>Ga0157370_10000215_pt1 | contig 73556 bp, 55 predicted proteins | sample C35metaG_FD_113463 | JGI IMG/M metagenome (GOLD analysis project Ga0157370, IMG submission 113463) | Corn rhizosphere microbial communities from Kellogg Biological Station, Michigan, USA - C3-5 metaG | ecosystem: Host-associated > Plants > Roots > Rhizosphere > Soil | place: USA: Michigan...
GCCACGCGGTCGCGGTGTTTCGGGTCCATGTTGGCCTGAATTTTAAAGACGAAGCCGGTGAACTTCTCTTCCTGCGCTTCCACTTCACGGGTGTCAGTTTTACGCGGCATCGGGCGTGGAGCCCACTCCACCAGACCGTCGAGCATATGGTCAACGCCGAAGTTACCCAATGCGGTTCCGAAGAACACTGGCGTCAGTTCGCCACTGAGGAAAGCTTCTTGCTCGAACTCGTGGGACGCGCCCTGCACCAGCTCCAGCTCTTCGCGCAGCTGTTTCGCCAGATCTTCGCCCACGGCGGCGTCGAGGTCAGGGTTGTTCAATCCTTTAACAATGCGCACTTCCTGAATGGTGTGACCTTTACCGGTCTGATACAGGTAAGTTTCGTCTTTATAGAGGTGGTAAACCCCTTTGAACAGCTTACCGCAGCCGATAGGCCAGGTAATCGGCGAGCAGGCAATTTTCAGCTCGCGCTCAACTTCGTCCATCACTTCCATTGGGTCGCGGATGTCACGGTCGAGTTTGTTCATAAAGGTAAGAATTGGCGTATCGCGCAGACGGGTAACTTCCATCAGCTTGCGGGTACGGTCTTCTACACCTTTCGCGGCGTCGATCACCATCAGGCAGCAGTCCACCGCCGTCAGAGTACGGTAAGTATCTTCCGAGAAGTCTTCGTGCCCAGGGGTGTCGAGCAGGTTAACCAGACAGTGGCGGTATGGGAACTGCATCACGGAGGTGGTGATGGAGATACCACGCTGCTTTTCCATTTCCATCCAGTCGGATTTGGCGTGGTTATTGGAGCCACGGCCTTTTACCGTACCGGCGGTCTGAATCGCGTGTCCGAATAACAACACCTTTTCAGTGATGGTCGTTTTACCCGCATCGGGGTGAGAAATAATAGCGAAGGTACGGCGTTTAGCCACTTCGAGGGCGAATTCACTTGGAGACATGTTTTTCACGTTTCTTCGGTTGGCCGCCCTGCATCATTGTTCATCACGTCACAGGACGTCAGGCAAAGCGGTAATAAAAGTTAATAGCCGGCTATTTTCACTGATTTAAGCTGGATGGGCAATCAATGGTTTTTTAGGCAGGGTTTAGGCTAACCCAGAATCAGCGCCATCATGATGGCGTCTTCACGGCCTTGCGCGGCGGGGTAATAGTTGCGGCGAACGGAAACTTCATTAAAGCCGAGGCTTTCATACAGCGCGATGGCTTTGCTGTTGGAGGCGCGGACCTCAAGCCACAGGGTGACGACGTCGCGCTGCTCGAGCTTTTCGATGACATCTTCAAGCAGCTTGCGGCCTAAACCTTGGCGCTGGAATGCGGGGTCGATGGCGATGTTGAACAGCGTCGCCTCGTCGAGAACGATCTGCGTGATGGCGAAACCGGCCATCTGCTCGCCCTGCATAATTTTGAGATTGAGGTAACGCTCGCCTTGATTGCTGGCTAAGGTTTTCTCGGTCCAGGGGAAAGCGTGGCTGGCGTTTTCAATTTGCAGAGCACGGGGTAAATCAGCGGGCGTCAGAATAGAAATGTTGTTCATTTTCACAAATTTGCTGCCAGAGCGCGCGTTTGGCTGCGGCATTTTGATAAAGCTCGGCCAGAGCCGGGCTGGATAACTGTGTGCCTTCGACCGCTAAGGGTGCGTTAATGCCCAGTCGCCATGTATTACAGTGCGTGCCTTCGGGGAGCATACTCACCTGCTCTGGCGTCAGACGGTAAACCTGTTGAGCCGCCAGCGCGAGGCTGCGCACCACATCATTTACCAACGGATCATCTTCAGCAGGAGGCACATCGGCGACGATCAGCAGTCGGGTATTTTCCGGCAAGCTAACTGCCACTTCCCCTTGTAAAACAGAGGGTTTGCGCAATGTCCACTGGGTGATCCCCATCTGTTGTAACAGCCAGTCTCGTCTTGATGCCATACCTGTTCCCTGCCTGTTGAACACCCGAAATGCCGCGCTATGCTAGCAAACACATCGAACGCGCGCCAATAAACCTCTATAATCACCGGTCATATTCCTGAGGAGCCACAACCTGATGTCTGCATTAACCCCGGCAAGTGAAGTAATACTGCGCCACAGTGACGAATTTACAGGGCGCCGCGTGCTGTTTGCCGGTGACTTACAAGATGATTTACCCGCCATTTTCGTTGATGAGTGCGAGGCTGAAGAGGTTCGCGTTCATACCAATCAATATCACCATTGGCAGATGCTGAGCGGCGCATTACAAGACAATGTGCAATTTAGCCTGTTAGCCGATGCTGAATTTATCCAGCCTTCTGACCTGCTGGTCTACTACTGGCCGAAGAGCAAGCAGGAAGCCAAATTCCAACTGTTCAACCTGCTGTCCCAGCTGCCAGTAGGCATCGACCTCTTTGTGGTCGGCGAAAACCGCAGCGGCGTTCGCAGCGTGGAAACCGTGCTCGAAGGCCTGTGCGCAGTGAGTAAAATCGACAGCGCACGCCGCTGCGGCCTGTATCACGGGCGTTTGGAAAAGCAGCCTGAGTTCGACGCCGAAGAGTGGTGGGACACCTATATGGTGGAAGAAGTCGCCATTAAAACCCTGCCTGGCGTATTCAGCCGCGAAGGGCTAGATAGCGGCAGCCTGTTGTTAATCAACAGCTTTGAAGAGCCGGTGAAAGGCAAAGTGCTGGATATCGCCTGCGGCTCCGGCGTGCTGGCGGCAGTATTGGCCACTTATTCGCCAAAAATGAAAATCACCCTCAGCGATGTGAGCGCAGCGGCTATCGAAGCCAGCCGGGCGACGCTGGCAGCTAACGACCTGCCGGGTGAGGTTATCGCCAGTAATGTCTACTCCGACATCGCGGGTCGTTTCGATATGATCATTTCCAACCCGCCGTTCCACGAAGGCTTGCAAACCAGCCTCCATGCGGCTGAACAGCTGATTCGCGGCGCAGCCAAGCACCTGAATACCGGCGGGCACCTGCGCATCGTAGCTAACGCCTTCCTGCCATACGCTGCCCTGCTGGATGCCACCTTCGGCAGCCACGAAGTGTTGGCGCAGAATGGCCGCTTTAAGGTGTATCAAGCCACGCTAGGCCGCACGCCACGCGATCCGAAAAAGAAAAAACGCTAACCTTAACTCGCCGGAGCCGTACAGGCTGCGGCACCTTACATCGCCGTGGCCTTGGCTTCACTCAGGGAGACATCAAACGCGGCGATATTTCCCTCGAGTCATTGCATTTGGCCTATTGGTAAATAGCTAAACAGCCCTATTCCCCATGAATATGCTGCTTTTTACACCAAACGTCCGCAATGGGGGAAATAAGTATTGACGGCGGAGCGGAAATCTCTAGAATTCGGCCCCGTAGTTGTATTACTCGCAGAGTAAGTTCTGATGAATTTTCTGCTGAGAATGCGATGGTGGCGGAATTGGTAGACGCGCTAGCTTCAGGTGTTAGTGTCCTTTGGATGTGAGGGTTCGAGTCCCTCCCTTCGCACCAATACAACTACTGAGTGAGTTAACAGCAGTAAACTGAATTTATATTGCACGGCACGATGCGATGGTGGCGGAATTGGTAGACGCGCTAGCTTCAGGTGTTAGTGTCCTTTGGATGTGAGGGTTCGAGTCCCTCCCTTCGCACCACTCCGGTGATATAAATCAGGCAGTTAGATATAAAGAAGAAATCATCTGTGCGATGGTGGCGGAATTGGTAGACGCGCTAGCTTCAGGTGTTAGTGTCCTTAGGATGTGAGGGTTCGAGTCCCTCCCTTCGCACCACATGATTCTCTTCAAATATCGACATCCCCTCTTGCAAGTCTATGTCTTTTCTCAAAAAATCTCTGCCTTTCAGGCAACAGTCAGCCCCCCCAAAACCTTAAACCCTGTTAAACGATTTATTCTTTCGCCCGCCTGATTATAACAGATTGAAATTTAAAGAGAGTGCTGTCAGCCCGCCTGCCAGTGCAACAAACGACGGCAGGAGTAAATAGTGGCGAAGTGTTTTATGCAGCAACATCACCAGCGTAGCGAGCATCGCAATAACGACCAGTACGCGTAGGTTATCCAACGAAAGATTGGCTAAAGCCAATAAGGGCAGCAGCGCACAAGGCAAAAGTACGCCCCAGCCGCTGGTCAGCCTTTTACCTAAAAACCAACTCACTCCCCAGAGTCCACACGCCGCTACCATCGCTGCAATCATGATCTTTGCCACACAGTGATAATGAGAACCAATAGCATATAGCAATTTTTCTCATCGCGCATCATTTTGCCCGCCACGCGCCCGTTAAGGTGACAGTGGTAACCAAAAGTGATAGTTTTAAGTTCGGTATTTAATAACCTATCGAATTTAAATAATCACCTTCCTAGATTATTAGTCGTCAATTTATTTGAACTCAGCTATTTACTGCAGATATTGCAGCATTGATCTATTCATAAGGCCGGACCCTAAATAGAGTGAATTTTAATGATATTTCATGCCTATGATGAATTGCTAAAAAGCAAACATCGTCTTTCGCTATTGTTATTCTTTTTCTTAAATAGTGCATCGGCCCTATTTTCAATGATTAACCCAGCAGTAAAGATGGCTAAAGCCAGCTTGCCCTTAATGATTATTGGGGTGGTGTGCGTGTCAGGATTAACATTCATTTATTTGAATAAAAAAACTGAGCTATTCCGTTTAAGTATCTGCTCCATCTTGGTCGGCAGTTTATGGGCGTGGCATATAATTCTGCAGTTCGATAAAATCGGTGACTATGATAAGAGTTACTTGCTGGTCAGCCTGCTCAGTATATTCTTTATTAGCGTTATCGCTTTATCGGATAATTTCCTGGCATTTTGCCTTCATGTAGCACCTTCCACTGGAACCGTTATTTTTTTAGACGGTTTCACTCACATCTCCAAGATAATTTTCACCGTTGCCCTGCCGCTCATTGGGCTGTATCTGCACCATATGATGCTTAAACGCAGCGACGCTTTCACCCGCCGAATGTTGACCAATCTCTATAGCGAAAGGGAAAAATTTAGCGATCTCAGTATGCTTGATCCCCTTACCGGTTTGTATAATCGCCGCGGCTTACAAAACAAGCTAGAAACCGTATTCAGTCAGGACAAATCCAGCCATTACGTGATGTTGCTCGATATTGACCACTTCAAAGCCTACAACGATAACTATGGTCATACCATGGGAGATCACGCTTTGGTCCGGGTCGCAGCAGCCATACGCGATGCCGTTCGTTCTCGCGACGTGGTGGTGCGCTACGGGGGTGAAGAGTTTCTGGTCGTGATGTCGAATGTATCCCAGGACTACGCGGTACGCATGGCTGAGCGCATTCAAAATAAGGTGCTGAGCTTAAATATTCCGCATAACTTTAATGCTGATGTTTCCACCCATGTGACAGTCAGCGCCGGGCTTTCTACCCTCCATGACGGCGATTTCCCTTCCGCATTAACTGCGGCAGATCAGTTGCTTTATCACGCCAAAAATAGCGGAAGAAATAAAATACTTTATTCATGGGAAGTTATTCTTTCGACAGATAACATGAAAAACTCGCTGTGAATAACGGCGAGTTTAATGTTTCAAACATTAAAAAAATGGATGATTAATACGCCAAGAAAATTGGCATTAACCATTATTCCTGAGAAAATTTATTTCATTATTATGACAACCTCGTTTATCCATTAAGGCTGCTGAATGAAATAGCACCATTCACTGCCTATGTTACATCAGTCTGTTACCTCTCAGATGAGCGCCAAGAGTAGAAATTACCCGGATATATTCCGCGATGGTGATTATGGCCTTCTTAGCCTGACCAAATTAAATACCCCCTCCCCTCTTTTTTAGCTGCCATTTCTAATCTGTGAACTGCCACATCACCATCTTTTAGCGAATGCCAAATGCGCCCCAATGGTGGCACTCAGTGGAAGGTACCCAATAACAACCCTGCCTAAACTTCGCTCAATGCCGCCCTTAACGTTTATCGCGGCAGTAAAACGTGCCCTCACATAACAATCTCATCTACAACCAGTATGAATAACGAAAAAGGGTTATCAGTATGAGCAGTTCTATTATTCTTGGCATTATCTGGCACTTGGTGGGCGCCGCCAGCGCAGCTTGTTTTTACGCCCCGCTCAAGCAAGTTAAAAAGTGGTCGTGGGAGACCATGTGGTCGATGGCCGGCCTCTTCTCATGGATAGTTCTGCCATGGGCAGTCAGCTATGTTTTATTGCCAGATTTTTGGGCCTATTACAGCTCATTCAGTCTTTCAACACTGCTACCTATCTTCCTGTTTGGGGCAATGTGGGGCATAGGTAATATCAACTATGGCCTGACCATGCGCTATTTAGGTATGTCGCTGGGGATAGGCATCGCCATCGGTATCACCCTCATAATTGGCACGCTCATGACACCCGTCCTGCAAGGGAAAGTTGATGTGCTGATAGGAACGGCGGGCGGCAGAATGACGCTGCTCGGGGTGTTGGTCGCGGTCATTGGCGTTGCCGTGGTCAGCTACGCAGGCTACCTGAAGGAAAAATCGCTGGGCATCAAAGCAGAGGAATTTAACCTCAAGAAGGGGCTTATTTTGGCCGCTTTCTGCGGTATTTTCTCCGCCGGAATGTCATTTGCCATGAGCGCCGCGACGCCTATGCATGAATCAGCCGCGCAGCTAGGTTTGAATCCCCTCTATGTTGCCTTGCCAAGCTATGTTGTCATTATGGGCGGCGGCGCGATCGTCAACCTCGGCTTCTGCTTTATTCGGCTGGCAACCCGTCGCGAACTTTCCGTGAAAGCAGATCTGTCGATTGCTAAACCTCTGCTCATCACGAATGCGCTGTTTGCCATCTTGGGCGGCACCATGTGGTACCTGCAATTCTTCTTCTATGCGTGGGGCCACGCCAGCATTCCGTCAGAGTACGGCTACATGAGCTGGATGTTACACATGAGTTTCTACGTCTTGTGTGGCGGTATTGTTGGCCTGATGCTCAAAGAGTGGCTAGGCGTGGGCAGGAAGCCGGTGGCAATTTTGTCTCTGGGATGTCTGATCATTATTCTGGCCGCCAACATCGTGGGCATGGGAATGTCGGCCTAATCCCTTAATCACATTGCCTACAGCGACTGCCACAAAGATAAACTCACTGTGGCAGTCGCTCCATGAGCATCAGGATAATGTCGGCACCACCATCGGCTTAACGACATGTTTCATAAAGCGCTGGCGATAATCTCTTGGCGATACCCCGCAGGCTCGGTTAAACACCACTGAAAAATAGTTGCTGTCATCAAAGCCGCATTCCGCCGCAACTTCACCAATGGTCCGATCGCTATAGCGCAGCAAACTCATAGCCCGACACAGCCGTAGCTGTCTTAAGTAGTGCGACACGCTCATGCCGGTATGCTGTTTGAACAAGGCTCGCACTGCGCGTAGCCCTACGCCGTGCTTCTGGCAGAAACTCTCCAGATGGAACGGCTCGCTAATACTCGCTCGCAGTGCCATGAGCAGCAAATCTAGCTGGTGAGCATCGGGTAAAATACCGCTATTTGGCGGGTGACGATAACGCAGCAGCAAGAGGGCGAGCTGCATCAATAAGGCTTCACTGAGCTGAACCGAGATCGATTCTGATTTCATACATTCAGCAGAAAGCTCGTCGACTTTATCCCGTAAAGCCGTCATGCCAAGGGAACTGAGCCGCCAATAGCGCTGCTCCTGGCTTACGCCCTCCCCTGGCAGCAGTTGGGTCCAATCGGCAGCCAGACGAAAGCGTTCGCGACAATACAGAATATTGTCCAGCGCGAGGTCATTGACTGACTCATAGCTATGTCGGTCATTGGCATTGATATAGAACAGATCGCCGCAGGTAATGGGGTAAGGAATGCCATTCCAAATATGCGTGCCGTTACCCCGCCAAACAATCACTAACTCGTCAAAGTCGTGATCATGGGAAGGGAAATTTGCCTGAGGGTGGCGTTCGGCCACCATGACGGAGTTTTTATTGGTCAGAAAAAAATCATTTTTCATTAATTTAAGCTGCATCGTGGCTATCCCCAAACCCATTCAGTCAAAGGAATATAAGCGCAGGGCAAATTTTATACCCGCATCAAGCAGCCAAAAGGTGCGGCAGCTAACGCAATTGGTTGCGCATCAGTTTTGGCGACATGGAGAACTCCCGGCGAAACTGCGTCGAGAAATGATTACTGTCGCTGAAGCCACAGGCGTAGGCGATATCGGTAATGCTTTGATCGCTATGGTGTAGCCTGCGGCGTGCCTCGAGCAAACGTAGGCGATTAAGATAACGCTGAGGCGTCATACCAGTTTGCTGCTTCATTTGCCGGTGTAAGGTGCGTAGTGCCAACGTAAATCGATCTGCGGCTTCCGGCCAGTTAATCTCCTCACTGTAATGGCCATGCAGCCATTCGAGTAGCTGGTTAATTTTGTTTTCCGAGGTGTCTCGCAATAGTGGCTGGAAACACCCCTGATAGAGCAGGATCAACAGGTGCAGAAACTGGCTTTCCGTCGCCGCGATTTGCTGGGGGTGGGTTCCCCCGGCATGCTGCTCTAAAACAGCGATACATTGTAGAGCCTGCTGCAATAAAGTTGGGCTAAGCTGCCAATGCACCTGTTGCTGATAGTGATGTTCTTGCGGGAGAAACTGCCCGACGTCGTGCAGAAAACGAAATGCCTGTGGTGAACGATAAAGCACATTCGTCAGCCGAAGATTATCGACGCTTTCAAAAAGATGGTGGTCACTGGCGCGCACGAAACAGACAGTGCCGACGGTAAGTGTATAAGGTGCATCGTTAAAGATATGCACGCCGGACCCACTCTCCACCAGCATGATCTCGTGGAAATCATGGTAATGCTCAGGGAAGGCTTCCTGCGGAGTTCGCCGTTCCACGGCTATGGTTAACTCTGGTGAAGCAAAATAATCATCGCCAATTAGTAACGTCATGTCTCGCCTCCTGTCCTCAATAAGTGAAATAACCCTATCCTGACCTCTGGCGGATAACCTTAAAACGACGGCATAGAAAACGCGTTCTGCGGTTATTTTTTAAAGATTTGCCGACTGTTGAAAGGAACTGCGGCGAAGATCACAACCTATAATTGCAAAATTCTTCCCATTACATTCGCGGTGAAATTCCTTCGTTTTTATCGTTTTGTGATCCACTCCCCCATCACCTTTTTGATGCTGCCAATTGCCTCCATTGCTTGGCATTCACGGGAAGGTCATGCCCCAGCTCCCCGCCTAAACTGCGACCATATCTGAAAAGGAATGGCCGTTATGACACTCCACCATATTGCTGCAATTGATCTGGGCGCCTCGAGTGGGCGCGTGATGCTTGCAACTTTTAATTGTGAACATAAAGCGCAACTGACGCTGAAAGAGATCCATCGTTTTCCTAATACGCTGGTGAAAGTTGATGACTATGACACTTGGGATCTCGATGCTCTCGAGCAGCATATTCTTACTGGCCTGACCCTGCTGGAGAGTGCCGATATTCGCCTCGACAGCATTGGGATTGATACCTGGGGAGTCGATTTTGTCTTGCTGGACGCGCAGGGAAACCGTGTCGGCCTGCCCGTCGCTTACCGTGATAAACGCACGGACGGCGTGATGGAACAAGCCTGTTTGGAGCTTGGTCGAGACGTGATTTATCGCACCACGGGCATTCAGTTCTTGCCGTTCAATACCCTCTACCAGTTAAAAGCGCTGACTCGCCAGCAGCCAGAATGGCTCCCGCAAATAGACCGCCTTCTGCTGATGCCTGACTATCTGTATTACCGTTTAACCGGCGTGATGAACTGGGAACATACCAATGCCAGTACCACACAGATGGTCAATATTCACAGCGGAAAGTGGGATGAAAAGTTGCTCGAATATGCGGGCATTCCGCAAAGCTGGCTAGAGAAGCCCTCACAACCGGGTAAATCATTAGGCTATTGGCTTTCTCCTAACGGGCACCGCGTGCCGGTAACCAGCGTTGCCACCCATGACACGGCGAGTGCCGTGGTGGCCGCCCCAATGTCCGGAAAAAACTCAGCTTATCTCAGCTCCGGTACCTGGTCGCTGATGGGGATCGAAAGCCCGAAAGCCTTCACCCATCGTGCGGCTCTTGAGGCGAATTTCACCAATGAAGGCGGGATTAACGGCAGTTATCGCGTATTAAAAAACATCATGGGACTGTGGCTGTTGCAGCGCATCTGCAACGAGCTGAACGTGCAGGATTTGCCGTCCTTAATTGACGAGTCGGCCGCGCTGCCGGCATTTGTCAGCCTTATCAATCCTAACGATTCGCGCTTTATTAACCCCGCATCCATGGTCGATGCCATCTGTGAAGCCTGCCATGAGCAGGGGGAGCCGGTCCCAACAAACCCTGCGGCATTAGCACGCTGCATCTTTGACAGCCTTGCCATGCTTTATCGTCAAACGGCTCAGCAGCTCGCTGAACTACAAGGAGCACCGCTGGAGGCAATCCATATTGTCGGCGGCGGCTGCCAGAATGCTTTTCTCAATCAACTTTGTGCCGATGTCTGCCAAATTCCTGTGACCGCTGGCCCTGTCGAGGCTTCCACCCTTGGCAATATCGGCTGCCAGCTGATGGCCCTTAACTTGGTCAAAGATGTCGACCTTTATCGGCAAATGCTCTCTAGCCAATTCCCACAGCAGCGCTATGTGCCGCAGCCTGTACCCAATCTTGCTACCCACTGGTGTCGCTTTCAGGCACTCAGTAACGCCAATGAGGAACTCGCAGTATGACTTCATCTATAGATCATGCATGGACGCTCGCGAAAGAGCGCTTTTCCCAACTCGGTATTGATGCCGAAGACGCGATGCAGAAACTCGACACCCTACCTGTATCAATGCACTGCTGGCAGGGTGACGACGTTGCCGGTTTTGAAAATCCAGAAGGCGCATTAACAGGAGGGATTCAGGCCACCGGCAGTTATCCGGGTAAAGCTAAAAATGCACAGCAACTGCGTGCCGATTTAGAACAGGCCCTGTCGCTTATTCCCGGCCCTAATCGCCTGAATTTACATGCTTTATATTTGGAATCTGACAAGCCTGTCGCGCGAAATGAAATCGAACCCAAACACTTTAGCCAGTGGGTCGAATGGGCGAAGAAAAACCAGCTAGGGCTGGACTTTAACCCTTCTTGCTTCTCACACCCCCTGAGTGCAGATGGCTTCACGCTGTCGCACGCTAATCCTGAAATCCGCCAGTTTTGGATTGAACACTGTCAGGCCAGTCGCCGGATTTCCGCCTCTTTCGGCAAGGCGCTCAATACCCCATCGGTGATGAATATCTGGATCCCTGATGGCATGAAAGATCTCACCGTCGATCGCCTCGCCCCGCGTGAAAGGCTATTAAGCGCGCTTGATGAAGTCATTGCTGAGAAGCTCGATCCCCACCATCACATTGACGCAGTAGAAAGCAAATTGTTCGGCATCGGCACGGAAAGCTATACCGTCGGCTCGAATGAGTTTTATCTGGGCTATGCGGCCAGCCGCCAAACTGCACTGTGTCTGGATGCAGGTCATTTCCATCCAACGGAAGTCATCTCCGACAAAATCTCCAGCGTGATGCTGTACGTCCCGCGCTTGCTACTTCACGTCAGCCGCCCGGTACGCTGGGACAGCGACCACGTGGTATTGCTGGATGACGAAACTCAGGCCATCGCCAACGAGATCATCCGCCACAAGCTGTTTGACCGCGTACACATCGGACTCGATTTCTTCGACGCCTCCATCAACCGCATCGCGGCGTGGGTTATTGGCACGCGCAATATGAAAAAAGCGTTGCTGCGCGCCCTGCTCGAACCCACCGACTTGCTGAAAAAGCTCGAGAACGAGGGGGACTACACCGCAAGGCTGGCGCTGCTCGAAGAACAGAAATGCCTGCCGTGGCAAGCCGTGTGGGATATGTATTGCCTGCGCCATGACGTGCCGGTCGGCAGCCAATGGCTGGATAACGTTCGCCATTATGAAAAAACTGAACTCGCAAAACGATAAAAGCTAACTCACTATTTTTTAAGATTTTAAAGGTATTTAACGATGAAAACTTTACTCAACGCTTGGTTCGTCCAGGGCATGATCAAAGCAACCAGCGATATGTGGCTGAAAGGCTGGGATGAGCGCAACGGCGGCAACGTCAGCCTGCGCCTGCTGCCAGAAGATGTCGCACCCTATAAAGCCGATTTTTACAGCGAGCCGCGGTCAGTAGCCCTAACTCAAGCGGCACCGGAACTGGCGAATCACTACTTTATCGTCACAGGCTCGGGCAAGTTCTTCCGCAATGTTCAGCTGTCGCCCGCCGAGTCTTTGGCCGTTATACAACTTAACGGTCAGGGGACGGGTTACCGCATTCTGTGGGGCTTAACTGCCGGGGGCTTACCGACCTCCGAGCTGGCTGCGCATCTTCAATCTCATATCGTTCGCATGAAAGTGACTGATGGTCAGGACCGAGTGATCATGCACTGCCATGCCACTAACCTGATTGCTCTGACTTACGTGCTTGAGCTTGATAGCGCAAAATTTACTCGCGAAATTTGGGAATGCAGCACCGAATGTCTGGTGGTATTCCCTGATGGTATCGGCATTGTGCCCTGGATGGTGCCGGGCACGGATGGCATCGGCGCAGCGACCGCCGATCAGATGCAACACCACACTCTGGTGCTCTGGGCCTATCACGGCATTTTCGGCAGCGGCCCTTCCCTCGATGATGCCTTTGGACTTATTGATACCGCTGAGAAATCCGCAGAGATATTGGTCAAAGTGATTGCCATGGGCGGCAAGAAGCAAACCATTTCTACCGAGGAATTGATTGCATTAGGCGAGCGTTTCGACGTCAAACCTTTTGCCGCCGCACTCAAAGCATAATGATGAAAAGGAACGCGTTATGAGCTTTATGTTGGCTTTACCTAAAATTAGCTTACATGGGCAAGGTGCCATCACGGATATGGTGGCACTGCTCCAGAGCAAGATCTCCGGCAAAGCGCTCATCGTCACGGATGCCCAGCTGATCGAACTCGGCCTGCTCGACGGCCTGTTTGACGCTTTAGAAGCAGCCAGCTTGCCCTATGCACTCTTTAGCGGCGTCTCGCCAAACCCCACCAGTGAAATCGTGGATGAAGGCTACCGGCTCTATACGCAGAATAAATGCAGCTATCTGATCGCGTTTGGCGGCGGCAGCCCGATTGATACAGCGAAAGGCATCAAAATCCTCACTGCCAACCCTGCGCCGGTCACGGCCTATTCGGGCGTTGGCAAGGTGAAAAACCCAGGTGCGTTTTTGGTGGCGATCAACACTACGGCAGGCACGGCGGCCGAGTTAACCAGTAACGCGGTGATCACCGACAGCCAGCGTCAGGTCAAAGAAGTGATCATCGACACCAACCTGATCCCTGATATTGCCGTGGATGATCCCGCCATTATGTTGGCCATTCCTGCAAGCGTCACTGCCGCAACCGGCATGGATGCCCTTACCCATGCTATCGAGGCTTACGTCTCTGTTGGGGCACATCCCCTGACGGATCCGACGGCGCTGGCGGCGATCGGTACCATTAGCCAATGGTTGCCAGCAGCAGTAGAGAACGGTAAGGATTTACAGGCACGCGAGAAGATGGCCCACGGTCAATATCTTGCGGGTATGGCATTCAATAGCGCCGGGTTGGGACTGGTTCACGCACTGGCTCACCAGCCGGGCGCCACGCACAACCTGCCGCACGGTGTCTGCAATGCCATATTACTGCCAATCGTTGAAGCCTTTAATCGGCCATCCTGTCCGCAGCGGTTTGCAGATATTGCTCGTGCTATGGGGGTAGATATCAGCGGGATGGATGAAGAAAGCGCCAGCCACGCTGCGCTCGACGCTATCCGCGCACTCTCTCAACGCGTGGGTATTCCTTCAGGTTTTGCCGAGCTGGGCATCACTAAAGGCGATATCGAAGGCTGGCTGGATAAAGCACTGGCAGACCCTTGCGCCCCCTGCAACCCAAGAGAAGCTTCTCGGGAACAGGTCCGTGAACTCTATCTCAGCGCGATGTAATGAGGGGAAAAAAATGATTCGTAAAGCTTTTGTGATGCAGGTGAATCCTGACGCGCACGCCGAATATCAGCGGCGGCACACCCCTATCTGGCAGGAGTTAGAAGAAACGCTGAAGGCCCACGGAGCGCATCACTACAGCATTTTCTTGGATGAGCAGCGCAGCTTGCTGTTTGCCACCGTAGAGATTGAATCTGAAGCGCGCTGGAATGCAGTAGCAGATACCGAAATTTGCCAAAAATGGTGGCGACATATGGCGGACATTATGCCCGCCAATGCCGATAATAGCCCGGTGAGCCATAGTCTTAAGCAGGTTTTTTACCTCGACTAGCGGTGCTCTTTCTCACGCCAGATTGGAGGGGCTTCGGCCCCTCTGTAAAGCGTGTAGCTGCCGGACGGGCGCTGAATTTTGGTCGATTTGCGTTATAGCCCCTGCCATTTTCGGCGGGAACCAGACACTCCGAACGTTCGCCGATAAGATGCTTGAGTCCCAGCGTCACTAGCCCTTCGCGGATCACTGGCCAGTTCGCCTGATCGTGATAGCGTAGTAAGGCTTTGTGCAAACGCCGTTGGCGATCTCCTTTAGGTATCACCACGTCTTCGCTTTTGTAATCCACCTTATTCAACGGATTTTTACCGCTGTAATACATGGTGGTCGCACTGGCGAGTGGTGATGGGTAGAAGTTTTGTACCTGATCCAGTCGGAAGCGATTCTCTTTCAACCACAGGGCTAAATTAACCATATCTTCGTCCCGCGTCCCCGGATGTGCCGAAATAAAATAGGGGATCAGATACTGCTTTTTCTCGGCAGCTTTCGAATATTGGTCAAAGAGCTTCTTAAAGCGATGATAGCTGCCCATGCCAGGTTTCATCATCTTAGATAAAGGTCCCGTTTCGGTATGCTCAGGGGCAATCTTCAAATATCCCCCAACGTGATGCTCCGCTAGCTCCTTGATATAAAGCGGGTCTTGTACCGCGAGGTCATAACGCACACCAGATGCAATCAGGATTTTCTTGATGCCTTTCAAAGCACGAGTACGCCGATATAACTTGATGGTCGGCTCATGATTAGTGTCCATATGCTGGCAAATATCAGGGTAGACGCAGGAGGCGCGACGGCAGGTTTGTTCTGCACGTGGCGACTGACAGCGCAACATATACATGTTCGCAGTAGGCCCACCCAAGTCCGAAATCACGCCGGTGAATCCCGGCACGCGATCGCGGATCTCTTCAATTTCTCTGACAATAGAATCGGCAGAACGGCTCTGAATAATTCGCCCTTCATGTTCGGTGATCGAGCAGAAAGAGCAGCCGCCATAGCAACCGCGCATGATATTCACGGAAAAACGGATCATCTCATACGCGGGGATACGCATCTGACCATAAGAGGGATGCGGCACTCGTTGGAAAGGCAGGGCGAAAACTGAGTCCATCTCATCGGTGGCGAGTGGGATCGCAGGCGGATTGATCCACACGTAACGGTCGCCATGTTTTTGCATCAGCGCCCGCGCGCAGCCGGGGTTAGTTTCGTGATGCAAGATCCGAGAAGCATGGGCATACATCACTTTGTCATTTTTAACTTTCTCAAACGAGGGCAACAGAACGTAGGTTTTTTCCCAAGGTTTCGGTTTAGGTGCGCGAACGGTGATGGGCTGCGGGCCATCGGCTTCAGGCAGTATTCCTTCAGTGCAAGGCAGGTCTTCACCATAGGGATTCATTATTGGCTCGATGCGGCCTGGTTTATCAAGGCGCGTTGAGTCCACCCCGCTCCAGCCCGTCAATGCCATTCTGCGCATCACCGCCGTATTGCGCACATCAACGATCTCGCTGATGCGCTCCCCTGCTGCCAGCCGGTGCGCCACTTCAACCAGCGGTCGCTCACCATTGCCGTAAATCAACATGTCAGCCTTGGAGTCCACCAGCACCGAACGACGCACCGTGTCAGACCAATAGTCGTAATGGGCAATACGACGCAGGCTGGCTTCTATACCGCCGAGCACCACTGGCACATCATTAAAGGCTTCTTTGCAGCGCTGGGAATACGCCACCGTGGCGCGGTCTGGCCGTTTGCCCCCGACGTTGTCCGGGGTGTATGCATCGTCATGGCGCAATTTTCTATCTGCCGTATAACGGTTGATCATCGAGTCCATGTTGCCTGCCGTCACGCCAAAAAACAGGTTCGGCTTGCCCAACTTCATGAAGTCATCTTTGGACGTCCAGTCAGGCTGGGAGATGATCCCCACGCGGAACCCCTGCGCTTCGAGCATGCGGCCAATGATTGCCATACCAAAGCTGGGGTGATCCACATAGGCATCGCCCGTCACCACAATCACATCGCAGCTATCCCAGCCAAGCTGGTCCATCTCCTCGCGGGACATGGGTAAAAATGGGGCGGTGCCATAGCACTCGGCCCAATAAAGGGGATAGGAAAACAGATGGCGCTCGGGCTGGATCAGGCTGGCAGACATAGAAGCTCTTCGTTAGCGGAATGACGTTATGAATATTTTGGCGAGGAATTATACGGATAAGCCACACAGAGCGTGGGGAAGAAGCGACTTTGCCTGCTTTAGATCAACCTTTTTGGCCGAACTGCTGGAGCTTCGCAATAAGGCTTCATGCAGAAATAAATAGCGCCCATAAAAAACGGCCCGTATGGAAAACCACACAGGCCGTTTTTATTTCAGCGCATATTCAGCATATAAAGAAGGTTATTTGGCGAGCGCCTCAAACACTTTTTCCACTGCCACTGCGCCCGGATCTTTCACCCCTTTCAGACTATTACTGCTGAGGTAAGAGGAACGCCCCGCGTTGGCTTTCTTCATGGTGGAAGTGTCTTTGGCGCCTTTTGCGGCGGCCTTGGCGGCGGCTTTCAGATCACCTTTTTTACCCAAGGCTTCCAGAGCGGGCTGCAAAGCATCAATCATGGTGCGGTCGCCCAAGTCAGCCCCGCCATAGTGCTTCATGCGTTCCAAACCAAACAACAGCGCCTCGTTGATCTTTTTCCCTTCAGCCACTTTTTGCCCGGCGGCGGTGAAGAAAATCGACATCAGTACGCCACTCGAGCCGCCCATGACAGTTGCCAGGCGATCGCCGACCACGGCTAACAGCGCAGAAAGATCGTTAAGCGGCAGCTTTTTGCCTTTGTTTTGCTCTTGGATATCACGCGCGCCTGAGGCGAAGGTTGAACCGGTATCGCCATCGCCGACTTTGGCGTCCAGTTTGTTCAGCTCATCTTCCAGCCCGGATAACGTCTCGGTGACTACCTCGACAATCTTGCCCACTTCGGCATTGGTTGAGGCCTTGACTTTTGATTTCTGCCCCAGCTTTTTGGCTTTCAACGTCGGCAGTTTTTCCAATTTCACCAGGGGCTGCCAGCCTGCGGCTTCGACATCCGCCAACAGCGCTTTTTCTGTTTCATCGTCGAGCACGATGGTGGAAAGCGAGAAGCCTTTCATATCTAACGCGCTGACCAGCGCCGCAGGGCCAATCAGATAGCGAATCGACTTGCCGAGCGCCGAATGCACCAGTTCTTTGGTCAGTTGATTCATCTCCAGAGGAGAAACGCCGCCGAGGTTATTAATCAATACCGCCAGTTTGTCGCTTTTCTTTACCTGCGCCTTTAGCTTCTCGACCAGGGTGGCAATCACTTTTTCACTGTTCTGAGTTTTGATTTTCGACACGCCCGGCTCGCCGTGGATACCCAAACCTAGCTCAACCTGCCCGGCAGGGATGCGGCTCTCTTCCTCTTCTTTGCCGCTGTCTCCCGGCAAACTACAGCCGGTCATCGCCACGCCAATGCTCGAGGTGGCATCAATAGCCTTTTGCGCCGCGGCGGTTACCGCCTTGAGTGACTTACCTTTTTCAGCCACATAGCCCGCGATTTTGTGCACCAGCACGGTGCCGGCAATGCCGCGAGGCTGCTTGTTATCCGGCAGGGAGATGTCGTCGGACACCATCACTAAATCGACTTTGTAACCCAGGTTTTTGGCTTTTTCAGCCGCCAGCCCAAAGTTGAGACGGTCTCCGGTGTAGTTTTTCACAATCAACAAGCAGCCAGCTTCGCCCGTGACGGCAATAATGGCGCTAAGCACCGCGTCGACGCTGGGAGAAGCAAAAACGTCGCCACAGACGGCGGCGGTTAACATGCCTTTGCCGATAAATCCGACGTGCGCCGGTTCATGGCCGGAGCCGCCGCCGGAGATCAGCGCGACTTTCTTTTTGTCCCAGTCGCTGCGAACCACAACACGAATGGCCGGATCGATGTCCAGCTTGGCGAGATTTTTGTAGGGGGAAGTAAGAATTGCGCCTTCAATTACGTCGTTAATCAGATTCTTGCGGTCATTCATGAAAAATGTCGACATGCCGATTCGTCCCTTTAACTGTTATTGAGTATGGTCAGATTTGTGAATACCTCTAAACCAACATAGCACAGAGCAGCAGGAGATTTGGGGCGGAAAGGCGGTTTCCCGCCTTAGAGAAAACAGATTTTTTGACTAATCGCACGCCACAACGGCGATGGCCAATCCGCCGCGCGATGTTTCGCGGTATTTAGAATTCATGTCTTTGCCGGTTTCATACATGGTTTCAATGACTTTATCGAGACAGACGCGTGGCTCGCTGGTGCGGCGTAACGCCATACGCGAAGCGTTCACCGCCTTCACGGCTGAGATGGCATTTCGCTCGATGCAAGGCACCTGAACCTGCCCGGCCAGTGGATCGCAGGTCAAACCGAGATGGTGCTCCATAGCGATTTCTGCCGCCATAAACACCTGCGCCGTGCTGCCGCCCAGCAGTTCGGTAAGCCCCGCCGCCGCCATTGAACAGGCCACGCCGACCTCCCCCTGACACCCGACTTCGGCACCCGAAATAGAGGCATTCATTTTGAACAGAACGCCCACCGCGCCAGCGGCTAAGAAAAAGCGGCTGTAAGAGTCCGGGCTGACCGGCCGAATAAACTGATCGTAGTAAGTCAGCACCGCGGGGATGATGCCACAGGCGCCGTTGGTTGGCGCAGTCACCACGCGGCCACCGGCGGCGTTCTCTTCATTGACCGCCATGGCGTACATGTTTATCCAGTCGACGACGCCCATCGGGTCAACATTATTCTTATCCTGCGTTACCAGTATCCGGCGCAAAGCAGCGGCGCGGCGGTTAATTTTCATCGGGCCCGGCAGCAGGCCTTCGGTGTGTATACCGCGAGTAATGCCCTCGCTCATCACATCCCAGATAGCCGCAAAATGTTCGGCAATCTCAGTTTTCGAGTGACCCGCGAGTTCGTTTTGCATCATCACGCCGGATAGCGATAAGCCGGTATTATTGCAGTGCTGCTGTAAATCATGGGCAGATTTGAACGGGAATGGCATGGTAACCGCGCTCTCTTCCTGCATACCAAACTGGCTGGCTTCAACGATAAACCCGCCGCCAATCGAGTAATAGGTTTGGCTATAAAGCAGCTGCCCGCCGTCGAAGGCGCTCAGGGTCATGCCATTTTCATGCAGAGGAAGGTTGGTGGAATGGAAGTTCATGCTGCCCTGCATTGGGAACTCCACCTCTTTAGCACCATTGGCCAGCATCAGTTTGCCCGTGCTTTCCACATCACGGATAAAACTGGAGATCGCATCGATATTTACTGTATCGGGTAAATTACCAGCAAGCCCCATGATAATGGCTAAATCCGTGTGGTGGCCTTTACCGGTCAGAGATAAAGAACCATAAACATCCACCACGACACGAGAAGTATTATTAATATGGCCGAGGGCGATAAGCTCATCGCTAAATATTTTCCCGGCTTTCATTGGTCCGACGGTGTGAGAACTCGAAGGCCCAATACCAATTTTGAAAATATCGAAGATGCTAATCACGTTAGACTCCATGGCAATAAAATGTCAGAAAAATCAGGAAGGAAAGTTTTGGATAGAGGGGCAGAACATCCCTGCCCCTTCTTTATTATTAAAGGTGAAGATTAACCCAGAAGAGTATAAACAATCGCAGACATGGCAATTAAACCCATAATAACCACGAACACGTTACTAATATGACCGCTGTATTTTCTCATTGCCGGCACTTTGCGAATCGCATACATCGGCATGAGGAATAACAGCATTGCAATAATAGGCCCGCCGATATTTTCAATCATCCCCAAAATGCTTGGATTTAATGTCGCCACGGCCCAGGTCGTCAGCAACATGAAAATAGCGGTGTAGCGATTCAGTGTTGGCAGCGCGATATTTTTACCTTTGCTGCGCAGTGACTTAATCACCATACCGTTAAAGCCTTCGCGAGCACCTAAATAATGGCCAAGGAAAGATTTAGTGATCGCGATAAAAGCAATAAATGGTGCGATATATTCAATCAGTGGGTTAGAGAAGTGATTGGCGAGATAAGACAAGATAGAGATGTTCTGCGTTTTCGCTTCCATCAGGTCAGTCGGAGAGAGGCTCAGCACGCAGCTGAACACGAAGAACATCACGGTCAGCACCATCATGATGTGGCTATAAGCCAGGATGCGTGAACATTTCTTCTCAGCGCCTTCGCCATACTCTTTACGCTTCGCCACTGCGAATGAAGAGATAATCGGCGAGTGGTTGAAGGAGAACACCATCACCGGAATGACCAGCCACAGCGTCATCAGCATGCCGCTGCCCACGCCATTGCCAGACATTGAGACGTTTTCAAATACCGAGGTATTCCAGTTCGGGATGAGATAAAACGCCAGCGCCATCAGCACGGCAACAAAAGGGAACACCAGAATGCTCATCGCTTTCACGATTAAGTCCTGCCCAAAATGGACGATCGCCATTAGGCCAAGGATCAAGACCAGAGACAACAGCGCGCGCGGCGGTGCCGTCCAGTGCATCTGATGAGTAATAAAGCTTTCGACCGTATTGGTTATCGCGACGCTATAAACCAACAAGATAGGATAAATAGCAAAGAAATATAATAGAGTAATTAACTTACCGGCTGAAATACCAAAGTGCTCTTCAACAACTTCGGTAATATCTTCGCCCGCATTTTTACCTGACAATACAAAACGCGTCAGACCTCGGTGAGCAAAAAAGGTCATTGGAAAAGCGAGTACGACCATAATAAGTAGCGGAATTAAACCACCAATCCCGGCATTAATAGGTAAGAACAGAACCCCTGCACCAATTGCTGTACCATACAGACCCAGCATCCACATGGTATCGGTTTTACGCCAGGTACTGGTTGAGACATTTACCTGCGTATCAATATGTGTGTTGTCCATAATCCCTCGGTATAAAAAACAATCTGTTATTTATAATTGATTTTTAACTACGTTTTAATGCCACAAGCGCGCCGTTAAAAAACCAATGAATCGTTTAAAACATATCATTAATGGCGGGATGATACCTATCAGCAGCATAAAAAGCTGTCATTTCGCTCTGCTTTGAGATCAAAGTCACGATTAATAGCTAATGCTCGATAATAAGCCTTAGAAAACACCTTTTATTAACATAATTGCCCTGTAGATGATCCCAACTTAGGACATTCAGTAACAAATTATATTTGTAGCCACCTACTTATATCTGCGCGTTATTTGTTCAGATCGCACAAAAATAAAACCAATTGGCGATAATTTTGGCGTTTTTGTTATTGGGGTGATTTAGAGGATGTTAATAGTTGCGGTGGGTGATTTGTGGTGTGCGTATATCTGGCAGGAGGTAGATCTAAACTATCTTTCACTAAATACAGGAAGCTTTAATCGTCTGCGGCATCAAAGTTGCCTGCCGCAACAACGAATATTTAAGAGTGGGTAAAGAACTCCCTATTTCTTATAAACTGCAGTAAGTTACGAAAATCACCCATTATCATCGCCAGTAAAAATATGCTGGCGATGATATCTAATCTGACTCATATCCGGTGAGTAGGATAGCGGCAAACGAATCCTCTTCCCTTCATATTTAATCAGGTTTTCAACTGCAAAGTTGCTGTTAAGCTTTTTGAGTTCCGGAGATAAGATCATCTCTAAATCATCATTAAAAGAGATCAACCCCCGATCAAACGCTTTATCGTGCAGGCTTGATAGACACAGCCCATTACTTGGGTTGAGACGATGCTCAGCCGCGTTACTCCATGGGCGGATATGGCTTGCGACCAGTAATGCCGGCTCTTCAAGCTCAGTCAGGCAACAGCGGTACTCATAGGCCGCAAGCACACGCTTGCGAAATAGCTGTTGAGCAACACGGGCCTTAACGATGGTTGTCCTTTCTTTACCCGTAAAATCCTGAGGTTCGCTCTCATTAAGCACCGTCGCCTGAATAACGGGCTTACTCAGCTTGTCCATGGCTTGTTCGCATTCAACTTCAATGGAGGCCATATCTTCATTCATCTCTTTCCATAGAAGGCGATCCGCGTTTGATGCCCCTTTCAAGCCGGTGCGCCCAGACTCAATAATAAAAGGATCCAGACTGGCAAAGTTAACTAACTTCATCGCAAGGGAGCCAGGCGTTCTACCTAGGCGTTGGGCGTATTCAATAATATCTGGATTCTTAGAATGCAATCTACCGAAGGGAATTTGACTATAAAGGGAGAGCGCAACCAGCAGTTGGTCGCGGGTCCAATGGTTTACAGCGGGCATGTTTTTGTCTTCCAGGAACTATAGATTCGAGTTATCGATTCCTGTCACTATGCCAGTGTTAAAGCCAAATACAAAATCTCATCACAACCTTTAGAGCAACACTTTCAATCCATGTTTTTGCACGATAGAGAGTAACTTCAGTGCCAGACCACTCGGCCTTTTTATTCCAGTTTCCCATTTCTGAATAGTTGAAACGCTGGTGTTGAGATACTTAGCAAAAACTGGCTGACTGATATTGAGGCCATTTCTGAGGGATTTGATTTCATCTGGCTGCAAGTCGTCAACAACCGATAAACAGGTTGTATCAAATTGCCGCATGGTTTCCTGGCTAATAGCATCAACACTTCTTAAGCCTGACGCCGCGCTGTGAATAGCTTCAAACGCAGGGCTTTTGAACTTACTTTTAGCAGTCATGGCAGATCTCCACTAATTCATTCTGTCTTATCATTTCTGTGAGTTTTACTTCTTCCAGTGCTGCATATTGCTTAGCTAGAACCTTGAACGCAGCGAGTTCGGCATCATCAATATTAGACTTGCCTTGTTTAGAAAAAAGAAAAGCATAGAACCAATTTTGACCACCTTTAGCGAGAATAATTGAACGATCTCTATTCTTATTAAGGCGCTTCTTGTAAACACCTCCGCCTAAGTCCTCCGCTTTACCTTCAAGTACCGTTTTAAGAGCGTCACATAAAGCAACATCCTTAATCCCATGTGACCTCGCGGCTTTGGTGAACCATTTTGTTCTAAAAACTCTCATCTTTTGGACATCCTGTCAGCTAAAAGTGTATCACTAAGTCAGTCACTTTACGCTGTAAGGATGGAGTTAAAATATCGACCTCACTAATTAGCTACCATTTACATAAATTACATTCATCGCTGCGAGGCTTCACGCATTCATGTCACCCATTTTAAGCAACAAAAAAGCCAGTACCTCTCGGCGCTGGCTTTGTCTGTTTACGCGGCGTGTTGCCGCGCAGGACAGGGATTAGAAGTCGTAGAACACGGTGACCCAAGTAGAGTCTGGCACTTCGTTGTTGGTTGAGGTTGCCAGAGTACGTTCTACATACACAGACAGGCCGTGGCCAATAACGGTGCCCGCACCGAAGTACATGTTGTTCTGATGGTAATCTTCGTCGCCTTTCAATTGCAGGGAATCGGCTGCAACGTATGGCTGGATAGATTTCAGGAACGGCTGGTCGATATTGAAGGTGTAACCAACAAAGCCTTCTACGCCGTAACCACTGCCCGCGAAGTAACGGTCAACAGACTGTTCATGCGTGCTTGGCACAAAGTTTTTGTAGTAGCTCGCAGTACCGACGATATACCAGTTGTTCGGCTGCCAGGTTAAAGCAGTACCGGAGATTTCCTGATGATAATCTTTTTCGTTTTCTGGCGTTTCTTTAATAGTGGCGTTGTTGGCACTATATGCGGCGCTGAAGACTAAATCTTTAGTGATTTTATAATCTGCACCAATACCTGCGCCGTTATTACGACGGTAATCTAAATTGCCACCGGCGGTTGTTTGATCTTCAGGTAATAAGTAGTTGGCATATAAAGTGACTGGGCCAAAATCGTTAGTATATTTCAGGCTGTTCTTCGGTTTATTTGCACCGTCGTAATCACCATTTACACCAATACCGGTTGCGCCTGCGTGACCATCGTTATCCCAGACGTCACTTTTAATACCGACGACGGAATAATAAATGCCGTACTGGTGACCGTAAGTGAAAGTACCGTAACGATCATCTTTAATACCGGCGTATAACTGGCGTTGCTTGTCTCGACGGCCATCTTCGTTGTAGTGGTCATCCCAGCTCAGCGCGTGCGCCAGATCTACACCTAACTCGTAATAACCAATGATTGAGGTATCTTGGCTCAGAGCATAATCAGTGCTGAAACGAAAACGCGTACCGCCGTCGTGACCATTTTTATAATAACCTGGCTCTGGGCCGTTATTAAAAATCCACTCTGGACGAATACTACCGCCAACTTTAACGCTTAATGGCGCGAGCAAAGCATCGCTTTGCTTATTCTTTTCTAAAACGGTGATTTCAGCCTGTGCGCTGGCAGATAATACCGACATAACGACGCCGCCAATAATCATTGGCTTAATAAATTTGCTCATAAATTACCCTGTCTGATCAATTTCTATTGTTATGTGTTTGCAGTGGTGTTGCGCCACAAACAAATAATTAACATAGGTGATGAGGGTCACAAAGAAGAAAATGAGAAAGTTCCCAGAGTGATTCTTTTAAAATCAGATCATTAATTAAGCAGCAATGTATGCAGTTGTTAGCTTATGAAACATTGAATACTTTACTGCTCACTTTGATTTCAAACTGATGGATATACACTCAATACGGGCAGGCTTTTTAGACTGTGTCGACATATTTGATAACAAATCACTCTGTAACAGAGCACGTCTGAACAAAACAATTTTTGACATTGTCGAGGCAAAATTAATGACGCTATTTATTATTTCTTGATGTGATTAATAGAAATTGGGCTTATATAGAAGGATATTAGCAGAGAAATATGACAGAACGTCATTGATGGGTGGGAGGCAATCTCTTTTTTGCAATGTCGATCAGTTCGAGTATCACGTCCAGAGGGATATTTTGGACATAGCAGTTGAGGGCAAAAGTGTGGGTTTGGTCGGAGAAGAAGATTTCTGCGAGTACTAATAACGAATTTGTATCCTTGAGCCGTACTTCTACATACATGCCATCACGGGCGATATCGCTGCCAATAACAAAATCATAACTTGGGCTTCCCTTCTCAGTCGTCATCCTTTTTACTCCAAATAGTTTGGTTATTGCCAATCGCCAAATTAATATCGTCGGTGACAAATCGTCGACCAGACTCTGCTTACCAGACATTGCCGCCAACATAATATTAGTTTTTTGCGACTCAGAAAGGTTTGCTATAGCAGATGTTGCAGCGCCCACTCTTAGCAGTGCACCAAGCCCCAGTTTAACAATACTATCTCGGCATAAGAGAGGCTGAAGAGCAAAGCTACCGCCCCCGAACCCAACAAGGTTTTTGCGGCCAGTGGTCCGGTAACTCTCAATTCACGAAGGGGTAACGCAGAAAGAGATCTGATGATTTTCATATCCTGGCCGTTTTCCAGACCCTATAGCTCGCAGACGGTTGTCCGGCTTTTAAACAGGACCGATTGATAAATGTGCATCCAGCAGCTATCGGCGGGCGGTTTAGATTCAATATAACCCAGTCATTGCCAGAGAGGCTGGCGCGGCTACCGCAATCAATATCGAAGTATTTAATGCATGTGTTGGGTCGAGTGTACTGATTGGCGGGCCGATCATCGGCAGAGCGGAACCGCACATTTTTGCCGAGACGTCGGGCGGATGAGTTATCTTGCGCTTGATAGTGATTCTCTTTACGGGGGAAAGCAGAGCACGCTAGGCATCAGGCGAATTTCCTAGGTTAAGAGCTAATTTACTTTGAGCCTTATTTTCTGGCGAAAACAGCAAAATAGTCTTTAATTCTATAGGTATAACGAATAGCCGCATCGTCTATTCATTCCTACTTCAAATACCATCTTGCTGTTTAATTCCCCAAAATGTGAAGGGAGTCATAACTATTGGTCAAGGAGAGACAATTTTAGCAAGAGATGAATTATCGTCCGTCGAGCTTGCTGGATTATACTCACTGCAAGCAGAGACAATCAGGACGAATCATTCTGCCCTGTTATTTCTCAGAAAAACGAGGATTACGTTATGGAAAAGAAAGTCATTTATTTGTTCTGTTCGGCGGGTATGTCCACTTCGTTGCTGGTTAAAAAAATGAACGACGTCGCTGAAAAACACCAAGTACCAGTCATCATCCAAGCCTTCTCCGAGTCACTGGCGGCAGAAAAAGGCGGTGAAGCGGATTTAGTTTTGCTCGGCCCGCAAATCGCTTACAAGTTGGATGAGATAAGAAGATTACTACCGGGTAAAACTGTCGAAGTGATTGATTCAATCCACTACGGCAAGGTTGATGGGTTAAAAGTTCTTCAATCAGCAGTCGCTTTAATTAAAGCATCAAGTCAGCAATCTGTGAGTCATTAATTAATTTTTTATTTTGCATTACTTAAAAGTCAAAGAGTCAGCAGTCAAAGAGCGAATTTCATACCCTGGCCGTCTAAAAGGCGGCATTAAAGGAAAATAAAAATGAGTAAAGCCATTGATTCACTTGAAAAGGTGCTTCTACCTTTTGCTGTAAAAATAGGTAGACAGCCCCATATTAACGCTATTAAAAATGGTTTCATCCGATTAATGCCGCTGACCCTCGCAGGGGCGATGTTCGTTTTAATTAATAACGTATTTCTGAGTTTCGGCGAGGGTTCTTTCTTTTATTCTCTCGGCATTCGTTTAGACGCTTCCACTATTGAGACATTGGCCGGTTTAAAAACCATCGGCGTCAATGTGTATAACGGCACATTAGGGATTATGTCGCTCATGGCGCCGTTCTTTATTGGGATGGCCTTAGCCGAAGAGCGCAAAGTGGATCCTCTGGCCGCCGGCCTGCTCTCCGTGGCCGCCTTTATGACCGTCACCCCTTATAGCGTGGGCGAAGCTTACGCCGTCGGGGCCAACTGGCTAGGTGGCGCGAACATTATTTCCGGCATGGTGATCGGCTTAGTGGTTGCCGAGATGTTTACCTTTGTTATCCGCCGCAACTGGGTTATCACCCTGCCAGACAGCGTACCGGCCTCCGTCTCCCGCTCCTTCTCAGCACTGATCCCAGGCTTCATCATCCTGTGTATCTTCGGGGTTATCTCTTGGCTGCTGGGGCTGTACGGCCACAACTTCCACCAGATTATTATGGATTCCATCTCCAAACCTCTGGCATCAATGGGAAGCGTGGTGGGCTGGGCATACGTGATTTTCAACTCCCTGTTGTGGTTCTTTGGTGTTCACGGCTCCCTCGCGTTAACCGCGCTGGACAGCGGCATCATGACCCCGTGGGCGCTGGAGAACATCGCCATTTACAACCAGTATGGTTCAGTACAAGCCGCGCTGGATGCGGGCCAGACCTTCCACTTCTGGGCTAAACCAATGCTCGACTCCTACATCCTGTTGGGGGGTTCTGGGGCAACGCTGGGCCTGATCATCGCCATCTTTATCGCATCACGTCGTGCGGACCACCGTCAGGTCGCCAAACTGGCACTGCCATCCGGCATCTTCCAGATTAACGAACCTATCCTGTTCGGCCTGCCGATTATCATGAACCCGGTGATGTTTATCCCGTTCGTTCTGGTGCAACCGATTCTGGCCATTATCACGCTGACGGCGTACACCATGGGGATTATCCCGCCGGTGACCAACCTCGCGCCGTGGACCATGCCTACCGGGCTGGGGGCCTTCTTCAACAGTAACGGCAGCATTGCGGCACTGTTAGTCGCCCTGTTCAACCTCGGTATTGCCACGCTGGTCTACATGCCATTCGTCATCTTGTCGAACAAAGCGCAGGCGATTATCGAAGAAGAAGAGAGCGAAGAAGACATTGCTGCATCACTAAAATTTTAATCTAGGGCAAGCTGGGGAGAGGAGATTCTCCCCAGTATCCAAAGAGTTAACTCAGGGAGATAACCATGTTTGATTTAGACAACATCGAAGACAGTGAAGAAGAGTTAGACAGTCTGGAAGAAGTGGTGATGGGCCTCATCATTAACTCCGGGCAGGCGCGCAGCCTGGCGTATGAAGCACTGAAGGTCGCTAAACAAGGCGATTTCACCAAGGCCTGGGAGCTGATGGCCAAGTCACGCGAGTCGCTGCATGAAGCCCACCTGGTGCAGACCAAACTGATTGAAGGCGACGCCGGTGAAGGCAAAACCAAGGTCAGTCTGGTGCTGGTTCACGCCCAAGACCACCTGATGACCTCCATGTTAGCCCGCGAGTTAGTGACAGAAATCATTGAGCTTCACGAGAAAATAAAATAGCGTTGGGAGTCATCATGCAGCCACAGTTACTGAGTATGGACATTAAGACAGCACGCGAAGATCAACTATTCGACGGTCAAAATTTCCACATGTTTATCTACAACAAGGTAGAGAGCATCTCAGGGCTGCACGAACACGACTACTACGAGTTCACCATCGTGCTCACTGGCCGCTACTACCAGCAGATCAACGGCAAGCAAGTGCTGCTCGAGCGTGGCGATTTCGCCTTTATCCCGCTGGGCTCCAACCATCAGAGTTTCTATGAGTTTGGCCCAACCCGGATATTAAACGTCGGCATCAGTAAAGCCTTCTTCGAACAGCATTATTTGGCCCTGCTGCCGACCTGCTTTGTGGCCTCGCAGGTGTATAAAATTAAGAGTGAGTTTCTTAACTTTATCGAGTCGATGGTGGCGTCTCTCAACTTCAAAAACGGCGAGTTTAACGAGTTTCTTGAGATGGTGACCTTCTACGCCATCAACCGTATTCGTCATCATCGCGAGTCTGATATCGCGCCTGACGTGCCGGTTTGGCTCAAAGAGACCATTGAGAAAATGCACGATAAAACCCAGTTCGGCGATAAAGCTTTGTCGACCATGGTGCAACTCTCGGGAAAATCGCAGGAGTATTTAACGCGCGCCACTCAGCGCCATTATGGCAAAACGCCAATGCAGATTATTAATGAGATCCGCGTTGATTTCGCCAAAAAGCAATTAGAGATAACCAATTACTCTATTACTGATATTGCATATGATTCGGGATATAGCAGCCCAAGCATGTTCATTAAGAACTTTAAAAAAATAACCACCTTTACGCCTAAGCATTATCGCAAGGAGTTATTTAATAATAGCTGACTGTATATGAATTAATGCGGACTCAATAATAGTCTTCACTCATTCCTATATTTACCTTTGATTAAAGTGCATTCCTATTGCACGGGAGCCCCTATGTCTAAAAAACTTAAAGTAGTCACCATTGGCGGTGGCAGCAGCTATACCCCGGAACTACTCGAAGGCTTTATTAAACGTTATGAAGAGTTGCCGATCAGTGAATTATGGTTGGTGGACGTCGACGCCGGTAAAGAGAAGCAGGATATTATTTTCGACCTCTGCCAGCGCATGATAAAACGCGCGGGCGTACCCATCAGTTTGCATAAAACATTAAATCGCCGTGAAGCATTAAAAGACGCCGACTTCGTCACTACCCAGCTGCGCGTCGGCCAGTTAAAAGCCCGCGAGCTGGATGAACGCATCCCGCTGAGCCACGGCTATTTGGGTCAGGAGACTAACGGCGCGGGCGGCCTGTTCAAAGGCCTGCGCACCATTCCGGTGATTTTCGACATCATCAAAGATGTGGAAGAGATCTGCCCGGACGCCTGGGTTATCAACTTCACCAACCCGGCAGGCATGGTCACCGAAGCCGTGGTTCGCCACACCAACTTCAAGAAGTTTATCGGCGTGTGCAACATTCCGGTCGGCATGAAGATGTTCATTCAGGACGTGCTGAAGATTAGCCCGCAGGATGAGCTGTCGATTGACCTGTTCGGCCTCAACCATCTGGTGTTTATCAAAGACGTCATCGTCAACGGCGAGTCGCGCTTTGCCGAGCTGCTGGACGGCGTGGCCTCCGGCACCCTGACCGCCGGTTCGGTAAAAAACATCTTCGACCTGCCATTTAGCGAAGGGCTGATCCGCTCGCTCAACCTGCTGCCGTGCTCTTACTTGCTCTACTACTTCAAACCCAAAGAGATGCTGGCCATCGAGATGGGCGAGTTCTACAAAGGCGGCGCACGCGCTACCGTGGTACAAAAAGTGGAGAAACAGCTGTTCGAACTTTATAAAGACCCGGAGCTGAACGTAAAACCGAAAGAGCTGGAGCTGCGCGGCGGGGCCTATTACTCCGACGCGGCGTGCGAAGTGATCAGCGCCATCTACAATGACAAGCAGACCGAGCAATACGTCAACTTCGCCCACCACGGGCATATTGATAATATTCCGGCTGACTGGGCGGTCGAGATGACCTGCACCATTGGGCGCAACGGCGCGACGCCAACTCCGCGCATTACCCATTTCGATGAGAAAGTGCTGGGCCTGATTTACACCATCAAAGGCTTTGAGATTGCGGCGAGCGAAGCAGCCCTGAGCGGCAAGTTGAATGATGTGCTGTTGGCGCTGAACCTCAGCCCGCTGATTCATTCCGACAAAGACGCCGAGAAGCTGGCCCGCGACATGCTGCTGGCGCACGAAGCGCTGCTGCCGAACTTTGCCAAAGCCATCGCTGAACTAAAATAACCTATGCGCCCTCCTTCGCGGGAGGGCTGCCAAAGGGCAATTTATGAATAAATTACTGATAGTCAATGCCGATGACTTCGGGCTTTGCAAAGCGCAGAACTACGGCATTATCGACGCCTTCACCCACGGAGTTGTCAGCTCCACCACGGCGATGGTCAACCAGCCGGGTGCCGAGCACGCCGCCCAACTCAGCGCCGCCAACCCGCAGCTGCCGGTCGGCATGCACTTCGTGCTCACCCTCGGTAAACCTCTCACCGAGATGCCGGGCTTAGTGCGCGACAACGGCGAGCTGGGTAAATGGATCTGGGAGATGGCCGAAGCCGACACCCTGCCCCTCGACCAGATAAAACAAGAACTTGCCGCCCAGTTCGCCAGATTTATTGAACTGTTCGGCCGCAAACCGACGCACATCGACAGCCACCACCATGTGCATATGATCCCGCAGATCTTCCCTATCGTCCAAGCCTTCGCCCAACAGCAAGACGTCGCGATGCGCATCGACCGGGATGCCATCCAGCAGCACAACATCCCCCTATGCGGCGCGCGCAGCACGGCGGCTTTCGACAGCACCTTCTACGGCGACAGCATCACCGAGGAGCTGTTCCTCAGCATCCTCGACCACGCCAACCAGCGCGGCGACCACTCCCTGGAAATCATGTGCCACCCGTCATTCATCGACAACACCATCCTAGGCAGCAAGTATTGCTACCCAAGATTGGCAGAGTTGGATGTGTTGACTTCGGCTGGAGTGAAGGCTGGGGTTGGGGAGCGTGGATGGAAGTTGGGAGGTTTTGGGAACTTAGATTGAGTTGTAGGAACTCCTCTTCAGACAACATGTTTATAAAATCGAGTTTTATCGACATATCGCCAAAACGTGTCGATGGTATAAACATATCTGGGGGGATATGTTTATAAAAGTGCGTTTTGTCGACATGTGTGGGGGGATGTAGGCTATCGTGATAAACATACAGACTCCGAATACGCCGGTGACCGTGACAACTAACCTAGTGAAGAGGATGCCCTCAGATAACAGGGCAAGATTCTCATTTTTTAGAACTGCAAATGTTAGATGACCATCGTTAACTAGAGTGAATAAGACCTAAGAACAAGAAAATCTGGATAGTAATTATTGACTATCTGTACTGAGTATTTTCGATGAGTTTATAGATTAGCCTTTATTTCCTGGAATATAATAAATACAAGGGCAGTTTTCAGCCCTTGTATTTACTAAAGATTAATTATCCATTTGTCGCTCAAATGCTTGTGTGACTAAAGACATAACGTAAGGTAAATCTTCTACCTTCTCGAATCCGATCTCAACATCGCCATTTCCCCATCGACCTAAGCTAGTAACATCTTTGCATAATCCAAGCGGATCATTAATTTCAGCAAACGGAATATTCAGTGAAAGACGCAGCCGCTTTGCTTGCGGTACTACATCCACAAAATTCACCTCAGCTTTATAAGCAATATAAAGCTTCAGGAACACCTCAGTGACGCAAGGGTCAAGAGCCAGCGTTGCTTTACGGAACGCTTCAAACAACACCTGAACATGCTCTTTAACCAGATAGGGATGGTCTTCAAAGCCATAAGTAAGATTACTTTCACTTTTCGGCTGGTAATTCTTGAGAATATCATCGGGAAGATTAGCACTTGGCCAGACGCTGCTTGCCTGCTCTGCCATTTTTTTTGCTCGGGCTATAATGGATTCTTCACTCCATTTATCAAGAGCAGAAAGTCCGTCATTTAGGCGTAAATGACTGTATTTAAAACCGCCTTCCATGTCTCGCTTATCAGCAAATGAGCGATTGCTATACTCCGAGTTATAGCCCGTCAATGTAAGGTTTCCCAGCGAATGGCGCCATGTTTCCCATACACGCTGCCATTCATCTCCCAGCTCAGCTCGCCATGCAGCGGGTACTTTCTCTGTTTCGTTATCGCACTGCGGCATGATGTGTTCGATAGTGTATTCATCTACCGGGATCGGTTCTTTATGCTTATAATTTTCTAGCCTTCTAAGCCAATAGCTACGACTTCTGAAGTTATAAAGATCGCGAGTCTGTATATCTCTTTTAAACTCCTCATCAGTCGGAAAACGACGATAAGATGGTAGCAACATAAATGCAGCTTTGAAGCTTTCCAAATATTTGCTCTTATCAAAATTTTTACTCAACCCCGCAAAGGTTTTATTCATTGAGTTGGTTGGTATTGCACATACTGCGCGACGAAATACATAGCTTTCCATCAGGCGTAAGGCTTCCGCAAAGTCGCTGAGTTTCAGAATATCCAGCTGGTAGTCATCATACAGCTCCAGCATCAGCGGATATGCAACATCCATTCTCAATTCACGAATATTATGGAATATACCCTTAAGATGTTTATTTTTTTCAATACCTAACGCAATGGCACAATAGTAGACAGCATATTTATGTATGTCCGCAACAGCAGATTCAACAGATTGACTCTTGCGATTAAAGTACTGTTTAAACGCCTCGTAAATGTCATCAATCTTAGGGATATCGCCTGTTTTTACTGTCAGATAGTGACGCATGAAAGCATCGAATTGTTCGGAGTAAGCCTCCTGACCGAAAAGAAGCTCCATTTTACGCCAGTAATCATTATACAACGTCGTTTGGCGCTCATTTTCGAGCCCCATAAGTATATAATTTCGAATAAGATCGGCCTGGCTTAATTTTTTTCCCGTTGAGTTCATGCTTTCAAATATAAGCTGTGGGTTATCATGGTCACGCTGGAGAGATATATCCACTACAATTAATTTGCTGAGCCCTTTACAGACAGTCTCTAACAACTTTTCATCTTTTAGTTTATCTTTAAAGTATTCAAAGTTTTCCGTAACACGTAAAGAGTAGTTATGCGGCTGAGATTTTCTATCGATTATTGCACGTAATGTCTGATTGTCTGTTTGCGACAAAATAAGTTTGTAGCGTTTCTCGCCGGACAATAAGGGGTTAGTCAAATAGAATCCACGTAACTGGGCCTGATTGAACCCTTCAATAAACTCTTGTTCGCCCACGGCTTCAGCTAAAGCTGCGATTAGCAATGACACTGTTGTAATGCGTTGCTGCCCATCAATGATCAATAACGGTGATTGAGAGGTCACCGAATAAAGTCCATTTTCGATATACACCACAGAACCTATAAAGTGCCCTTGATTATTCTCATCCAATCCGCAACGGAGAATATCATCCCAAAGTTGTTCGCACTCTTTCAGGCTCCAGGAGTAAATACGCTGGTAGATCGGGATCACTAACTGAGGTGCAGTCTGCAGAAAGTTGAGCAACTTGGCTTCTTTAGCCTTCATCCTTTAATTTCCTTGTTAACTATCTGAATTGCTATTAATTGTCACCGATAAGGGTAATACCTTTCTAACTATCGCCTAAACGCCCCACTGCCCGTCGGCACAAAAACTCAACCCCCTTTCAACATATCAAAAACCACCCGCGCAAACCCTTTCGCCAGTTCAGGGTTAGAGAGGTACTGCATCATCATTTCTTGCTGGGCATCGCTGCTGTCCATCACGGCGTCATCAATGGCTTTAGGGAAGTCTCCCAACATGGCTTGTTCACGAGTGTTGTTAGCAATCTGGGTCATTACAGCTTTATTTTCCGATAACTTATCGCGCACGGTGAAGGCGTAATTGATCATATCTTTATCGCTGAGTTTATCAGTAATAAATAGATCGTTTAGTCGTGCCAGAATATTCGACAAGAACTCTTCTTTATTATCCTTAGGCTTAGCAGTACCAATGTCATTACCCGGTTCAATTTTGTAATCTGGTGCATCCTCTTGCAGCTTTAGGTGCTGTTCATGGATTTTTGACAAACGGTAATGACTCATTTCTACATTGCTTAAATCGATATCGTCTTCATCAATGCGCTGCTCGTGCAGTAAAGGGCGTAGATGGCGGGCGAACAGGCTAAGCTTCTCAAGCCCTTTGTCGTCATAATCGACGATTTGCGACATAAATTCATAAAAACGAACAAAACTGCCGAGATCTTTCTTAAAGATATCCAGCTTATCCTTTTCCTGCTTGCAGTCTTTAAAACTGTTTTCGGCGTTGGTTATAAGCACCACATCATTGGTTTTTTTCGTACGTTCAAAGATTTCTTTTGCCAGAACATAAGCGTCAATGGCGGAAGTGTAGCGTTTTTTCCAGCGCTCAACGGCGGGTTTGCAGATATTACTAATTGCCGCATTTGACTTGTTCTTTGTGAAGAAGGCTTCACAAAATTGCTCAACTTCGCTCCACAAAAAAATACCGCTAGCGCGAAGTTTTTCGAACAATTCAAAGACTAATTGTGGATCACTGACATCCGTGAGCTCGGCAGTCTGATAATAAGGCTGGAAAGCTCCCAGAATATCTTCAGGTTCATTATAGAAATCGAGCACAAAAGTACCCGATTGCGCTTTTCCCGGATAAGTACGATTCAGGCGAGATAACGTCTGCACGCATTCTACGCCGCCGAGGGCTTTATCCACATACATGGCGCACAGCTTAGGTTGGTCAAAACCCGTTTGGAATTTATTCGCCACCAGCATTACCTGATAATCATCACTATCAAAGGCTTTGCGCATATCCCGCCCTTTCAGGCCAGGGTTCATATTCATTTCAGTGAATTTTTGATTCAACAACGCAAGGCTATTGTGATCGCTTTCCACAAATTCTATTTCGCCAGAAAACGCCACCATCGCATTAATCTTTTGATAATTGTTCTCAGCAATGTACTTATCAAATGCCAGCTTATAGCGCACGGCGGCTTTACGAGATCCCGTCACAACCATCGCCTTAGCCTGACCGCCGAGTAAATGCATGACATGTTTGCGATAATGCTCAACGATCACCTTTACCTTTTGCGACACGTTATGGTCATGCAGAGTGACCCACTGACTTAGCCTAATTTTCGCTTTTTTACTGTCAACTTCTCGGTCCGGGTCGTCCAACTTTTGCAGCAGCTTATAGGCCACTTTGTAGTTGGTGTAGTTCTTCAGCACGTCAAGAATAAAGCCCTCTTCAATAGCCTGACGCATGGAGTAGACATGAAAGGCTTCTGGCTTATTAGTCTTTGAGGCTGCTTCAAGAGGGTTGGGGCGACGGCCAAACAACTCCAACGTTTTCGCTTTTGGCGTGGCGGTAAAGGCATAGTAGTTAAGGTTATTGCTGGCTTTGCGGGCAGCTACGGTGGCGTCCAGAATGTCCTCAGAAGACAGTTCCACGTCGTCGTCCGCTTCTTCGGTCATCAGCACCTCTTTCAGCTGGCGCGCGGTTGAGCCGCTTTGCGACGAGTGCGCCTCGTCGGCGATGACCGCATATTTCCGCTGCTTAAGGCTGACGCTGTTTTCAATCGCCTTTAGCACGAACGGGAAGGTCTGGATGGTGACGATAATAATCGGCTGCGAGTTTTCCAGCGCGCTGGCGAGCTTTTCAGACTTCGAGCCGTCGCCTTCTTTATTGTTAATGCGCCCGACGACGCCGTCCGCATGTTCGAACTGGTAAATCGTGTCCTGAAGTTGGTCGTCCAGCACGGTGCGGTCGGTGACGACAATCACCGAATGGAACTGCTTCTCGCCCGCCTCGTCATAGAGCCGGGAAAGCTGGTGGACGGTCCAAGCGATAGAGTTGGACTTACCAGAACCCGCACTGTGTTGAATAAGATATTTATGGCCGGTACCTTCGACTACGGCCGCGCCAATCAGCTTATTCACCACGTCCCACTGATGGTAACGCGGGAAAATCAGGCTCTCTTTTTTAATCTTCAGCCCGTTCCAGTCCTCTTTCTCTTCAATCTGCAGATGCACGAAGCTGGCGAGGATTTTCAGCAGGTTGTCCGGGAGCAGAACTTCATTCCACAGGTAGCTAGTGGCGTAGTCTTTTGCGTTCTCCGGGATGTCATTACCCGCGCCGCCCTCTCTGGTGCCCTTATTAAACGGCAGGAAGAAAGTGTCATCGCCCGCCAGTTTGGTCGCCATAAACACTTCATACTGGCTGACGGCGAAGTGCACCAGCGCGCCGCGTTTGAAGGTGAGCAGCGGCTCAGGCTTATTAGTCACCGGGTCCTTCGGCAGGCGAGTTTTCTTATATTGCTTAATCGCGTTATGCACTGCTTGCTTGAACTCCGATTTCAGCTCAAGCGTGGCAATCGGCAAGCCGTTGATAAACAGCACCAGGTCGATGCGCCATTTCTTGGCTATTGAACCGGTTTCATCCAGTACTGCTTTGGTGGCATAAGGGCTATAAACCAGCTCCGGCACCACGCGGCAGATGTTCTGCTTATAGCGCGCCAGGGTTTCCGGGTTGAGGTTGTGTTCGGGCTTAAACTGGCAGAGAGAAAAACGCGCGTTGTGGCTTTTAATTCCGTGACGCAAAACGCCCAAAGTTCCGTACGTACGCGACAGCATATCGGTGGCGTTATGATCGGCCTTTTTAAGCTGGGCCACCACGGCATCCAGGAAATGGCGCTCGGTATCGGTGGGGTAAATCTTAGAAAACTTTTCCCACTCCAGCGGCTGGGTGTTTTGCACAAAGTCGATGGCATCCTGCGGGTAAAGCGCACGTTCGCGGTCATAGCCCGTCCCTTTGCCGATTTTCCAGCCTTTTGAGGCCATTTGAGCGATCATTTCATCCTGGAAAATCAGCTCTTTGGTGGTATCCATACTCATGCGGTGGCCTCCTGTGATGCCTCGATATCGCTGGCGTCTGGCGCAACCCAGTCGCGGACGTCGATTTTGCCGGTGACGGCGGCGGAGATAAGGGCGGTGCGGCGTTCTTGCATAAGATAAATTTGATTATTAGCTATATTAAGCAGCTCTTCTATTTTAGAACATTTAGCGCGTAGGTGATTAGCAATAGCTATAGCTTCATTAACTGGGGGACGAGTTATACGAAGATTTCCAATTACGCCCATACCAATATTTTGCTGCGTACCGAAGCTCCAGTTTAATTCAATAGCCGTTTGAAATGGACTAGATCTTAAAAAATGCAATACAAAATATGGGCGCGATGAAATATCGCATCTAATCGCAGCCAAAGGCGACCAAATATTAAACTCACGTTCTGTCTCAACTATTGCAGTAACACCTGTCGTGGCACCTGATTTGACCATATAAATATCATGTAGTTGCGGTGTGTATTTCTTACTAAATCTTATATTATCTTTCGAGGAGATACATGCTCTCTGTTTATTAAAGTCGATAACACCAGAGGATATAGCCTCCGCAGAAATAAATGGCACCCCCTCATCAATGAAGTTGGGTGTTTCATGAGGACCGTCTGTAATCGGTGTTGAAACTATATTTTTTATGGCGCATACATCCCAATGCTCCGGAACCTCCCCCAACCACTTAACGCCAGAATCTTTCATCGGAACATCAGGATTTAGACCTTTAGTCACGGCATGGCTAATCACTGCCTGACGTTTTTCTATAAGCAGTTCAATCAGTTGCTGTTGCTTTTCGATCAAGTTATCAATTTTTGCGGTTTCGCGATCGAGAAATTTGGCTATTTGGTCTTGCTCATATATTGGAAGGATGGGTAACATCAACCCGGAGAACTCACTAAATCTGAATTCTGTTGAACGCTCACGTATACCTTTCGCCAAAGAAAGAATAAAGTCAGTCACAGCTAACTGTCGAACTAAATACCCATAAAAGCGCATATTTAGAGGTTGGTTTTGCCAAGGAATGCATACCGAGCAAACAGGAGAGCATTTTCCGTCTGAATCACTAACACCTATAGCACCAGCAAATCCATCCATCGCGTGGATTACTAAATCGTTACGACGTACACCTTGATAACCAATTTCTTTAACAGAATTTGTAAATCCATCGGTTCGCCGATTAGTCCTGAGAGTAACCTGCCCATCACGGAATGCGGTTACCACACCATCAATATCTCGAAGAGGACGCTGAACTCTCTGAAAAATGTATTTAGCTTTTTTCAATAACCAGCCACTAGGAATCTTCCCCAGCCACTCCACCCCAGAATCCTTATACTCTGGATAAGCCTTATACTTCGCCATCAGGAATGTACCTCCTGCAGCAGCTTCATAATCTCGGCGCTTACCGCGTCCAGATCCGCATCAATCTCTTCCAGCGGGCGCGGCGGCTGGTAAACGTAGAAATGGCGGTTAAACGTAATCTCGTAGCCGACAATCCCGACCTCGCCGTCTTTTGCATCGCGCTTATCGGCGTTAATCCAGGCATCTGCTACGTGTGGTAGCACTTCAGCTTTAAAGTAGTTCTCGATGAAGTCGCTGGTGGCAACTTCAGGGTTTAGCGGCACGTTTTCGTTATCGCGCAGATCGCCATCCTGTTCGAATTCCACCACCTTGCCTCGGTATTCAAACGCGCCGTACAGCGGCTGTGCGGCTTCCTTCAGCGTCTTTTTCACCACCGGTTCGGCATCCGGGTTTTTGGTGGTGATGGCGTCGATAAACTGTTTGTTCTCTTTGCCGTCCAGCTTCACGCCCGCTGTTTTAATCGCGCCTTTCAGGGTCAGCTGGAACTCATTAAAATCGTTGCTCGCCAGATCTTTACCGCCCGCTTTCGTGCCAAGCGCCTGCTGGATTTGCTGTGCTTTATCCATCAGTGAACGCTGGGCCAGCCACAGCTTGCTGTCCAGTAGGTCTTTAATCTGCTTCTCTTTTAGCTCGGCAAATTCCGCTTTGATAATGGCGCGGGCTTCGACTTCAATTTCTCCAAAATTACCGTAGTTATCGTTTTGCCAATGGGCGGAAAACTCTTCATAAAGACGTTCCATCGGCGCATTCAGTGGTTTGGTGGCAAAGCGCAGGGTGGCAATGGCCTCATCGGTAACCTGTGTCGACAGGCGCAATGGGCGCTCGATGGTCAGGCGGCGGTAGCCAAAATCGGTGCTGTTGAAGATTTTGCTGGCGAAGGTCTTCGGCGCTTCTGTTTTCGCGGTGGCGGACTGGCGGCCACGGCTGGATTTTTGCTCCGGCGCTTTCTCAAGGCCTAAATCATCAAGAGTGGTCGCATCCATGACCTTAAACTCACCGAAGGTGCGGGTGATAAGCCTGATGTCGTCCTCGCCCATCAGGTTACGCTTGGATCCTAAGGACTTGCGCATCTTACCGCACAGGCTGGTGCCGTCAATTAGCTGGACTTTGCCCTTACGCTCGGCGGCCTTCTTGTTCGACATAATCCACACGTAGGTCGCGATGCCGGTGTTGTAGAACATGTCCGTTGGCAGAGCGACGATGCCCTCCAGCAAGTCGGCTTCCAGAATATAGCGGCGGATTTCACTCTCACCGCTACCCGCGCCGCCGGTAAACAGCGGCGAACCGTTGAGAATAATCCCGATACGCCCGCCGTTGTTCACGGAGCCATCGACGTTGCCGCTGTCGCGCATTTTGCTGATCAGGTGCATCAGGAACAGCAGCGAGCCGTCAGACACGCGCGGCAGGCCGGGGCCAAAACGCCCATCAAAGCCTTTCTGCTGGTGCTCATCGTTAATGTCACCTTCAATCTTTTTCCAGTCCACGCCAAACGGCGGGTTAGACAGCATGTAGTCAAACCGCTCCTGCTGCAGTTGATCGTTGGAAAGAGTGTTGCCCAGCTTGATGCGGCTAACGTCTTGGCCTTTAATCAGCATATCGGCTTTACAGATGGCATATGACTCAGGGTTCAACTCCTGACCGAAAGCACGCATCACAGCGTTCGGGTTCAGCTCGTGCACGTATTCCATCCCAGAAGAGAGGAACCCGCCTGTGCCGGCCGTCGGGTCATATATGGTGCGGATGATACCGTCTTTAGACAACGCGGCGTCATCCTCCATAAATACCAGTGAGGTAGTTAATCGGACGATATCGCGTGGGGTAAAGTGCTCACCGGCAGTTTCATTCGAACTCTCAGCAAAGCGGCGGATCAGTTCTTCAAATACCAGCCCCATATCATGGTTAGAAATGGCTTTCGGGCTGAGGTCAGTTGTGGCGAATTTCTTAACGATTTTAAACAGCAGGTTGGCGTCATCCAGCAGGCCAACAAACTCGCTGAATTTGAAATGATTAAAGATTTCACGGGCGTCCTTTGAGAAACACTGAACATAGTTCTCTAAGTTATCTTTAATATCGTTCTGCCCCATCTTGCCCAGATCCATCGGTGAGGTATTAAAGAACGAAAGACCATTCGTGGCGCGTAGCAGAAACTTTTCTCTTCCTTCATCTGGCAGCGGGCTGTCCTTAAGCTTTTCAGCTTGCTCTAAAACTGCGTCTTTGCTGCTCGCTAAGACACATTCAAGTCGACGCAGCAGAGTAAAAGGCAAGATCACGCGCCCGTACTGGGATTGCTTAAAATCGCCACGAAGCAAGTCGGCAACTGACCAAATAAATGCAGCCGTTTGAGAAAAGTTAATGTTAGGCATAGTGTTTCCGCGAAAGCTTTAATGAATAATCCGCCGCCTGCAATCGACAACCCTATCGATATGGCAAACGCCAGATGGAATAATGAGATGAACAAAATCATACAGCGCATGTGTATGAGTACAAGCATCAAATGCCTTAGATTAATGACTGACTAATGTCATTAACATTGATAATGCTTATGCATTATAGCGACCCAATATTCTTAGAGAACACCCGAAAAAAGCCAATCACCTGATTTTTAAGGTTTAAAATTTTCAAATAAGTCTAACCTCCTAACGATGCTGAAGGATAGATAAGATCTAAAAAATCAATTAGAGTAATCTTATATAAAAAATTCTCCCCTCCTTGTTACTTATGGTGTAAAAAATGGACATCTTGCTGGCCCCCGGCGTGCTGGTGCGTAATGGCATTTTGTATTTTGCTTCAATATTGAAGAATGATGCGGCCCCCGGCTATGTGACTATCTTCTTAGTCGTCGCACTTTGTATTACCGCCGTGCGCTGGCGAAAACAGGTTAAACGCCGCCTTACTGCGCTTGGCAGCATCCATGCCATTATTACCAAAACCCCCGAAGATGAATTTAGCCTGCATGTGACCGAGGTCGATGCCGATATCGCCGCCTTAAACGTGACTGAAGAACAGCAAAATGTAGCTGAGGCATGGAAGGAATATCGGGAAACCCATATTGTCGACGATCAGGACGGTAAGCTAGTCGTTCGCAATGCTGTTCGCCCTAGTCAGTTTTTTAATTTGGATGATTTGCATTTCACGCAAGGATTCTGGCGCATCGTTCCGGGATTGTTCGTAACTATTGGTCTTTCTCTAACCTTCCTCGGCTTGATTTCTGCACTTAATTCAATGAGCACCTCACTGGACGACGGCGGCAGCGCGGCATTAGAAGGTTTGCTTACTATCGCTTCAGCGAAGTTCATCATGTCGCTGACTGGCCTGTGCTGCTCAATAGTTTTTACCATAGTATTACGTAGTGGTACCTCACAGCTGGAAAAAACGGTTCATAGTCTCAATAGTTTGATTGAAAAACGCCTGACATTTATCAGCCTGGAAGATTTATCCAATCGTCAGCTAAAAGCTACGATTGAGAGTCGAGAACATTTCCGCAAGTTAGGTCTTGAAATGGTGGCAGAAATTGGTCGCCCACTCCGTGAAGATCTGCCAAGAGCGATATCGGAATCCATCAGCTCCGCAATTACCCCCGTCATCGAAAAAGTTAGCCGCTTAGGTAATGATGGTGTCGGCGAAATGGTACAAAGCCTCTCCTCGCGTTTTTCTGAAGATGTTGGCAGAGCCTTAACACAAGCCAGCGAACGCATTTCGCTGGCAGGCGATCAAATCAAATTACTCGCGGAAAGAATGGATCAAAGCTCAGGGAAAATGGGCAACGAAATGGAAAACGCGATTGGACGCTTAGGCCAGGCGGTTGAAACCCTGCGGGAAGGCATGTCACAAACAGCGGAAACGGCAACCTCTGCCTTTAACAAAGGTGCCGAAAATCTGCTGGCAACCATGAACTCAACGCTACAAGGAATTAAAGACAATACGGGGGATGGCGCAAGAGCAATGGGCGAAGCAGCGGCAGATATGAAAGCCGCTGCGCTGGGGATCCGAACAGAAATGGAAACCGCAGCAAAACAAGGTGCAGAAGCCGCACAAGCTCGCATGTCAGAATCAGCCTCACAAGCAAGTGATGCTATCGGCCAAGCAGCAACAAACATACTGAGCGCATTTGGTAATACCGCCGGCGAAATCACCAAGGCGACAGAAACGATGACTCAGAATGCCAGCAGCCAACTTCTTTCCCCTCTTTCCACTATTGCGGAAAAACTTGAAGGCGTCATGGGCATGCTTGACCAAACAGGTAATGCTTTACGTCGTGCTTCAGACGGTATTAAAGAGGGAGCCATTGCCTCTGAAAATGCATCAGGTAGCTTCCGCTCGTCGGCTCAATCACTTAACGACGCAGCCGACCCGATTCGCGCGATGATGGAACGTATTGAAATCAGCACGCGTCAACTTCGTGAGAGCAGCGAGAATAGCCTTTCCGCTATTGCCAGCTCAGCGAAAACGAATGCTGAACAATCCGCCATGACACTGTCGGCAGCGCAAGAAACATTGGGTGGACAGCAGCGCGCGGTGGAATCCACTTTGACGAACCTTCAGTCTCTGATTACTGCATTACGCGGCCAGGGCGAACGACTAGATGGCATTGATGAAAAGCTGGGCAAGGCGTTTGACTCTTATCAGGAGCAAGTTGCAACCTCTGTAGAAACGCTTTTCGAGCACGTGAAAACCATGCAATCTGCGTTGATGCCAGCGCTGGATACAATGCAGAGTATTGTCGCCCAGGCTGAAAACTTTGCGCCGAAACAGGGACGCATGTCATGAGAGCAAGCGCCAGTCGTAAGCGTTCAAATGAAGAGGAAGAAGAATCCGTCTTTGTTTCTATGACGGACATGACGGTGAGCTTCCTGTTTATTGTTATGGTGCTGCTCGCGTTCTTTGCCAGCCGGTACAACGATAAAAATACTGTTCCCCGTGACGAGTATGATCAAGCGGTTCAATCTCGCGATAAAACCATTGAAGATCTCCGCTCTGAAATAGCAATATTGAAGCGAGTCGATCCTTTGGAACAGTATATGTCCCGCGCAGCAGCAGCCCGCCTTAACTTGCTTTATCAGCTACGCGACAATCTCAAGCAGTCTTTTCCTTTATTGCCAGTTGATGTTATTCCTGAGGAAGGAACTCTACGCTTCCAGGGCGAAGGGTTGTTTATCAGCAATAGTTTTGTCTTAAGCGATGAGAAACGAAAGATTGTTGAAGCGTTGGCAAAAACCCTCGACTCACTCCTGCCCTGCTATACCTTTAACCAGAATGCGGGTTGGAACCAAAGCTGTAATCCTTCATTTGCCATCATTGAGGCAGTCCAGATCGAAGGCCATACCGACTCGAAAGGTGATGATGTTTATAACCTGAATCTTTCGACTAACCGCGCAATAACTACTTTTACCAGCATGCTTTCGGCTGCACCGGATTTGGTCGCACATTTCAACATGCGGCATCAGCCGGTTCTTTCGGTTGCGGGCTACGGTAAAATGCGCCCTGTACGCCCTAATGACACACAGCAAAATATGGCAATGAACCGTCGCATCGATCTTCGAATTATTATGCATACACCTTCCAATGCTGCAGAAATTGAAGTCATACGCCAGCGATTAATTGAACCTTTGAAGAAGAGTACGCCATGAAATTGAGCGACATTTTTCTGAAGCCAGTCGCACTTTTCAAGCCAGCAATAGCGGTGTCAAAAGGTTTATCAGTCAAGATTCAAGCCATCCATGAACGCTGGCCAGATGTAGTCAAAGAGATTGCCGAACGCGATCGTGAAAAGGTTTTACGCAAGCTGCTTGGATATGTAGAGAATTGGCAGTGGGATGAAGTAAAAATGTCATTCATTTGCTCCGGCGCACCGATTGTTTTTGATAAAGAATTCAGAGCCCAGGACGACTTTGCCCCATTGCAAGAGTTTTATCTTCGGGAAACTATTGTTACGGATTCATCTTCATTTATTTCCGCAATGATTTCGGCATACATCCGCAGTTACGAACCAGGTTCAGCACATACAACCAAAATTAAAAACTGTCTTGATATCGCCAGCGAGTATATGAGCGATAAATGGAAAGAGGTTATTGATCAATTACCTCAATTCTTTGACGCTAATCGGGCACATCAAGCACTGGCCCAACAAATGGTGGTGATGGACTCACCGTGGAAAGAGCTTAAGCAGTTTGGCATCACACGCCCACACGAGCCGGGTTTAATGTCGCATGCTCATCTGGCGTATATTGAGTTACTTAAGCCTGAATTAAATAACAAAGCAGCTATTAAGAAACTATTTGCCTGGTTGAAACCCGAGGGTAAAAGTAACCCAATAATGAATGGTGCTTCTGAGGCCATCAATGCACTGCTATCACATTGGCTGTATAAGCAACCCGACGAAGAACTCTCACGTTTTCTGACTGAAACACTTGTAGCTTTTTACGGAGATCCTCGCCTGAGTCGCGGTGGCGTATGGGGTAGCGTGGATGAACAATGCCGTAACCTCATCATCAACTGGTTGACGCGTGAGAACATTCTGTTCTTCCTTGATGTGGTCTCGAAAGTGGAAGACAGCCATATGTGGGAACCACGGCGTAAATTTTGGTTAGGGCTTTATAACCAAGGAAAAATCACAGCAGCGTGGGTGGCGTTTAGTAGCATTGCCTCCCAAAAAGCAAAAGAAATTAAAGGAACCATGAGGGACTCTTCAACGCTGAACTTCGGAATTCAAACGGCTCTTGGTCATCGTGATAAAACCTCATTGCTCATTTTACAAATTGGTAAATGCATCGTAATTGAAGGTTCACACAGTTATAAAGTTCATATTTTCCGAATTGATAATAAACACAGCCCAGAACTGTACCAATTAAATTACAATTGCGAACAAATCCGCACGCTACCGAAATCAGTCGCTATTTCACATTTCAGCGGCTGGCAAGATAAAGTACGTGAACAAATTGAGTATCTGTCATGACTTTTACCTTCAACTATAATGCAGAAAAGATCACTCTGAATATCGCTGAAGAAAAACAGAGTTTAATAAAGCGTCTGTTTAAACAGCAGCAATCTGCAACATTATCTGGTCTCACGCATAACAATCGCGCCTTAGCTTTCGCTATAGCGGACCTGAGAGCCCTAGCGGAAGAATTTGAAGAACATTTGCACATAAGTCATAACTCTATACAAATGGGTCACCGGCTGGCTGGCCGACTTGACTCAGATACAGCACAGAATCTGTGCTTACCTCCTCTTGCCGATCTGACATTAAAAACCGATATTGAAGGTTCATTAGGTAGCGATACTTTCCGTTTAAAATATGAATGGCTACGCAACGGTGTTCGCCAGCTACCACAACGAACAGGGTCTATTTTAGCCACATCTCAGGGGCTACGCCGTTTGCCATTGTGGATGATGGAGGCCATTGAAGTCGCAGATAAATTCACACTGGGCGGAGGTGAAGCCTCCGACTGGGAATCCCTGGCTCGCTTCAGACAGTCTCTTGATCCCGGTATCCAAATGAGCAATGAGATCAATGCCGTTCGGGTATCAATGACCGACTTTATGCAAGGTTTAGAAGTTTGTATTGCTGATCGCTTTTCTATTTCTACCAGCTCAAATGGCACGGATGATTTCGAGATAGTCCCTTTCTCCGGGAGTAACATAGAAGAACTAGAAAATAACGGAGAAGCTATCAGCGAAGCTGCAGGTGAACTACGTGAACAAACTTTACGTCGCTTCCAGCAGCGCGTCAGAACTCAAGGGGCTCTTTCCGCTTATCGCGTTGGCGAAGGCAATTATCTGGTCATTGACCGAAGCGCACGACCTATTCTTGATCTCATGGTACAGAAACAAAAATCTGCTCCTGAAGAACGACGCGCTTTTATCGAAAACCCACGGCCTGCAATTACCGATGCTGTTGAAAAATACCTGAGACAATCAGGTAAGCTGGATGGGCTCGATGAGGTCGGCGAGGAAGAGGTTATTGAAGCTGTTTCAGGTCCCGCTTTTATTGAAACTATTGAATATTCCGAACGCGTTAAAGGTATTTTGCTTTATCGAAAAGGGGCTATTTCAACTCACACGAGTGGCGAAACGGTCTGGTTACCAGAAGTAATCCCCGACGCCCTTGCCAAAATAATTGATGCGATGGATACCCAAGCTCTGGCAAATGTCTGCCAACAGATACGTAATGCCATAGATACATCGCAACAGGAAGTTGAGGTGGCTTCTTATCCAATTAAAGCCACAGAAGATACTTTAGGTGCACTTGAAAAGCGACTGGCTGATGTTAAAGAGATGGAAAGCGCGGTAGAAATAACAGAAAAAGAAGATGAGTCTACCGCTGATAACCTACCTGCTGCTTCGGTTATTCTGGATACTAAAGATAATTTCGAAGAAATTTCATGGAGGCCAGACCGCACAGAACGTCTTGTATTTATCGACGAACAACTGCCTACGGGCATTAAGACCGCGTTGCGACAACATCAATTAGATAGCTTTAATCTGCAACTTTCTTCATGGAAGTCAGGAATGCCTGGTATTTTGAATGCAGATGAACAAGGGCTAGGCAAGACGCTTCAAACCATTGCATTTCTTCGATGGATAAAAGAGAACAACTTGGTCAATAACGCCAGCAATAAAGAACGCGGACCGATATTAATTGTGGCCCCCACATCCCTCCTCGAAAATTGGAATGCAGAGGTAGCACATCATACTGATGGCGAAGGGCTCGGCCATTTGCTCCGCCTATATGGTTCGCCGTTAAGTCAGTATAAAAATTTCGATGCTAAGGGTGTCGAAACAAAAGATGGCACTCATTTATTAAATTTTCGGCAGCTACATGAAGCGATCGATGAGGGTAAAGGTCATCGCTTCTGGATATTAACAACTTATACAACACTGACTAATTACCAGCATTCACTTGCTAAAATTCATTTCTCAGCCGTTGTCTTTGATGAAATTCAGACTATAAAAAATCCTGATTCGCTTCGTGCACGTGCCGCACGAGCTATAAATGCTGACTATCGAATTGGCCTAACAGGCACACCTATAGAGAATACAACAAGTGACTTATGGGCGATTATGGATCAATTGGCTCCTGGGTCTCTGGATACGCTTCGTAATTTCAATAGTCTGTACAGCGAACCTGATGAGAAGAATATGCTGCAACTGTATAAGCAGGTCTTTGAATCCCGCAATCAGCTACCACCTCTAGCGTTTCGTCGTTTAAAAGAAAATGTTGCGAAAGAGCTTCCCTCTAAAACACGCTTTCTGCATCCGCGATTGATGCCTGAAGGGCAAGCAATTGCCTATGAAACCGCCCGGCTCAAGCTTTCACAAGGTGGGCCAGGCGCAGCGCTGAAAATGCTACAGCATATACGTGGCGTTTCAGTTCATCCGGCGATGGAGATGAATGGAGACAGCAAGAGTTTTATCGATGCTTCTGCTCGCTTGAATGCTTGCTTTAAAATTATGCATCATATTAAAGCAAAGGGTGAACGTGTACTGGTTTTCATTGAGCATCGAAAGATGCAATTCCGTTTTATGGAGTTAGCACGACAAGAGTTTGACCTTGAGAAAATTGATCACATTAATGGCGATACCCCTATCCAAAAACGCCAAGATATTGTTCGCCGATTCCAACGTCATCTAGAACAGGATGGTGGCTTTGACTTATTAGTTCTTGGTCCCAAAGCGGCAGGAACAGGCCTGACATTAACTGCTGCCACTCACGTTATTCACTTATCTCGCTGGTGGAATCCGGCTGTTGAAGAGCAGTGCAATGACCGCGTTCACCGCATTGGGCAGAAGTACCCAGTTCAAATTCATATGCCTATGGCCATCCATGCAGGTTATCAGGAGAATTCTTTTGACTGTTTGCTTCAAGGGCTAATGTCACGAAAGAGAAACTTAGCGCGTGCTGCACTATGGCCAATGGGCGATAGCATAGGTGACATATCTCAACTGCAAGCAGCCTTGAAGAAGGAACAAAGTGAAGCAGATGGAGATGTTCTGGGAATGAGTATTCGAATGATGTTTGAAAGAGATGCAGAAGCTGATGGTGCACAAATGAATGATGGTTCTTATCGGATAAGCTAATTTCCAAAATTTGTTGAATCATAATAGAGGGTAACAGGGATAAGTCACTATATTAGTGACTAACAAGCACCCGAGATGTTAAATTCCGCGAAGAAATTGCGGGGCAACTCGCTAACTAGCAGCCCTTATAAGGCTGAATTACTCTGTTTTTTCCTCTTCGTATAATTTTAATAACTTATATTGATGAATTATTATTTTGTAGTTCATTTCATTACCCAATAAATATGCAGTACTGCTCAATAGCATTTCCCATGTGGCGAATAATTAATGACTCGATATAGCATCCAGCAGGAGTAGAAATGCCTCTAGACTTGAGTAACACGCTTGTAATTGGCATTAGTGCCACAGCTCTTTTTGACATGAGCGAATCCGATCGCATGTTTCGAGATACCTATGCGACCGATCCTGACGGTGCCATTGAAAAGTATCGTGCCTATATGTTTGATCACGAAAACCAGCCTTTACAGCCTGGAACAGGCTACCCCTTAGTCAAAGCGCTTCTGGCTCTGAACCAATATCGCCAACCGGATGATAAATCACCGTTAGTTGAGGTCGTCGTGATGTCACGAAACAGTCCTGATACGGGTATCCGTGTACTGAATACTATTCGACACGATAAGCTAGATATTACACGCTCTGCCTTCACAGCTGGCGAAACTGTCGCGGACTATCTTGACGCCTTTGATGTAGACCTGTTTTTAACAACTAGCGTAGATGATGCGCAAAAAGTCATCGATTCTCGATTTTGTGCCGCTGCAATATTAAAAGACCCACCGTCTGGTTATTCCGAAATCCCTGAAGGGCAAGTCCGTATTGCTTTCGATGGTGATGCAGTCCTTTTCTCAGATGAAAGTGAGCTAGTCTACAAAACTCAGGGCATGGCAGCTTTCCACGCTCAAGAAGATGCCCAACAAGATATCCCAATGGCAGAAGGCCCCTACGCTACTTTGCTAAAAAAAATAGCAAAACTTCAAGACCGTCTGCCCACTCGAGTTGAGTATTCTCCTGTACGCATTGCTTTAGTTACTGCCAGAAATAGCCCTTCAGAAATGCGGGTAATTAAAACCTTAAGGAGTTGGGGTGTATATGTTGATGAGGCTTTTTTCCTTGGAGGAGTGGAAAAAACCAAAGTACTTCAGGCATTTAAACCTCATATTTTCTTTGACGATCAAGATATACATTTAAATGCAGCAGCGAAACTTGTCCCATCTGGCAAAGTGCCTTATGCCAGCAATTCAGAGCTATTTAGCGCTTCATGAGCAATAGAAAATCCTGGGAACTATAACGGTTCCCGGTCGATATTTTTTACAGTCAATTACTCACGTTGTCATAGCCCACAATCCAAATTAGATAAACTATCCCCCATCCCCTGCGATCCACGTTCCAAATCCACATACAAATCCCTGTAAATGCATCCAGCACATTTCTTTGTGCTGATGGTGGGAATACACTCTCTTCGCTGCGGCAAAATCCGCAGCCGGAATTAGCGTTCTGCCTAAACATATGATGTGGCACTGTGTAATAATGCCTCACGCTTTTGCTCACCCAAATTATGGTGGCTCAGGCAGAGGCTTCGCAAGAAGCGCCGGTTTTCCCATATGTTCCGGTAACGCTAACTCTGTCTGAGCTGCCACCCAAGGTTAGCGTCTTGGGCGGTCATCTAAATTTTAAAATATGGGATTGAATTGATGACTCACACCGAAACCGCAGAAAACTCTATCACCGTCTTCCGTTCACTGATTGCCGGGCTGGATTTCAGCCACTTGGAAGACACCCAGCTGTATGACCTGAGTGCATTAGCCTCCGAGTCTGCCGAAGGGCTTTGTCATGGCTTGCTGTGCCTTAGCGAAGGGCTGGAGAACAGTGAGATTGTGCCGCCAGAGGGAGTGCTTCAAATCAGTGCTTATCTAAAAGCGGTGGCGCATCTAGTACCACTACTGTTTGAGTTGAATGAGTGTGCGAGTGACAGACTGGGAAGTCGAAGAAACGGACCGTTAACTGTCTGAATTTGAGACTTAATCTTTTGGATTGAGCCAAATCGCAGACATAAAAAAAGCCACCCGAGGGTGACTTAATTTTCATACTTACTAATGGTGCCGAAGGCCGGACTCGAACCGGCACACCTTGCGGCGGTTGATTTTGAATCAACTGCGTCTACCGATTTCGCCACTTCGGCACTGAAAGTAGTATGCGGAAAACGGGTGCATTATACCTTTCCGAAGACCTCACGCAATACTTATCCTGACGGGTTTTGACTGAGTGCCGAAAAAAACGGCAAAACCGCGTCTTTCTGGCTGTTTTTACTACAAATCGAGGGTCTGAAGGGGTGAATAAAAGCCTTGAATCAGTGGGTCGCGTCGCTCGAACATCGCCACTAACTCTTTTACCACTTCGCCGCCGCGTTCGTGTGACCACGCCAGTGACAATGGCGAGCTTTGGCGGTGGTTAACCAGCGTTCTGGCGACTAGTTCGCCGCTATCGAGATAGGGCTGGCACAGCGTGTGGGGCAGAAATCCAATGCCGACGCCGCGCAGGTGGCATTGCAGCTTGGTGTTCATGTCCGCCACTTTTATCTCCTGCTGGCCCGGCAGCAGCCAGGCGACGCGTTTGGCGAGATGCACCGCCGTGTCCTCGATATTGACCGCCGGATACCAGCGCAGCTGCTCTTCGCTCAGCGTCTCCCCGCCCTGCGCCAGCGGGTGCTGCGGCGCAACCACAAACACCCACTCGACTTTGCCGAGCGGCAGAATGCTGATGCTGTTCTCCAGCGACTCCCTGCCCGACACGCCAATCGCCAGATGGCAATCGCCATTGAGCAAAGTGTCCCACACGCCCATATAGACCTGTCGGGTGATGTGGAAAGTGGTGAAGGGATAACGCACATTTAAATGCGCCAGCAGGTCAGCGACGCTGTCGCCGTTATACAGCAAGTTATTGATAACAATATCAACCCGTGGCTCAACGCCCTGATTGATCTGCTTGAGTTCGCCGGGCATAGAGTCCAGCCAGCTCAGCCACTGGCGGCAGCGTTCGAGCAAATAGCTTCCCGCCGGAGTCAGCGTCACGCTGCGGGTGGTGCGCAGGAATAGCTGGGTGCCAATCCCCTCTTCTAGCACTTTGATGCGATAACTGATGGTAGCCGAGGTCTTGTGCAGCGACTCGGCGGCGCGGGAAAAGCTACAGCACTCGGCAACTTTTACAAATGAACGGATTGTCTCGTGGTCCAGCATTGGCGCTCCTTGCAGGTTTGTCTCACCTCACTATGCCGCCTATTGAGCCTAAAATCCTCCTCATCTCCCCTGACCTTCATCACAAAAATGGTTTTAATTGCTGAGATAGGGAAAGCGTGCGCGAAATACAATTATGGAAATATATTCCATTTATCACTTTTAATTGAAAATTCCCTTGCTACAGTAGGGATCGAATCGATGCGATAAGAGAAAGGATTGAATGACTGAATTACGGAGAAGAGGTCGGCCTGCTCAGGAGGGCACCTCTGCGACCAAGGGCGCGCAGGCGCTGGATCGTGGGCTGGAGATCTTGCAGTTTTTGGCACAGTCGGGAGGAAGTTCTTCCGTATCGGTGCTGTCGGAAAAGCTGGATCTGCCGCTTTCCACCACCTTCCGCTTGCTGAAAGTGCTTGAGAAATCAGAGTTTGTGTTCCAAGACCCACAGCTGGGTTGGTGGCACATTGGTATTCAGTCGTTCACCGTCGGGTCGACTTATATGAACGATCGCGACGTGGTGTCGGTCGCCGGGCCTTTTATGCGCCGCCTGATGCTGCTCTCCGGCGAGACCGCCAATCTGGCGATCCGCAATAACATGGACGCCGTGCTGATCCGCCAGTGCGAGTGTCAGGCGATGGTGCGCATGTGCGCCCCGCTCGGCAGCCGCCTGCCGCTGCACGCCTCAGGCGCGGGCAAGGCGCTGCTCTACGCGCTGGATGAAGAAGAGATGCTGGATCTGATTGTGCGATCCGGTTTGCAGACTTTTACTCCGCACACGCTCAATAGCCTGATCCCATTGAAGAAGGATCTGGCAACCTCGGCCCAGCGCGGCTACGCGGTGGACCACGAGGAGCACGCGCTGGGGCTGAACTGCCTCGCGTCGGCGATTTTTGATAAGAATAATCAGCCGATTGCCGCCATCTCTATCTCGGGGCCAAGCTCGCGGATGGAACCGGCGCGCTTTGCCGAACTCGGCGAGCTGGTGCGCGACGCCGCGCGCGACATCAGCACCGCGCTGGGTGACCCGCACAGCTAGAATCTCAAGGCCTGACGTCAGCGATGGCGCCAGGCCGCACGGTCTGCCAATCACAAAGCTCCGTGCTTTTTTTTGGCATAAAGTTAAGTTGGAAAAACTTTCCAATAAATGGATTTATCGACGATAAGGAATGTAAACCATGGCTAAGATGAGAGCAGTTGATGCAGCAATGTGGGTGCTGGAGAAAGAGGGAGTGACCACCGCCTTTGGCGTGCCCGGCGCGGCGATTAACCCGTTTTACGATGCCATGCGCAGGCACGGCGGCATTCGGCATATCCTTGCACGCCATGTGGAAGGTGCGTCGCACATGGCCGAGGGCTATACCCGCGCCAAGGCGGGCAATATCGGCGTCTGTCTCGGCACGTCGGGGCCGGCGGGCACCGACATGATCACCGCGCTCTACTCGGCCTCGGCGGACTCGATTCCCATCCTGTGCATTACCGGCCAGGCCCCGCGCGCCCGGCTGCATAAAGAGGATTTTCAGGCAGTGGATATTGAGTCGATTGCCAAGCCGGTGACCAAGATGGCGGTGACCGTGCTGGAACCTGCCTTGGTGCCGCGCATGCTGCAAAAAGCCTTTCATCTGATGCGTTCTGGTCGCCCCGGCCCGGTGCTTATCGATCTGCCATTTGATGTGCAGATGGCGGAGATTGAATTTGATCCCGAGACTTATTCGCCGCTGGTGCCTTACAAACCTTGCGCCACGCAGGCGCAGATCGACAAGGCGCTGGCGATGCTGTGTCAGGCCGAGCGCCCGCTGATTATTGCCGGAGGTGGCGTGATCAACGCCGACGCGGCGGATCTGCTGCAAGAGCTGGCGGAGATCTGCAATATTCCGGTGATCCCAACCCTGATGGGCTGGGGGTCGATCCCCGACGATCACCCGCTGATGGCGGGCATGGTCGGGCTGCAAACCTCGCATCGCTACGGCAATGCCACCCTGCTGGCGTCGGATCTGCTGTTCGGCATTGGCAATCGCTGGGCAAATCGCCATACCGGATCGGTGGAGAAATACGTCGCGGATCGCAAAGTGGTGCACATCGACATTGAAGCGACGCAGATTGGTCGGGTGATCTGCCCCGATCTGGGCATTGTGTCGGACGCCCGCGAAGCCCTGCTGATGCTGGTTGAATCCGCCAAACGCCTGTTCGCCAATGGCGACCTGCCAAACCGCGAGAGCTGGGTCGCAGAGTGCAACCAGCGCAAAGCCACCCTGCTGCGCAAAACCCATTTCGAGGAGATGCCGGTCAAACCGCACCGGGTGTATGAAGAGATGAACCGCGCGTTTGGTGCCGACGCCTGCTACGTGACCACCATCGGCCTGTCGCAAATCGCGGCGGCGCAGACTCTGCACGTGTTCAAACCACGGCACTGGATTAACTGCGGACAGGCTGGCCCGCTGGGCTGGACCCTGCCTGCGGCGCTGGGCGTTCGCGCCGCAGACCCCGCTCGCAAGGTGGTGGCGCTGTCCGGCGATTACGATTTTCAGTTCTTGATTGAGGAGCTGGCGGTCGGCGCACAGTTCAAACTCCCTTACATTCACGTGCTGGTCAACAACGCCTATCTGGGGCTGATTCGTCAGTCGCAGCGCGGCTTCGACATGGATTATTGCGTCCAGCTTTCTTTCGAAAATATCAATAGCAGCGAGCTGGGCGAATACGGCGTGGACCATGTGAAGGTGGTCGAGGGGCTGGGCTGCAAGGCCATTCGCGTATTCAAACCGGAAGAGATTGCCCCGGCGTTTAGGCAGGCTGAAAAACTGATGCAGCAACATCAGGTGCCGGTTGTGGTAGAAATTATCCTCGAGCGGGTGACCAATATTGCGATGGGCACCGAGCTGGATAATGTCACTGAATTTGAGCCGACCACGTCGCTCGCGGCTGAAGCCCCGACCGCCGTGGCGTTTTATGATTACCGCCAAGGAGAGAACTCATGAGTCGCTTTGCCGCCAACCTTTCCATGCTGTTCACCGACGTCGATTTTTTGGCTCGATTCGCTCAGGCCAGGGCCTGCGGGTTCAGCGCCGTGGAGTACATCTCTCCTTATGAATTTCCGCCCGAAGTGATACTGGCCGAGCTGACTCAACACGGCTTATCTCAGGTGCTGTTCAATTTGCCGGTAGGGAACTGGGCCGGGGGCGAGCGCGGCATTGCCTGCTTGCCGGGCAGAGTGGACGAGTTCCGCCAAGGGGTGAGTCAGGCGATTCGCTATGCCAAAGCCCTGAACTGCCCGCAGGTGAACTGTCTGGCCGGTAAAGTCCCGGCGGGCAGTGACCCGCAAGTGATAGAAAAAACGCTGGTGACTAACCTGCGTTTTGCCGCCGATGCGCTGGCAAAAGAGAACATTCGGCTGCTGATCGAGCCTATTAACAACCTTGATATGCCGGGGTTTTATCTCAACACCAGCCGTCAGGCGCTGGCGCTGATTGAGCAGGTCGGCAGCAAGAATCTCTGGTTGCAGTATGACATCTACCATATGCAAAGAATGGAAGGTGAGCTGATCCAGACCCTGCGCAACCACCTGTCGCAGATCGCGCACATTCAGGTGGCGGACAATCCGGGGCGTCACGAGCCGGGAACCGGCGAGATCAATTTCGACAATATTTTTAGCGCGCTGGATCAGATGGGCTATAGCGGCTGGATCGGCTGTGAATATAACCCGCAGAGCGACACGGCGGCCGGATTATCTTGGCTAAATCATCGACAACGTTAATCAACTCACAAAGAGGATCGCGGGAAAAATATATTATGGCGTTCTGATAGACTTTTAATCGGGACCGGGAATGAGAATTACCTCTCTCCGCTCAGGGTTATTCATTACCCTGAGCGGGAACTCTACAAATAAGACCAGCCTTAATAATAAATTATCAGGATCTTAATCCAAGGAGATAGGTATGGCTGTTTCAGAAACAATCAATGGATCTTCAATTTCACAAAAAATTAATAAATCAAAATTGTATCGAAAAGTTGCATGGCGAATCATGCCCATTCTATTAATCAGTTATATTGTGGGTTATTTAGATCGCGTCGGCATCTCCTTCTCTAAATTCCAAATGATGCCGGACATTTTAAATGGCAACATGGCCTTAGCGGAATCGGTATATGGGCTGGGCGCGGGGGTGTTTTTCATCGGCTATATCATTGCCGGGGTGCCGAGCAATATGGTGTTGAGCAAGTACGGCGCGCGAAAAATCATTGCGCTACTGATGGTGATTTGGGGCGGCATTTCGATGCTCAGTGTGTTTATCACCTCTCCCATGCAGTTCTACATCGCCCGATTTTTCCTCGGCATTGCCGAAGCGGGCTTCTATCCCGGCGTCATTCTTTACCTCACTTTGTGGTTCCCCTCGGGCCAGCGCGCCAAAATGACCGCCCTGTTCGTCTGCGGCATTCCCATCAGTAATATCATCGGCGGCCCGCTGTGCGGCTGGATCATTGAGCATATGAATGGCCTGATGCAGATGTCCGGCTGGCAGTGGCTGTTCTTTATCAGCGGCCCGCGCGCGTTGCTGATTGCGCTGGTGATCTTCTTCTTCCTCGACAATACCTATCAAAACGCTAAGTGGCTGACAGATGAGGAGAAAGCCATGATCCACGAGGATATGGATCAGGCCAATCAGCAGCGATTGTTAAACGCTAAAAATGGCATTGTCGCCCACGAATGGACGATGAAAACCATGCTGAAATCCTCGGCGTTCACCAAAATGTGGCTGATCTGCTTCTGTACCGTGATGGGCCAAGGCGGGCTGGCGTTCTGGGTGCCAACCATTATCAAAGATACCGGCGTGAAGTCCGTTTTCGACGTCGGCCTGCTCAGCATGGTGCCTTATATGCTGGCGGTAGTAGCAATGCTGCTGGCGGCGCGCAGCTCCGATAAGCACCGCGAGCGCCGCTGGCACATCGTGGTTCCCTTCTGCATTGCCGCCGTGGCGATGGTGAGCATTGGCGTATTTCAGGACAACAAAAGCATCGTGATGTTCTCACTGTGCATCGCCGTGGCCGCCAGTCTGGTGCCTTCGCCGCTGTTCTGGAGCCTGCCGAATGCCATCTTTACCGGCACCTGCGCGGCGGCGGGCATTGCGCTGATTAACTCCATCGCCAATATCGGCGGCTTTATCTCGCCCTATATCATCGGCTACTTTAAGAATACGACGAACAGTAATCTGGTTGCGATGTGCGTGCTGGCCTCAATGATGATCCTCGGCGCGATACTCACGCTAACGGTGCCCGCCAAGATGGTGAATAAGTAGTAACTGATTGTCTTAGCTTAGAAAACGAGAAGCATTAAAAAAGCGCCTGGGGAGAGATCCTCAGGCGCTTTTGGTTATTTAGGTAAAACGAAATGCGGGATTAAAGCTCGGCGTCGCGATGGCAATCTTTGGAGTAGATGTAGCTAAACACCTCATCTTTGCCCACCGCATAGCCCGCCTGCGGGCAGTACGCGCCCATAAAGATGTAGTCGCCTTTCTTCACCGGTACCCATTCGTTGTCGAGGTTGTACATGCCCGCGCCGCTCAAGATATAAGCGCCGTGCTCTTGCACGTGGGTCTCAATGTAACCGTGGCTGGCACCCGGATTAAAGGACAAGATGTGCATGTTCATGTCAAAACCCAGCTCTTTCGGCAGGAAGTCTTGCAAGATAACGTCACTCATACCTTCATACTCGATACGCTCGAGCTGGCTGACGTTGCCGCTGACCACATAGGCCTGATGGCCCGCCAATGGCTGATATTTGCGTTTATAGAGGAACAGTTTGCTTGGTTTACCTTCGCTATTATTATCGAGATAAAGCTTTACGCCCGCCGGGCAATATAAATATCCGCCGGTTTTAAGTGCGTAAGATTTATCATCCGCCGCCGCCATAATTTCGCCGTCAATGACATAAACGAAAGTTTCTATATCGCCACCGCCAAAACCTTGATGATTACGACCGCCGTCTAATAAAGTCACCAGATAATCCACAAAGGTCGCGCCTAATTTCGGCGTGGACAGAATGGTAATATCGCAATTCTCAAAACCAGGAATGACGTTTTTAACTAAACCGTCCGGCTCAATTAAGGCGTAGTTATGGCGTTTAATAATAGAACGTGAAGATAAGACGTCGGCACGATAACCGGTCTGCTGATTAATATAACCCATGATTTTTCCTTATTTATTCCATAGGCCGATAAGAGATATCGGCCTATATAAAGATTATTGAGATAAAGCCGGTTTAGCGGTCTGATGTTTTTTCATTAATACGTTTACGGTGAAGAACATCAGCGTACCGATAACCAGAATGGCCGCCGAGATATAGAAGCCCATGACCTTCGAGCCGGTATGGTCGGAGATCATCCCGGTCACCAGCGGCGCAATCACCGAAGAAGACATGCCGAAGAAGTTGAAGACGCCGAAGCTGGTGCCGTAGCCCTTTTTCGGCGCGTTGTCGGCGACGAAAGAGATCATGATCGGATCGACCGCCAGTTTGCCGAGCAGGCCGTAGAGGATCAGGCTAATCAGCAGCATGGTGGAATCTGGCGACAGCACGGTGCAGGTCAGCATCACCGCCGCGCAAATCTCGAGGAAGATGATCAGGCTGACTTTCTTATTGCGGAAACGGTCGGACATGCGGCTGAAGAACAGCGCCCCCGGCACCGAGGCGAAGGCCACCAGCGCCGACGAGAAGCCAATGGCGACGCCCTGAAAACCGCGCTCCTGCTGCAAGAATGACGGCAGCCAGGTGACAATCATGTAATAGCCGTAACAGGTGGCGAAATACATCACGTAGGCGGAAATCATCTTCAGGCTGAATAAGCCGCCCGGATTCTGATTGACCTCTTCAACCACCGGCGCGGCGGTCACCGTGGCTGTCGCGACAGGCTGCTGCTTAGGCGTACTTTTGATCACAAAGAAAAACACCAGCGTCATCAGCACCAGCAGGAAGGTGATCATAAACAGCAGCACCTGCCAGTTCATACCGACGCTTTTCACCAGCAGGCTGGAGGCAATCAGGCCAATCCCCATCCCCAGCGCCGAGCCGCTGTTAATGATCGCGGTGGATAAGCCGCGTTTTTCTAACGGAATGCTTTCAGAGGAGAGCGAGTACGCCGAACCATAGTAGGAACCACAGCCCGCCCCGGCGAGCAGGCTACCGGCGTAGATCATGTGCAAGCTGGTGGCGTTACCAATCAGCAGCGTAGCGATGATGAACAGGCAGAAGCCGGGGATCAGCACAATCTTCTTGCCGAACTTATCCACCAAGATCCCGGCGGGGATCTGCATGCCGGTGTAGGCGAAGAAGTAGAAGCTGGCGATCAGCCCCATTTCGGTGTCGGACTGCGCGCCAATGGTGGCCTGAATTTCAGGGAAGATCGGCGTCAGGACGGTGCGGTAGATCCAGATAACCGCCCAGCCAAGGCAGAGCACGACGACGATTTTCTTCCAGTACAGCGGATCAATGTCGCCGCCGGCTGGCGATGAGGTAGTGCGAGTGGTCATACTGCGCCCCCGTTTTCTTGGTAAGCCAGCTGATACAGCACGTGGGCCAGCGTGCGAACGCCTTCAGCTAAGTCGCTCAGTTCAGTTTTCTCCGCCGGGTTGTGGCTAATACCGGCGATGCTCGGCACAAACAGCATGACGGTCGGCACCCGTGGCGCGAAGATTTGTGAGTCATGCCCCGCCCCGCTATGCATCAGGCAATAGTTCATTTTCTCGGTTTCACACACCGCCGCGACCTGTTTGACCAGCTGCGGGTCCATCGGAATAGGCGCTTCGTCCATCCACAGGTTTATTTCGATGCCGATGCCCATCTCGTCACAAATGCGTTTCATGTCAGCTTCAATCTCTTGAGTGAAACGCAGCAGCGCCTGTTGGTCGGTGTGGCGGCAGTCCATGGTGAAGTGGGTGAAGCCCGGCACCACGTTGACGGTATTGGGTTTTGGCTCCACTTTGCCGAAGGTCAGCACCAGCGGGTCGCCCTCTTTGCGCGCCTTCTCAATGGACTCGTAGCAGATGCGGCTAAAGGCGTGCACGGTGTCACGGCGGTAGCCCATCGGCGTGGTGCCCGCGTGGTTGGACTCGCCGGTTAAGCGAATGTCGTAACGGCGCTGGCCAACAATGCTGGTGACGACGCCGACGGTTTTGCCCTCGGTTTCCAGCACTTTGCCCTGTTCAATGTGCAACTCGACAAAGGCGCGCAGGTCCTGACGCACCGGCGTGTTTTCCGGGCGGAAGTCAAAACCGGCCTGATGCATGGCGTCCACAAAGCCTACGCCCTTGGCGTCTTGGACCTGATGCATGTCGGCGTTATTCGCCAAACCAAAGATGTTTTTGCTGCCCCAGAAGACAAACGGGAAGCGACTGCCCTCTTCTTCTGCCATGGATAGCACTTCCAGCGTGCGCAGCGGTTGGCCGTAAGTCTCTTTCAGATAGTTGATCGCCAGAAAAGCGGCTTCGATACCAAACTGGCCGTCGAGGTTGCCGCCGTTCACCACGGTGTCGATGTGTGAGCCTGACATGATGGTCTGCTCGGGGTAGCGGCTGCCTTCGAGGCGCGCCGACAGGTTGCCGACGTGGTCGAAATGGGTCTTCAGCCCGGCACTTTCAAATTTTTCCTGTAGTGCGCGCTGTGCGGCGCACCACTCAGGAGTATAGAGAAGACGCGTCATGCCTCCGGTCGGGTCTGCGCCGATCTGCGAAAGCCATGCGGAGATTTCTTGTATCTGGCGAGGGAAGTTTTGCATATTCCGGTCCTTATTTAATTTCCATATTGAAGGTCATTAATCACGAGGAGGTAGAAATAGAACCGCGAATTACTGGCAGGTTATTAGCCAATAATCCGCGCAAAAGCATTTATTCATTCAAGTGATGTATTTCACTTATTTATAAATAATTAGAATCTATTAATTAACTGGCGAACGGATCTTTGTGGTCGTAAGAACGCAAATAGATTTCATCGGAGATGAGGTAATCGTAAATTTCATCAACAATTTCGATGCCATTGATTTCACTATTACGCTCATTGTTTTCGCTGTTTTGCCCCGGATACATCACCTGACTCACGCCCGGCGCAGGTTTAATGCCATTGAGGTCACTCATCACCTGATTAATATTTTTGCGGAAGCCGTCGATATTAGTAAAAGCGGCAGGATCGATAACAATATGTAGCTGGCCGAGGTTACGGCCTTCGGTCAGGTCGTGATACATGGAACTTACGTTGCGGCCAAACGGCAGACCAAGCAGGATGCCCGCCAGCACGTCCACCATCAGCATCAGGCCATAGCCTTTCGGCCCGGCAATCGGCAGCAGTCCGCTGACGGCGAAAGGATCGGTGGTGTGTTCGCCGTTGGAATCCACGGCCCAGGTGTCAGGGATTTTGGCATTGCGCGAGCGGGCATCCAGCACTTTGCCCCATGCCTGCACCGTGGTTGCCATGTCGAAGGTGATCATATGGCCATCTTCGCCCGGTGCGGCAAAGGCTATTGGGTTGGTACCATAATAGACTTCCGCGCCGCCGTAGGGCACAACCATTGGGTCGGATTGACAGAGTGAAATGCCGATAAGCCCTTGTTTAGCCGCCTGTTGTACGAAGTATGAGAGCGCGCCGCTGTGGCCAATACGGCGGATGCCCACTACCGCCACGCCGTTGTCTTTGGCGATGTCGATAGCGTGCTCCATGGCGATTTTGGCTGCCACGTGCCCCGCGCCGTTATCCCCGTCAAATACGCCGCTGCAAGGTCCGGTTTTCTCAAATCTAAAATCCGGGTTGTTGTTAGTCCCGCCTTTGCTGATACGTTCTGAGTAGTATTCCACCCGAACGGCACCGTGAGAATGTACGCCCCTTGCATCGGCATGGACCAGAACATCCGCCACGATATTGGCCTGTTCTCTTGGCAGTCCCGCCTTGTTGATCTTATTGCTAATTAAAGTGTGGAGCTGTTCCCGGGTGACTTTCATAGATAATCCTTTTGGCTAACCACTGATAGAACCTATTTATGGTCACAATCTATAACCCTCAGACTTTAAAAATGTGATCGGCGACGTTTTTAAACTATTAAATTAAAATTTCATTTACTCCCTGCCGAATTATAAAAATTATTTTGATAAAGCTACGTAGCATTGATTGAGCGATTTTAATAAAGCCTGCGCTTTACCATGAATATTTCTAACAATCCGCGAAGTGTGATTCACCTCTCCTTGTGATACCCCAGATGTTTGTAATTTCCAGCCAGCCATTAAGGGAAATTTTAAAATGAAATTCTTTATCAGGCTTTTCACGAACCGCTTCTCACCAAGCATGAGAAAAAAAGCAAAAGGAAACAGTCATGGTCCACGCTTTTATTAAGAAAGGGAGTTTTCAGGACTCGGTAAGCCTGATGTTGATCTCCCGAAAGCTCAGCGAATTTCCACAGGTAGATGAAATTTCGGTGATGATGGGCACCCCTGCCAACAAATCTCTGCTGGAAGCCACCGGCTTTTGGCACGCCCAGTTCAACGATGCCACGCCAAACGATATTTGTGTCGCTATTAAGGCCGACAGCCAAGACCCAGAGATCACCCAGTTCATCAGCGACGCGCTGGAGGAGGCGCTCAAAGCCATTGCGCAAGGGCAGCAAGGGGGCAAACGCCTGCCAGTCGCCCGCAGCTGGCAGACGGCTCGCCAAAAAGCGCCGGACGCCAATCTGCTGCTGATCTCCATTGCCGGTGAATACGCCGCCGGTCTGGCCGATCAGGCGCTCGACAACGACTGCAACGTGATGATGTTTTCCGACAACGTCTCGCTGGAACAGGAGATTGCGCTGAAGAAGAAAGCCAGCAGCAAAAAGCTGATTGTGATGGGGCCGGACTGCGGCACCGCCAATATCGCCGGAGGTCCTTTGGCCTTTGCCAACGTTGCGCCCAAAGGCGTCATCGGCATTATCGGCGCGTCAGGCACTGGCATTCAGGAGCTGACCTCGCAAATCACGCTGGCCGGTCAGGGTGTCTCCCACTCCATTGGCCTCGGCGGGCGCGACCTCTCGGCTGAGGTAGGCGGCATCAGCGCCCTGACGGCGCTGGCGATGCTGGCTAATGACAGCAAAACGCAGGTCATTGCCTTCGTGTCGAAGCCTCCGGCCGAAGCCGTGCGCCAGCGCGTGATGGCCGAAATGCAGGGCATCAATAAGCCGATTGTCGCGCTGTTTCTCGGCACCAAACCCGCCAGCCCGCGTCTGGGCAATGTGTGGCTTGCCAGCACGCTGGATGAAGCCGCGCGCCTCGCCGCCATGTTGGCAAATGTGCAGCAGCTGATAGCCTCCCTGCCCGCCGTGCACGGTAAGAAAATCGCCGGATATTACGCCGGAGGCACCTTGGCCGCCGAGGTTGCCATGCTGCTGGCCGAGCATTTGCAGGTCGCGCCGGACAGCCAGCACCACCACGGCAGCATGCTCGACGCCGAGGGCCATCGAATCATTGATATGGGTGATGATTTCTACACCCAAGGCAAACCCCATCCAATGATTGACCCGTCAACCCGCAACCAGACCATCGCCCAATTGGCGAATCAGCTTGAAACCGGCGTGCTGCTGATTGACGTGGTGATTGGCTTTGGCGCGCAGGCTGACCCGGCAACTTCGCTGGCCGACACGGTTCACGCACTCAAACAGCATCGCGACCCGGCTCACCCGCTGGTGGTGATCGCTACCGTCACCGGCACCGAGCAGGACCCACAACAGCGCAGTCGGCAAATCGACACGCTCACCGCCGCGGGCATCGTGGTGATGAACACCCTACCGGAAGCCGTACTGCTGGCTCATCAACTAATCAGTCCGCCGACCGAAACCGGGCCATTGACGCCTTACCACTTGCTGGATGGCGTCTCTGTTATCAACGCCGGTCTGCGCAGTTTCGCCACTGATTTACAAACCAATCAGGTTCCCGTGGTGCATTACCAATGGGCACCGGTCGCGGGTGGAAATCAGCGTTTAGCAGCCATTCTGAAAAAATTGCACTGAGGGATCACATGACTACAACTATTAATGAAGCCAATGCAGCCGTAATTGCGCGGATCCGCGAAGCCCGTCCACACTGGTGTGACGTCAAACTGGCGCAGGAAGTGGTGCCGGTATTACAGCAAGGTCGCAAGCTACTGCACGCCGGTCCGCCGGTGGTCTGGCAGGATATGAGCGGCCCGGTGCGCGGCGCCTGTATTGGTTGCTGCCTGTTCGAAGGCTGGGCCGAAAATGAGGAGCAGGCGCTGGCCCTGCTGGAAAACGGCGAAATTGAATTTATTCCGTGCCACAGCGTGCGCGCCGTTGGCCCGATGGGCGGCATCACCTCTGCCCATATGCCGATGCTGGTAGTGGAAAACCACACCCACGGCAATCTGGCGTTCTGCAATATGAATGAAGGGATTGGCAAAGTGATGCGTTTCGGCGCGTACGGCCCTGACGTGCAGGAACGCCTGCGCTGGATGCGCGACACCTTGGCTCCGGTGCTGAAAGAGGTATTGAGCCACATTGATGGCGGCATCGACCTGACCGCCGTGATGGCGCAGGCTATCACCATGGGGGATGAATTCCACCAGCGTAATATCGCCGCCTCCGCGCTGTTAATGCGCCAGCTGGCTCCGAAAATCGCCCAGTTGGATCGCCCGCAAAGCGAGCTGACCAGCGTGCTCTCCTTCCTTGCCATTACCGATCAGTTCTTCCTCAATCTGGCGATGGCCTACTGCAAAGCCGCCATGGACGCCGGGGCCGAAATCAAACAAGGCACTATCGTCACCGCCATGACCCGCAACGGCAAAGATTTTGGTATCAAAATCAGTGGCATGGGCGACCAGTGGTTCACTGCGCCGGTTAACACGCCGGAAGGCCTGTTCTTCTCAGGCTACAGCCAAGCCGACGCCAACCCTGATATCGGCGACAGCGCCATCACTGAAACCTTTGGTATCGGCGGCGCGGCCATGGTCGCAGCGCCGGGCGTGACGCGCTTTGTTGGCGCGGCGGGCGGCATGGGCGCGGCGCTGGACGTCTCTGAAGAGATGGCGGAGATCTTCCTTGAGCGCAACATGATGCTGCAAATCCCGACGTGGGACTTCCAAGGTGCTTGTTTAGGTCTGGACGCTCGCCGCGTGGTGGAAACCGGCATCACGCCGCTGATCAACACTGGAATAGCACACCGCTCGCCGGGCGTCGGTCAGATTGGCGCGGGGACAGTTCGCCCGCCGCTTGCCTGCTTCGAAAAAGCCATTGAAGCCTTAGCCGAGAAGCTTGGTATCAGCGCGTAACCCTTCACGCCACTTTGCCCGGCGGAGCCGTCGGGCAATCAGGAGCCACCATGGTTTGCATTGTTCTCTCCTCCAGCGCTCACGCCACCTGCGACTATGGTCCTTTGCGCCGTGCGGGCTTGTTCAACAACGCGATGAACTTTCTTACTCCGCGCCATCAGTTGCTGACGCTGCACCGCAGCGGGCACGGTCTCAGCCCGATGGGATGGGTGGTGGATGAAACGGATTTCGATCTGATTGCTGACCAGCTGCAAGGGGCCGAACAGCTCCATTTTGATGCCGAAGGCTTATTGATTGATGGCCTGCGGGTGAAAAATATCGGCCCGCAGCGCGGCTTAACTTTAGGCCAGCGGGGGCTGGTGACCACGCAAACATTGCGCCAGAGCCTGCGCTGTTCGCCAGCACAAACTGGCCTGTTTGGCGGATTAGACATACTGGTTGCTTCACCCGTCGTCGGCGAATTACAGCAAATGCAGCGCCAGTTTACGGACTGGCTGCTGGGTGGCGAAGTGGATTGGTCGCCGTTTATCGGCAAGGGGCTGGGCCTTACGCCGAGCAACGACGACACGCTGGTCGGCATGCTGCTGGTCGCCTACTGCGACAGCCGCGTTACTCCCAGCCAGCTGTCACCTTTTTTTGCGCACAGCAAGCCACTGGCCGGGCTGACCACGTTAGTAAGTCATCACTATCTGGCCTACGCGGCACGGGGGATTTTCTCCTCGCCGCTGCTGGCTATCGCCCACGGGCTATTGGCTCCACAGACCTTACTCCCCGCCGTGCGCGACCTGCTGAATGTCGGCCACTACTCGGGCGCGGACGCGCTGCTGGGCATCTGGCTGGCGGCGCAAACTATTAATCAACTTCACTCAGTCAGCACCTCGCCGCACTTAGCGGCCTGCTGAAAGCGTGGTTTTTACTTGTGATTTAACACACTAGAGAACTGAACATGGAAACTTTGGTTATCGCTTTAGGCGGGAATGCCCTGTTGCAACGCGGCGCGGTGCTTTCTGCTGAAAATCAATATAAGAGCATTGCGCTGATTGCCGATGCGATTGGCGAGCTAGCCAAGAAATACCGCATTGCCATTGTCCACGGCAATGGGCCGCAGGTCGGGCTGCTGGCCTTACAGAACCTAAATTATCGTGACGTGCCGCCCTATCCGCTGGACATTCTGGTGGCGGAAACCCAAGGGATGATTGGCTACATGCTGGCGCAAAAGCTCTCCGCGTCTCACCCCCAGCAGGCGGTTTCAACCCTGATGACCCGCATTCTGGTGGACGGTGACGATGAAGCTTTCCAGCAGCCAACCAAGTTTATCGGCCCGGTCTACGCGCCGAAGGAAGAGACGCACCTGCGCCAGCAGTATGGCTGGACCATGAAGATGGACGGCGAGCATCTGCGCCGCGTGGTGCCTTCCCCCGAGCCGAAGCAGATCTTGGACATAGAAGCCGTTCACGCGCTGCTGGCGAAAGATCAGGTGGTGATTTGCAGCGGCGGCGGCGGCATTCCGATGGTGGCGACCGAGCAGGGGTTACAGGGCGTAGAGGCGGTGATTGATAAAGATCTCGCCGCGGCGCTGCTGGCCGAGGCGCTGGATGCTGACCATCTGGTGATCCTGACCGACGCCGACGCGGTCTATACCGGCTGGGGTACGCCAAGCCAGCAGGCCATTCGCAGCGCCACGCCGCAGCAATTGGCTCCGCTGGCGGTGCCGGACGGCTCAATGGGGCCGAAGATCATGGCGGTCAGCCGCTTTGTCGAACGCTCGGGTAAAGAGGCGCACATTGGGGCGCTCAAAGACATTGATGCCGTATTGAACGGCAGCGCGGGAACCCTGATCCACCCCGCTCGCTGATCCACCCCAAACACTGAAGCAGGCTGGTTACAGCCGCAAAAATCAGGCCGGTGGAGAGCGATTTCTCACCGGCCTTTTAACATTGAAGCACTTGACCCTTAGAGGTACACACCATGGAAAAAACCGCCCCCGCCAGCCGATTCCCCTATTGGATCCAGTTGGTGATTATCTTCTTCTTCGGCTGGGTAGTGATCTACGCCGGACGCTCGGTTCTCAGCCCGCTCATGCCGATGATTCAGGACGAATACGGGCTGAATCAGACCGAATTGGGCATCATCAGCAGCCTGTTCTTCTTGGCCTACACCCTGCTACAGGTTCCCGCTGGATTGCTCGGTGACCGGCTGGGCCACAAAAAAGTCTTAGTCACCGGCTTTATGCTGTTCGCCGTTTTTATTGCTTCTATCAGCATTTCGCCGGGCTTCTTAGGCTTTATCCTGCTGTGGATGCTGACCGGCGCAGCGCAGGGGGTCTATTACGGCCCGCAGTACGCGCTCTCCTCAGAAGCCATTCCGAAGAAGTGGCTGACGCTCGGCAGCGCGGTGATTGGCAGCGGCATGTCCTTTGGTATTGCGCTGGGCTATCAGCTGTCCAGCGTGTCGGTGAATCATTTCCACACCGGCTGGAAATTACCCTTTGTGATCATCGCCCTGCCGGTGCTGGTGGTGGCGCTGTTGATGCTGTTTGTTATCCATAAACGCCCGCCGGTCGTCGCGCCCGCAGCCGTACAGGCCGCCGAGCAGGAACCGCCGTTCCGTTTTATGGATTTGCTGAAAAATCGCAACCTGATCCTCGCCTACATCACCATTTTCTGCTCGATTTACGGCTTCTTTGTGATCATCTCTTGGCTGCCTTACTACTTGCAGCAGGAGCGCGGAATGGACATGGCGCGCGCCAGTAATATTGCGTCGATTGTGCCGTGGATTTCGATTCTCGGGACGCTGATTTTTAGCTACGCCTCGGATAAGCTGGGACGCAGAAAGCCGGTGGTGCTGTGCATGCTGCCGCTCTCGCTGCTAGCGCTGTTCGGCATTGTCTATTCCACCTCGGAAACGATGCTGATCGTCGTGCTGGTGCTGTATGGCTTTATCGGCAAAATCAGCCTGAACCCGATTCTGGTGGCACTGGTCGCGGATAACGCCCCGAAAAAAGCCCTCGGCACCGCCTTCAGCCTGTATAACTTCTTTGGCATGGCGGCTTCGATTTTTGCCCCTTACGTGACCGGCTTTATCGCCGACCGCACGGGCTCACTCAACGCCGGTTTCTACTTCGCGGCGATCATCACGCTGGTGGGAATTGGTGCCATGCTACTGGTGCGCGAAAAACACGTGCCGCATTCGGAATAACCAGATAAAGGAGATTTCTTACAACATTTTGCCAATTGGGCGCTTTTTTCCCATGCCGTTTCAGAAAGTTCGCATTAGTATACAAATTCCGAATGAATACTCTGCCTAGTTGATGGATACCGGTTTGCTGAAAAAAATTTCTCTCTCACTTTTGGCTCTGGCCTTTGCCAGCACGCCGCTGTTGAGCCAGGCGAAAAACGCCCGATTGGCTTCTCAAGTTGTTGATGACTATGCCGAACATATCTTCTACGGCAGCGGCGCGATGGGAATGGCGCTGGTGGTTGTCGATAATAACCAACAAGTTTTCCGCAGCTTTGGCGAAACCCGCCCCGGCTCAGACATTCGTCCACGCGAAGACTCCGTGATTCGAATTGCCTCGCTGACCAAGCTGATGACCAGCGAAGTGCTGGTGAAGCTGTCGCAGCAGGGCACCGTCAAGATTAACGACCCGCTGCGCAAATATTCCGGCGGCAAAGCGGTGCCTTCCTATAGCGGCTCCACGCCAATCACATTGCTCAACCTCGCGACTCACACCAGCGGCCTGCCGCGTGAGCAGCCGGGTGGCGCGCCAAATCGCCCGGTATTTACTTGGCCGACCAAGGCCGATCGCTGGGCGTGGCTGCGAGTCGCCAAAATGACCACGCCTCCGGGCGCGCGTGCGGCTTACTCCAACTTAGCCTTTGACCTGCTGGCTGACGCCTTATCCAACGCGGCGCGCAAACCTTACACCCAGCTGCTGCGCGAACAGATAACCCAGCCGCTGGGTATGGTCGACACCACGCTGACGCCAAACGCCAGCCAATGTGCGCGCCTGATGTCCGGCCTGCGCCCAAGCCCGTGCCTGAATACCACGGCGGCGGCGGGCAGCGGCGGGATTTACTCGACCCCGGCCGATATGGCGCGTTGGATGCGCCAGTTTCTGCCTTCCCCACTCGGCAAGCCAAGCCTGACCGCCGAAATGGCGCAGAAGATGTACTTTAAGCGTACTGATTTGGTGTCGCTGAAAGGCATGGACGTGCCGGGCATGGCCGACTCTCTGGGTATGGGTTGGGTGACGATGGCGCCGACGCCGCTGTTACCGCGCATTATTCAGAAAACCGGCGGTGGCGGTGGCTTTATTACTTATGTGGCGATGGTGCCTCAGCGCGGCGTAGGCGTGTTCGTGGTAGTGACGCGCAGCGAGTTAACCAAGTTTAAAAATATGAGTGACGGCGTAAACGATCTGGTTGCGGAGTTAGTGCGTAATAACGAGATTTAAAGCGCGGAATGATTTAAAGCACGGAATTGCAAGCTGAGCTTATCCTCCCCTTAGTTCAAGGGGAGGATCAAAACCCTATCTTACTGATAGAGTTAGCTATTAATGACGCTTACCGTCATCATCTTCATCAACCAAATCTTCTTCATCACCTTCTTCGCCGTCCTCACCTTCGTCGTCGCCTTCGAAGTAAGTGCCCCAACCGTCGTAATCAACGCCGTGGGCTTCGGCCAGGTCCATCAACTGCTCAACCTGTTTATCAATCAGTTCGGCGTTCAGCGCAATTTCGCTGATCACGTCACAGCACATCACGGTTGAACCGTCTTCTAATTCCAACTCTTCTGCGTCATTAACTTCATAACCCAGTTTGAAAGCGGCAACCGCGGCTTTCTCCAAATCTTCAAACTTATCAGAAGATAAGTGATGTTCGATGGTGTAAAGCGCGTCTGGATCGCTGCCATCATCCAGCAGCTCTTCGATGATTAAGCGGGTCTCTTCACTCTGTTCTTCTAGCAATTCACGATTTGCCATGCCTCTGTCCTCAATCAATGTGACGTTTCTCTAGACCATTTTCACACAGCGCGGGGCCAGCCTCCACTATAAAGTTTTAACGACGGGGTTGTAATTGCATATTCATACATATAAATTGAATTTTAATTCACTAAAGAATGCAAAGGCATTGGAGAGGAACACCATGAGTCTGTTGAGTAAACGTCATTTTCTCAGGTTACTGGATTTTACCCCGTCGGAGATTTCATCCCTTCTCCAGCTCTCCGCCGAGCTGAAAGCCGCTAAGAAAAACGGCAGCGAAAAAGCCCATCTGCAAGGGAAAAACATCGCGCTCATCTTCGAAAAAGACTCAACCCGCACCCGATGCTCTTTCGAAGTTGCCGCCTATGATCAGGGTGCTAACGTCACCTACCTCGGCCCAAGTGGCAGCCAAATTGGTCACAAAGAGTCGATGAAAGACACCGCCCGCGTGCTGGGCAGAATGTATGACGGTATTCAATATCGCGGTTTTGGTCAGGATAAAGTCGAGACGCTGGCGGAGTTCTCCGGCGTGCCGGTGTGGAATGGCCTGACGACGGAATTTCACCCGACTCAGCTGCTGGCCGACCTGCTGACCATGCAAGAGCATCTGCCGGGCAAATCTCTGTCACAAATGACGCTGGCCTATCTCGGCGACGCGCGCAACAACATGGGCAATACCCTGCTGGAAGCCGCTGCGCTCTGCGGTTTGGACCTGCGTCTGGTCGCGCCAACGGCCTGCTGGCCTGAAGCCGAGCTGGTGGAAACCTGTAAGAAGCTGGCGCAGGAAAACGGCGGCAACATCACTCTGACCGAAGACATTGCGGCGGGCGTGAAAGGCGCGGATTTCCTCTATACCGACGTTTGGGTATCAATGGGTGAGCCAAAAGAGACGTGGAAACAACGCATTAGCCTGCTGCGTGACTATCAGGTGAACAGCGCCATGCTGGCCCTGACCGGCAATCCGCAGGTGAAATTCCTCCACTGCCTGCCCGCCTTCCATGACGACCAGACCACCCTTGGCCGCCAAATGGCGGAAGAGTACAACCTGCACGGCGGGATGGAAGTGACCGATGAAGTGTTCGAGTCGGCGCACAGCGTGGTCTTTGATCAGGCTGAAAACCGCCTGCACACCATTAAAGCGGTGATGGTCGCCACTCTTGGTTCACTCTGATTCGCCTTCGGCCTGACGCGACAATCCTCGCGCGTCAGGTTATTTCCTCCAGCTTCGCACATACCCTTTTACACAACATTGCAGTTTTTCACGGCTAATCCCCGCCTGAACGCCCCGTTTTCAACTAACCTTTTCATTATGCGCCGCTTCTTTTGCCATCTTCTGGAGTGATAAAGAAAAGGGAAACGATATGAAATCAGTCAATTTGGAATATGTCCTGCGACTGGAAAGTTTACTGAGCCGGATCTATCCCAGAGAACACATTGCCGATTTACTGAAACAGATCCTGCAACTGGCCGAAAAATGGAATTACGGCAAACACCGCACTCAGGATTGGGTCGATGGCACCAACATTTACCTCATCACCTATGGCGACAATATCAGCCACGGCGAGCAGAAACCGCTGGCGACTTTGAACCATTTCGCCGACAAGTATCTGCGTGAAATCATCAGCGATATCCACATCTTACCGATGTATCCCTACAGCTCGGATGATGGTTTTAGCGTCATTGATTATCGCCGGATTGACGAACATCTTGGCGGTTGGCAGGACATCCACCAGCTCTCTTCCCACTTCAACCTGATGTTCGACTGCGTGATCAACCACATCTCGCGATCCAGCGACTGGATGAAGGGCTATCTGCACGACGATCCTTACTACAAAGATTACTTTATCGACTCCAACCCGGAGCTGGATTACAGCCGCGTGGTGCGCCCCCGCGCCCTGCCGCTGCTGACGCCGTTTATCAAAGCCGACGGCACCGAGCTGTATCTGTGGACCACCTTCAGCGAGGATCAGGTCGACATCAATTTCAAAAACCCGCAGGTGCTGCTGGAGAGCATCGACGTGCTGCTGCAATACGCCGCCAGCGGCGGGCAGTCGATTCGCCTCGACGCCATTGGCTACATTTGGAAAGAGGTCGGCACTCGCTGTATCCATATGCCGCAGGCGCACAACATCATCAAAGTGTGGCGCACCATTCTGGATGAAGTGATCCCCGGCACGCGGCTCATCACCGAAACCAACGTGCCGCATCACGAGAACATCAGCTACTTTGGCGAGGGCGACGAAGCCCACATGGTGTATCAGTTCCCACTGCCGCCGCTGACGCTGCACGCCTTTCTGCGTCAGGACACCACCACGCTGACCCAGTGGGCGCAAAGCCTCAACGCCGAGGCGCGCTACCCAGAAACCACCTATTTCAACTTTTTAGCCAGCCACGACGGCATTGGGCTACGCCCGACCGAAACCTTCCTCAGCGACGACGAGCGCAAATACATGGCGCAGGAGACGTTGCGCAAAGAGGGGCGCGTCTCCTACAAGGACAACGGCGACGGCACCCATTCACCCTACGAGTTGAACATCAACTTCCTCAGCGCCCTGACCGAGCCGGATGACGACGTCGACACCAAAGCGCGGAAATTCCTCGCGGCGCAGGCCCTGCTGCTCTCCTTCATCGGCGTGCCGGCCATCTATATTCACAGCCTGCTGGGCAGCGAAAATGACCTCGAGGGTATGCACCAGTCGGGGCTGAATCGCCGCATTAACCGCAAGAAGCTCAAGCTAGACGACGTCGAGGCCGGGCTGGAAAAAACTGACAGCCTAAGCGCGAGAGTGTTTTACGGACTGAGTAATCTTATTAAGCATCGTCGCGCCCATCCGGCCTTCTCGCCACAGGCCGGGCAGCGGGTATTCGATATGGGCAAATCGCTGTTTGCCATGGAGCGCTATGACCCGCTGACGGAAGACAAAATCACCTGCGTGTTCAACATCAGCGACCAAACGCAGGTGGTAAAACTGGCAATTGAAGGCAAGGACTTGATTGCCGATGTGCCGTTTGACGGCCAAACCCGCCTCCAGCCGTGGCAGGTGGTGTGGATCAAGCATAAGCTGAAGGCGCCGGAGCGTCTGGGCCGCATGCGTCGCTGGAGAATGAAAATCTTCAAACGGTA
>Ga0157370_10000216_pt1 | contig 73339 bp, 59 predicted proteins | sample C35metaG_FD_113463 | JGI IMG/M metagenome (GOLD analysis project Ga0157370, IMG submission 113463) | Corn rhizosphere microbial communities from Kellogg Biological Station, Michigan, USA - C3-5 metaG | ecosystem: Host-associated > Plants > Roots > Rhizosphere > Soil | place: USA: Michigan...
CTCGTTACGCACGCCGACGTGCTCGTGACGATGGACGGCGCGCGCCGGGAGTTGCGCGACGCAGGTCTTTTCGTCGAGGGAAACCGCATTGTCGCAGTCGGGCCGGCGAGCGAGTTGCCGAGCGCCGCCGACGAGGTACTGGACATGCGCGGCCACCTCGTCATGCCGGGGCTGGTCAACACCCATCACCATATGTATCAGAGCTTGACGCGCGCCGTGCCGGCCGCGCAAAACGCCGAACTCTTCGGCTGGCTCACCAGCCTCTATCGCATCTGGGCCCATTTGACGCCCGAAATGATCGAAGTGTCGACGCTCACGGCCATGGCTGAACTGCTGCTGTCCGGCTGCACGACATCGAGCGACCATCTGTATCTGTATCCGAACGGTAGCCGCCTCGACGACAGCATCGCCGCGGCGGCCCGAATCGGCATGCGGTTTCACGCGAGCCGCGGCAGCATGAGCGTGGGACAAAAGGACGGTGGGCTACCGCCCGACACGCTCGTCGAGCGCGAAGCCGATATCCTGGAGGACACCCAGCGGTTGATCGAGACCTACCACGACGCAGGCCGCTACGCGATGCTGCGCATCGTGGTCGCACCGTGCTCGCCGTTCTCGGTTAGCCGTGATTTGATGCGCGAGTCGGCTGCACTCGCGCGTCGGTATGGTGTATCGATGCATACCCATCTGGCCGAGAACGTCAACGACGTGGCTTACAGCCGCGAGCGCTTCGGCATGACGCCGGCTCAATACGCCGAAGATCTCGGATGGGTCGGCGCCGACGTCTGGCATGCGCATTGTGTCCAGCTAGACGGCCCCGGCATTGCCCTGTTCGCACGCACGCGCACCGGTGTCGCGCACTGCCCCTGCTCGAACATGCGTCTTGCATCGGGCATCGCACCGATTCGCCGTATGCGCGATGCGGGCGTGCCCGTGGGGCTCGGGGTCGACGGCTCGGCGTCGAACGATGGCGCGCATCTCCTGGGCGAAGCACGCCAGGCCATGCTGCTGCAGCGTGTCGGCTTCGGCCCCGATGCAATGAGCGCACGTGAGGCCTTAGCGTTGGCCACGCTCGGCGGTGCCGCCGTGCTGGGGCGCGACGACATCGGCGCGCTCGCGCCGGGGATGGCCGCCGATTTCGTCGCATTCGATCTGCGCCAGGCGAATTTTGCGGGTGCGCTGCACGACAGCGTGGCCGCGCTCGTGTTTTGCGCGCCGTCGCAGGTCTCGCTGAGCGTGATCGATGGCAAGATTGTGGTGCAGGACGGAGTCTTGAAGACGCTCGAGCTGGCGCCGCTGCTCGAGCGCCATAATCGGCTCGCGCAGAGGCTCGCCGAGGCCGCGCGCTCGACGTAGCCGGGCGACGCGCCGGCCGATTACGGCGCCGGCATTATGGCGCCGGCATGCGCAGGCCGCCGGCTGTCAGGCTGGCCCGACCAGGCTGCGCGTCGCGTCGGCGATGAGGCCGCGCAGCCACCGCACCTCATCGGAATAGTGGCAGCGCTCGTGCCAGAGCTGGTAGTACTGCATCGGCGGGAAATCGAGCGGCGCGGGCAGAACCGTCAACGGCAGGAACTTGGCGTAGTAATCGGCGAACAGCCGGGTCGTGGTGAAGATGAGGTCGGATTTGACGAGCACGTACGGTGCGAGATTGAAGTACGGCAGCGTGACGACCACGTGGCGCTTGAGGCGCTCGCGCGCGAGATGCACATCGATCGCGCCGCGCTGGCCGACCGAGTAGGGGGACGGCGCGAGGTGCGGTGCATTCAGATACTGATCGAGCGTGAGCACGCCGCGTTTCGCGAACGGGTGCGCGTTGTTCATCAAGCAGACGATCTCGTCGACAAAGAGATTCGATAAATGCAATTGCTCCGGCGGCTCCGGCCAGTTGCCGACGACGACGTCGAGCTTGCCGTCCTCCAGTGCGAGTTCGTAGTCGAAGGAGGGCCCGAGAGAATGGAATTCGAGCTGCGCATTGGGCGCTGCCTGTCGAAAGCGCTCGACGACGGTCGGCACGAACAAGACGTTCAGATAGTCGGGACAGCCGATTCTGTAGCAGCGAATCGACGTAGCGGGATCGAAGTTGTGTTGTTGGAAGCGGATGCGTTCGATTTCGCGCAAGGCGTTCTGGACGGGCTCGAGCAGGCGCAGACCGTACTCGGTCGGCACCATGCCGGACTTTCCGCGCACGAGCAGCGGATCGCCCGTGATGTCGCGCAGGCGGCGCAGCGCGGCGCTGATGGCGGGCTGCGATTGGTTGAGCTTGACGGCCGCGCGCGTCACGCTGCGCTCCATCAACAGGGTGTGCAAGACGCGCAAAAGGTACGTGTCGATCGCCTCGCGTTGCTGACTCATGATTGCTCCAATATATGTTGCGGCTGATAGAGCGGGTGTGTGGGTATCAGGTTTTTAATATGAGCGTGAATGCACGTCAAGGCCGCACATACCCGTGTGGCGCGTCCGCGAAACCGAGTGCCGGCACGATATTGTCGGCTCGACGCTGGCCTGCGATTTGGGTATCGTCAGGCCACGCCGCCGCCGCGGGCACGCCGAAAGCGGCGCACGACGGGGTTGAGCGGAATGCAAGGGCGGGGGGCGCGACGAGTGTGAGCGCTGGGTCGCGGTGCAACGGGCAAGAACGGAAGATTCGACGACGGATTTCATGAGCGACCAACCCATTGACGGCGGCGCGGCGGGCGGCGCCTCGCCGATCGTGCCGCGGCTCGCGCTCGCCGGCATCAGCAAGCAATATCCCTCGGTGCGAGCCAACGACGACGTTCATCTCGTCGTCGCGCCCGGCGAAATTCACGCTGTGCTGGGCGAGAACGGTGCCGGCAAGAGCACGCTGATGAAGATCATCTACGGCTCGGTGCGCCCCGATGCGGGCGAGATCCGATGGGAGGGCGATCTCATCGAAATCGCCAGTCCGGCGCAGGCGCGCAAGCTCGGGATCGGCATGGTCTTCCAGCATTTCTCGTTGTTCGAGACGTTGACCGTTGGGGAGAACATCGCGCTCGCGCAGGGCGAGCCGTTCGATCTCGCCGCGCTAGGCAAACGCATTCGCGAGGTGTCGGCCGAATACGGGCTCGACATCGACCCGCAGCGGCATGTGCATAGCCTGACCGTCGGCGAGCGCCAGCGCGTCGAGATCGTGCGCTGCCTGCTGCAGCACCCGCGGCTGCTCATCATGGACGAGCCCACTTCGGTGCTGACGCCGCAGGCCGTGCGCAAACTGTTCGAGACGCTCAGGCGATTGGCGGCTCAAGGCTGCAGCGTGCTCTATATCAGCCACAAGCTCGACGAAATCCAAGCCCTGTGCGACACCGCCACGGTCATGCGCGGGGGCCGCGTCACGGGTCGGGTGTCGCCGCGCGAGCAAACGCAGGCTTCACTCGCGCAACTGATGGTCGGCCATGCGTTGCCCGACTACACGCGCCGGGCGCATGCGCCGGGGGAGGCCCTGCTGCGGGTCAAGCAGTTGTCGGTGCCGAGCGACGATCCGTTCGGCACGTCGCTCGAGAACGTGACGTTCGACGTGCATGCGGGCGAGATCTTTGGAATAGCGGGGGTGTCGGGAAACGGTCAGGCGGAGTTGCTCGCAGCGCTGTCGGGCGAAAAGCGCTACCCGGGGCAGGCCGATGCCGTGACGATATGCGGCCGGGCTGCCGCGCGGCTCTCGGCCGGCGCGCGCCGCAGGCTCGGTTTCGGCTTCGTTCCGGAGGAGCGGCTGGGACGCGGCGCGGTGCCGGCCATGTCGCTCGCCGACAACGCGCTGCTCACGGCGCATCGGCAGCCCGGTATGGTCCGGCATGGCTGGATCGGTGCTCGCAAGATACGCGCGTTTGCGGCGCGTTGCATCGAGGCGTTCGATGTGCGCTGCAGCGGCCCCGATGCGCTCGCGCAATCGCTCTCGGGCGGCAATTTGCAAAAGTACATCGTTGGCCGCGAGTTGCTGCAGGCGCCGAAGGTGCTCGTCGTCGCGCAGCCGACGTGGGGGGTCGACGTCGGCGCATCGGCGTTCATTCGCCAGCAGCTACTCGACTTGTCGGCGAGCGGCGTGGCCGTGCTCGTGATCTCCGAGGAACTCGACGAGCTCTTCGATATTTGCGACCGTATCGCCGTGCTTGCGCGCGGACGCTTATCGCCGGCGCGCAAGACGGGCGAGACGAACGCCGAGGAAATCGGCTTGTGGATGGCGGGCCTGTTCGGCGATCGCGGTGCCGCCCCGCCTGCGCAGCAGCCGATGCACGTTTGAGCGCATCGATGCGTGCGCCATGAGTTCGATCCTTATGATCGATGCAACCGGTGCCGGCGATGCAATGCCGGCACTGACATTCGAACAGAACATTCGACGCGCCTATCCCTACTCACCATGCATTTTCCTTACCGACTCGAAGCCCGCCCAACGCCCTCGCGCACGATGCAGATCGCGGTGCCGTTGATTGCGGCGCTGTTGACGCTTGCCATCGGGTTCTTGATCTTCGGCCTGGTCGGCCGCGACCCAGCACAAGCGATGCGCGCATTCTTTATCGATCCGCTCGCGAGCATGAACGGCTGGTCCGAGTTGCTGCTCAAGGCGTCCCCGCTGTGCTTGATCGGATTGGGCCTTGCCATCGGCTATCGCGCCAACGTTTGGAATATCGGCGCGGAGGGACAGATGCTGGCGGGCGGCATCGCGGCAAGCGGTATTGCGATTCACTTCGACCAGGCGAGCGGCGCGTGGATCTTGTTTCTGATGATGGGTGCGGGGGTGGTGGGCGGCATGCTGTGGGCCGCGATCCCGGCGTTTCTGAAGACACGCTTCAACACCAACGAGATCCTGACGAGCCTCATGTTGACGTACGTGGCGGCGCAATTGTTGATCTACCTCGTAAGCGGCCCGTGGCGCGATCCGCAAGGTATGAACTTTCCGATTTCGGAGATGTTCTCGGGCGACGCGCTTTATCCGACTTTCGGCGGCGATTGGCAGTGGCATGAGTTTCGCGGCACGCGGCTCAATGCGTCGATCTTCGTCACGATAGCCGCGGTGCCGCTGGCCTGGCTCTTCATGCGCAAAAGTTTCGCCGGCTTTCGCATGAACGTCGGCGGGCTCGCGCCGCTCGCTGCCCGCTATGCGGGTTTCTCCGATACGCGCACGGTATGGACCTCGCTGCTCATTAGCGGGGCGCTCGCCGGCCTCGCCGGCATGGGGGAGATAGCCGGCCCGATCGGGCAGTTGCAAGCGACCTGGTCGCCCGGCTATGGCTTCACGGCAATCATCGTCGTATTCGTCGGCCGGCTGCATCCCGTAGGCATCGTTCTCGCAAGTTTGCTGATGGCGCTGCTTTATTTGGGCGGCGAAGCCGTGCAGACGTCGATGCAGTTGCCGCAGGCGCTCTCGGGCGTGTTCCAAGGGCTGCTGCTTTTCTGTCTGCTCGGCGCGGATCTTTTCGTCAACTACCGTCTGCGCCGCGTGTCGCGCGTAGCGCATGGATGATCGTATGATCCGCACGCCGAGGCATTGCGCGACTGGATCGCTTGCCAACCGAAACCCGAAATAGAACGAATCATGGATATCCAACAAGCCGGGACGCTTGCTTCGAGCGCCGTCGTCGCCGCGATTCCGCTGATGCTCGCCGGTGTCGGCGAACTCGTCACCGAAAAGTCGGGCGTGCTCAACCTCGGCGTCGAAGGGATGATGCTGATGGGCGCCGTGACGGGTTATGCCGTTATGGCGACGACCGGGCACCCCTGGCTTGGCGTGGCGGCGTCGATCGCCGCAGGCGTCGCGATGGCATTGCTGTTCGGCTTTCTTACGCTCACGATGCTCGCCAATCAGGTGGCAACGGGACTTTCGCTGACGATCTTCGGCATTGGCTTGTCGGCGTATGTCGGCAAGCCCTATACGTCAGCCTCCGTTAGCGCCACGATCGAGGCCTGGCCGATCCCCGGGCTCGCCGACATTCCCGTGCTGGGTCCCTCGCTCTTCGCGTTGACGCCGGTCGGCTATTTCTCGTTTGCGGCGTTCGGGCTCGTGGCTTGGTTCCTCTATCGCACGCGCGCTGGCCTCGTGTTGCGCTCTGTCGGCGAATCGCCCGCCGTCGCTCATTCGGTCGGCTTTCCCGTGATCGGCGTGCGCTACGGCGCCACGCTGTTCGGCGGCGGCATGGCGGGGCTCGCGGGCGGCTACTACTCGATCGTCTATCTGCATCTGTGGCAAGAGCAACTGACATCGGGGCGCGGCTGGATCGCACTCGCGCTCGTCGTGTTCGCCACATGGCGCCCGTGGCGTCTGCTGCTCGGCGCGCTATTGTTCGGTGCCGTCACGGGGCTGCAGTTCTATGCGCAGGCTGTAGGCGTACCGGTGCCGACGCAGTTTCTCGCGATGCTGCCGTACCTGGCGACGATCGTCGTGCTGGCGGTCATCTCGCGCAACCCGAATACGATCAAGCTCAACGCACCCGCTTCGCTCGGCAAGCCATTCTTTGCCACGAGTTGACTGCGCGCCGCTTGCCCCGTTTTCCCCAACACCACCGGAGAAGTTCGATGAGAAGAAAAACCTTGAAGTTGCTCGCCGCGGGGGGCGCGCTTGCGCTCGGCGCCACGCTCTCGCCTGGGGCCCAAGCGGCCGACGCGCCCGGCGTCGCCTTCGTCTATCTCGGCAATCCCGGCGATGCGGGCTGGACCTACGCGCACGATCAAGGCTCGAAGGAGGCCGAAACGCAGTTCGGCAGCAAAATCAAGGTGACGCGCGTGGAGAACGTGCCGGAATCGGCCGATTCCGAGCGGGTGTTCCGCGATCTTGCGAGCAAGGGCAACAAGATTATTTTCGGCTCGAGCTTCGGCTATCAAGATTTCGAGTTGAAGGTCGCAAAAGACTTTCCCGACACGATTTTCCTGCATGCAACCGGCTACAAGAAGGCTAAGAATTTCGGCACGTACGACGTGCGCATGTACCAGGGCGCCTATCTCGCCGGCATCGTCGCGGGACATATGACGAAGACAAATACGCTCGGCTTCGTTGCCTCCGTGCCGATTCCCGAGGTCGTGCGCAACATCAACGCCTACACGCTGGGCGCACGCTCGGTCAACCCGAAGGTCCACACGAAGGTTATCTGGATCAATAGCTGGTTCGACCCGGGCAAGGAAAAGCAGGCGGCCGAAACGCTGATCGGGCAGGGCGCAGACGTGCTGCTTCAGAACACGGATTCGAGCGCGACGCTCGCGACAGCGCAAGAGAAGAAGGTGCACGCGTTCGGCTGGGATTCCGACATGAAAAAGTTCGGGCCCGATGCGGCGCTCGGTTCCGTCGTCGCGCACTGGGGCGTCTACTACAAGGCCGTCATTCAGCAAGTGCTCGACGGCAAGTGGAAGAACGATCCCGTTTGGTGGGGCTTGCCTCAGCGCGCGGTCGATCTGGAGGATTTGAACGCGAGCGTGCCGGCCGCGGCGCGCGCCGACGAAAAGAAGGCGCACGATGCGATCGCGAGCGGCAGCCGCGACGTCTTCACGGGTCCGATCAAGGACCAAACGGGCGCGCTCAAGGTGCCGGAAGGCAAGACACTGTCCGACGCCGACCTTCAACGCCTGAACTGGTACGTCGAAGGTGTGGACGGCTCGTTGCCGAAGTAACGTTCCCCTCGTTTTGACGAGCGAACGAGGGAACGAGGGAACGACGGGCGGCGCACGATCGAGCGCCGCCCGCGATCATTCATCCAGGCGCATCCCTACCTTCAGCGTTACCTGCCAATGCACCACGCTGCCGTTCTCGATATGCCCGCGTGTATCGGTCACCTCGAACCAGTGCAAGTTACGTAGGGTTTTCGAGGCACGCTCGATCGCACAGCGGATGGCATCGTCGCTCGATTTCGTCGAAGACCCGGTCAGCTCGATTTGCTTATAGACGTGATCGCTCATGAATCGTCTCCGCTTTTTCGTCGAGAATAGAGCAACCAGTATAGGCAAGGATGCACGAGCATGCGGGCGCGGCGGTTGCCCATGTGGGCGGATGCACGCGCATGCGCGGGCCGCCCCCCTGTTTCTCTGAGTCGAAGGAGCGTATTCAATGATGGAACTCGGATTTTGCGGGCCCGGCCTCATGGGCGCGCCCATGGTTCGACATCTGTTGCAGGCGGGCCACCTCGTCTGGATCTGGAACCGAACGCGCGCCAAAGCCCAAGCACTGGCTGCGGATGGGGCCCAGGTCGTCGATGCGCCGAGCGATCTCGCAGCGCATGCACAAGCGGTCTTGCTATGCGTCTCGGATACCCGTGCCGTCGAGGAAGTGGTGTTCGGCGCGGGCGGCGTGCTCGGCGACGGTGAGGCCGCGGGCCGTCCCGGGCGCCTGCGCTGGATCGTCGACCATTCAAGCATCGAGCCCGCGGCCACGCGTGAATTTGCCGCGCGCGCGGCGAAGCACGGCATAGGCTGGGTCGATGCGCCGGTGTCGGGCGGTGTGCCGGGCGCCCAGGCCGGCACCCTTGCCGTCATGGCCGGCGGCAGCGCGGCCGATGTCGCGGCCGTCCAATCCGTCATCCGCGCCTATGCCGCGAGTGTGACGCGTATGGGGGAGGCCGGAGCGGGGCAAATGACGAAACTCTGCAATCAGGCGATCGTCTGTGCGACGGTGGCGGGCATCGCCGAAGCGGTCGGCCTCGCGCAGGCCGCCGGCATCGACGCGGCTCGCCTGCCGCAGGCGCTGGCGGGCGGCTGGGCCGATTCGACCTTGCTGCGTACCTTTGTGCCGCGCATGGTCGAGCCGGGGCACGCGCCGCTCGGCTCACTCAAGACGTTTCAGAAGGACATCGACACGGTTGCCGACGCCGCGCGGACTGCCGGTGCGGCGATGCCGGTCGTGGGTATCGTGCAGCAGTTATTGCGGCTGGGCTCGGCGATGGGGCTCGGGGAAGCCGATCTGGCGGCATTTATCGATATCGTGCGTCCGCAGGCCGGCGCGGCCCAACGAGGACGATAGCAGGAACGGCGCCCTGACCTTACCGTTACGGTTTTAGCGCCGCTTCACACGGCTTGCAACCGCTAACGAAACGAACGCGGTGCGGCATCCCCGGCGTTTTGCCGGCGTGTGCCGCGCACCGCCGCCGCTGCACCGAATTCGGGCAAGATCTTCGCGCGTGCACGGCTTGCGAACACGAGAAAGCCAAAACCGTTCGTCTCATACCAATAGCCGCCGTTTTCGAGTCCTTCGAGCGGCTGCTCGAGCGCATTGGCGATCGATTCGATGCAGCGCCGGTGCAACTCGTCGACGTCGGGATACGGCGGCTGGGCACCGCGAATCGTACAGAGTAGGACGTCGAGCCCCGGCAGGACATGTTCATAGAGCACGGGCTCGTCCTGCGAGCGTGCGCGAGCGATTTTCGTATCGAGCTGGACGAAAAGCTTGAACTGGCGCAGCACGGCAAGAAACGATTCCTTGCTGTCCACACTTGCGCGCCTGCGCTTTCTCGGGAAGGACATAAACATTCGCCTGAAAAAGAATTGCAAGAAACACAGCGTCCTCATGCGACCACTCCCGGCTTTCGCGCGCCGCACGTCCGATCTTTTATAGCATACGAAATCGTTGACTTCACGATCGCGCATTCGTTCGCTCGCGGGTCGGCACTCGTATGCAGTCATGCCGTGGCGGGGGGCGGAGCCTGCCGCACGACGCTCGACATCTATGGCAATAATAGGCCCGAGTTTCGTCGGCGTGCTGATCGAACAGATAAAAAAAGCCATTTTCCGTACGCGCAGGCACCTGCCTATCGTCCGTTGAAATATCTCGAAACAGCACGGATAATGGTTCGGTTTCACCTTTGCACGTCGTGCGATGCAAGCCCCGTGCCTCGCTTGTAGCCCTGCGGCGCGGCTCGCGGCAGCCGCGCGACCCTCAAGGCGGCCAAGGACGCATGAAACTATTCCCGAAGGGGCTGCTACTGATTGCCGTGCCGAGCCTGGTGGAACTTGCGCTCATCGGCATGTTGTCGAAGACGCAGGAACAGTCGACGCAGGCGGCGCAATGGGCATCGCACAGCAAGCAGGTGCTCTATCAAGCGTCGGCCATCGCGGATCCGCTGTTGCGTGAGGCATCGCGCGTGCGCGCGGGGCTTATCGTCGGCGATCCGTCATTTATCGATCGGCACGTTGTCTGGGTCGATCTCGGCGATCGGCTGTCGCGGCTCGAAGCGCTCGTTGCCGACGATCCTCTTCAAATCGAACGCGTGCGCCGCATGCGGGAAGCCGTGAACGCTTATCGCGCGCAGGCGGAGCAGATTTACAACGCCCTGAGCAACGGGCAGCCCCTGCAATTGGCATCGATCGTGGACGGCACGCCGCTGCCGGCGGCGATTCAAGCCTTTCGCGACGAACTGGGTGCGTTCGTCGCGGACGAATCGCGGCTCGATACCGAGCGCAGCGAGGAGCTGGCAGCCACGCGCGCACAGCAGCGCTATGCGTTGTTCGCGGCGATTGCAGGCTCGATGCTGACCTGGGCGATTGCGGCGCTTGCATTCGTCGGCAATATTGGGCGGCGTTTGCGCACGCTGACGGCAAACGCCCAGCGGTTGGGGCGCTCGCAGACGCTGGGCGCGCCGCTGGCCGGCGACGATGAGCTCGCTCAACTGGACGCCGCGTTGCATCGCACGAGCGTGCGCCTGACCGAATCGGAGCACGATCAAGCCGGGTTGCAGGCGACATTGGAAACACGCGCTCAGGAGCTGACGCAGGTCAACGACAACTTGCGTCAGCAAAAGCAGGACAACGACATGTTCATCTACAGCGTATCGCACGATTTGCGCTCGCCGCTCGTCAACCTGCAAGGGTTCTCGCGCGAACTGCAAGTCTCGTGCGACGAATTGCGTACGATGCTCGATGCTGCGCGGCTGCCCGAGACCGAACGCACGCGCATCACGAGTGTGCTCGACGGCAACCTGAACGAAGCGTTGCACTATTTGCGCACCGCCGTCTCACGTTCGGCATCGATCATCGACGCCTTGCTGCGAATTTCGCGGGCGGGGCGTCTCGAATACCAGTGGCAGCGGGTTAGCGTGGCGCGCGCCGTGGCGCGCGTCGTCGAATCGCTGCACCAGGCGATCGTCGAGCGCAACGTCACCGTCTCGGTGGGCGAACTGCCACCGGTATGGGGCGATCCGACCGCGATCGAGCAGATCTTCGCCAACTTGATCGGCAATGCGGTCAATTATCTCGATAACTCGCGCGCCGGGCGGATCGAGATCGGGACGCTTGAGCAGCCGCCGCACGAGAGTGGCGAGCGAGCGCCTAGAATGCGGACATACTACGTTCGCGACAACGGGCTCGGGATTCCGGACGCTTGCATGCCGAAGATGTTCAGCGCCTTTCAACGGCTGCACGGCGACCGTGCTACGGGCGACGGCATCGGGCTCGCGCTCGTGCGCCGCGTGACCGAGCGGCACGGCGGCCGCGCATGGGTCGAGTCGACGGAAGGCGTCGGCTCGACGTTTTACGTGACGTTGCCCGAACAGCCGTTGCGGATGACTTGATGCACGACGCATCGCGCCGAATGAACCAAAATACATAGCATGACCGAAGTTTCTATCCATGAGCCTGCCCGCGTCCTCGTCGTCGACGACGACGAGGGTATCTTGCGGCTCGCGCGAAAATCACTCGAGCGCGCGGGGTGCCAGGTGTTCGCCTATCTGAGCGCGAAAGCGGCGCACGCCTGCCTTGCGGCGGATGCGCCCGATCTGCTCGTGCTCGACTACCAGCTCGATAGTGCGGAAACGGGGCTCGACTTTTTCCGCCGTCTGCGCGCCGAGGGGACGACGCTGCCGGCGATTCTCGTCACGGGTTTCACCGACGAATCGCGCGTGATCGAGGCGTTGCGCGCTGGCATTTCGGATGTGGTGCCGAAGTCGACCGGCTACCTCGACTACCTCCCGGAAGCCGTCGAGCGCGTGCTGACGCAAGTCCGGCTGCAGCGCGCCTCGGCCGAGGCGCTGTTGCTGCGCGACCGCGAGGCTCATTACCGTAGCCTTTCGGAGGCGTTGCCGCACCTCGTTTTCACGAGCAATGCGCGGGGCGAGTGCGATTTCTTTTCGAAGCAGTGGTACGCGTATACGGGGCTCGACGAAGCCGCCTCGCGCGGGCTCGGCTGGTTAGAGGCTGTCCATCCTGACGATCGCGATGCCCTGCGCCGATCATGGCTCGATGCCGCGAGCGGCACGACCGGCGCCGACTACCGCCACGAGTTGCGGCTGCGTGCGGCCGACGGCACCTATCGTTGGTTCGACATCCGGATGGCGGCAGTACTTGGCGCGAGCGGCGGCGTCGGCAAGTGGTTTGCCAGTTGCACCGATATCCAATCGCAGCGCGAAGCAATGGAAGAACGCGAACGGCTGCTAGCCGGGGAGCAAAGCGCGCGTCAGACGGCCGAGGAGGCCAATCGCGCCAAAGACCGATTCCTTGCGATGCTTTCTCACGAACTGCGCACCCCGCTTACGCCGGTACTCGTCGGTACGCGCGTGCTCGAAACGATGCCCGAGTTGCCTGCGGCGGCACAGGCGAGCGTCAAGATGATCCGGCGCAACATCGAACTCGAGGCGCGGCTCATCGACGACTTGCTCGACTTGACGCGGGTAGCCAACGGCAAACTGCGGCTGGCGCTCGACACCGTCGATGTGCATGATGTCATCGACAGCGTGCTCGAGCTTTTTCGCGCCGAGATTCAAGTGAAGGCACTGGATGTGCATATCGAAATGCACGCCGAACATCATCATGTGCTGGCTGATCCTGCACGGCTGCAGCAAATGCTGTGGAACCTCGTACGCAACGCGGCTAAATTTACGCCCGACGGCGGCCACATCTACGTGCGGACGCGCGATGCTCGGATGCGGATCGAGGTCGAAATCGAAGATACCGGGATCGGCATCGCGCCCGATCAGATCGGCAAGCTGTTCAATGCGTTCGAGCAGGGCAGCCAGCGGATGACACAGCAGTTCGGCGGGCTCGGGCTCGGGCTCGCGATCACGAAAGCGTTGACCGATGCGCACGGCGGCACGGTCAGTGCGCGAAGCCCGGGGCCGCACTGCGGGGCGACCTTCACGATCGCGCTGCCGACGACGGCCGCGCCGGCCTCGGAGCCCGCGCCGGCCGCCTCGGCCAAGGCAGCGGGCGACGAGCGCATTGCGATTCTGATCGTCGAAGATCACGTCGACACCGCTGACGTCATGGCACACGTGATGCGTTCGCTCGGGCACGATGTGGCGGTTGCCGCATCGGTGGCCGAAGCGCTAGCGGCCACGCGCGCGCGGACATTCGACCTGATCGTCAGCGATGTCGGCTTGCCCGACGGCACGGGTCTGGAGTTCGTGAGCGCGGTGCGGCGGTATTCGCAGGTGCCGGCGATTGCGCTGACGGGATACGGATCGGACGAAGACGTGCGGCGCTGCCTGGCGGCGGGATTCACGGCTCATCTGACTAAGCCCGTCAATTTCTCGCAGCTCGAAGTGCTGATCCAGCGTGCAGCCGAAGGCAAGGCGCAGGGCGACGCGCCGCAGTATGCAGGCTAGCGGAGGGCAGGGCGGGCGCTGAGCGGCACGCAACAGCGTGCCGGTCAGCGCCTCGACGCGCGGTCGTCGGGCCGCGCGTACACCGGTGCGCTCAATGCCGTATCAACGCGCTTGTTGCTGCAGCGAGTCGCGGATTTCTCGCAGCAGAACAATGTCTTCCGGTGGGGGGGGCGGCTCGGCGGGGGCGGCCTCATGCTCCGGCCTGCGCAGCGAGTTCATGAACTTGACGATCCCGAACACGATCAGTGCAAGGATGATGAAGTTGATGACGGCCGTGATGAACGAGCCGTAGCCGAACACGGCCACGCCGGCGGTTTGTAGATCCTTGAACGAATCGGGATTACCCTTGAACGAGGGGGGAATGTCACCGAGCCGCAAGAACTTGTTCGAAAAGTCGAGACCCCCCGTGGCGGTGCCGACGATCGGCATGATGAGATCCTTGACGATCGAATTGACGATTGTCGAAAACGCGCCGCCGATGATAACCCCGACGGCCAGATCCATCACGTTGCCCTTGACTGCAAATTCCCTGAATTCCTTGACGAAGCCCATATTGTTGTTCCTCCTTTGCTGGGACGCATGCGCAAGTGCGTCAACAGCGCACTGCGCAGACCATCATGGGCATAATAGCGAACGGCCGAGCGATACGGGAGGGTTTTTCCTCCGGGGTGAGCGTCAGCTCTTGTAGGCTAGCCGCAAGCCGCCCCAATGGCGGCCGTTGACGAAGATCGGCGCCGAGGCGTCCTTCATCATCGCGAATGCGCCGCCGCCCATGTCGCGCCGGTACGTCTGCAGCAGGAAGGGCTTCGTATGGGTCCCGGCGGCGAGGCCGGTGCGATCGTTGAACATGCGGCGGTTTCGGCAGTTTGCGGCATTCCAGAGGGCGTCGCCCGGCCGCTGCGGCTGCGAGAACTTACGGTTGTGCGTCGGCAAGTAGCCGCGCACGTCGACGGCAGCGCAAAACGCGACTCTATCGTCGAGCGTGAGGATGCGCTCTTGGATCTCGGGCAACACGCGATCGGTGAAGGCCGTGAACTGCGTCATGAATTGAGGAGGATCGCTACCTGCGATCGAGACATAGTTCGCGTCGAACAGCGCCGCTTCTGTAATCTCTCCGCGCGCGAGCCCTTGCTCGAAGCGTTTGCCGATCAGCGCTGCCGTGCGCTGCGCCGCGTCGATGAAGCGTGTGTCGGGTGTCTCGACGCCCGTGGCCGCCGTCAGTTCGATCAGCGTCTCCGATACGGTCAACAGGCTTGCAAGACGATCCTTGGCGTGCAGAAAGTTCTCGCTCGAATGCTCGACCCCGCTCGCCATTTCGCCCACCTGCTGTTCGAGGCGATGGCATTGCGTCTCGATGTCGCCGGTCAGCGTCGCGATCTGCTCGGCTTCTTCGTGCAATTGATTGATCGCGGTCCCCGTCGACTGCACGATGCCGCCGATCGTCGCGGAGCCTTGTTTCACGCGATGAGCCCGCGCCGTATTTTCGGTGCCGTCGGCGATGAGCTGTTCCGTCTGCTGGGTCAGGCGCGCGAGCGTTGCTTCGATTTGGGCCGTGGCTTGCGCTGTCTTACTCGATAGATTCTTGACCTCGGCGGCGACGACCGCGAAGCTCTTACCCGATTCGCCCGCCCGTGCGGCCTCGATCGCTGCATTGATGGCGAGCAGGTGAGTCTGGCGCGCGATCAGCGAAATTTCCTCGGAGACGGTGCTGACGTGATCGAGCGCCTCGCGCAGCGCTTCGATCTGCGTCGCAATGCCGGTCACGCCTTCGACGAGTCCGTGGATATCGGCGAGCGAGGCATCGAGCGTCTGGCGCGACTGCTCGACGGCACTCGATGCTTCCGCGCTGACGAGGCGCACCTGGCGCGCGGCCTCTGCGATGCGATGATTGCCTTGCATCGTCACCGAGGCCGAATCGCGCAGCGAGCGGCAGACATGCGCATGCTGTGCCACACGGCCCGCGACTTCCTCCACGTGGCCCGAGACGTCGCAAATCTCGATGCCGAGCTTTCCGGCTTGGGCGGCGATGTCGCCGACGAGCGAACGCGCCGCGCGCGGCCGGCGCAGAGTCAAACGCATGATCGTGGTCTCCTTCGCGCCGATGTGCTGTGCGCCCCGCGCGGCTGTCGATAGCGGCCGCGAATGTGCGGTGCCTGCCGCGAATATCTAACGGAACTCGCTTACATGGCACTTACATATCGGCGGTGGGTGGATCCCAGATGCGTCGCCGGCGAGCCCGGCAGCGGGCCTTCCCTTGCGTTAACGGACGACTGCGGGCCCGACTTGAGGGGGGAAGACGATAGTATGACTAAAGTGCTTTCAGCCATTGCGCAATCGCAGCGAAACGCTTAGATTGGGCGAGAACCTTCGCACGCACGACGCGCCCGATCAACCACTCGCAGCAGGCCGGGTCATTCAGACGCTCCGCAAGAAGAGCCGAATGTGCGCGCATTACCATCACTACGGAGGGGCCGTGTCGCGCTTGGTCACGAGCGCGCACGACGATGCCATGTTCAAACGCTTTACGATTCGCGGCGGGCTTACGCTCACGATCGCGGGCTATACGCTCGCCTTGATGGCCGCCATGGCGGCCGGTATGTTAGGCCTGCAAAAGAGCAACGACGCGCTTCAACAGATGTACGCGACCGATACGGCCGCGCTCACGCATTTGAAGACGAGCTCCGAGCGCATGCTCCAAGTGCGGCTCGCACTCGGCAGCTATGAAACGCTGTTTTCGATGGGCAAGGCCGGCGACGACCTGCTTCCGAAAGCGCATGGCGTGCTCAAAGACAGCGACGCGCAGTGGGCCGAGTATCTGAAGAAGCCGCGCGACGAAAACGAATCGCGCCTGGCCGATGCCGTGACCGCGGCGCGCACGGCACTGGTGCAGCACGCCATCGACCCCGAGTTCCAGGCGCTCGAGCAGAACGACTTCAATTCGTTCCGTACGCTCCAAGGCGAAACGGCGAACGATCTCTACAAGCGCTACGAGACTGCGATGGGCGAGCTCGAGGCATTGCAGGTCGCACACCAGGAAGCGCGCTACGCTGCGTCTCAAGCGACATTCCATACGCTCGCGACCGGGGCGGCAGTCATCGCCGCCATCGCATTCATCATCGGGTGGATTGCACGCGCGGCGCTCGTTTCGGCCGTCGTGCGGCCTATCGATGTCGTCGTTCGCCATTGCGAACGTATCGCATCGGGCGACCTCACGGGCACGATCGCCGCCGACAGCAAGAACGAAATGGGCAAGCTGCTCGTTGGCCTCCAGCGCATGCAGGCCGCGCTTGTCGCGACGGTCTCTCGGGTGCGCACCGGTTCGGAATCGATTATGCATGGCGCGCGCGAAATCGCGACAGGCAATGCAGACCTATCGCAGCGCACGGAACAGCAAGCGGCTTCGCTGCAGGAAACAGCTTCGAGCATGGAGCAGTTGACCTCGACCGTGAAGCTCAACGCCGAGCATGCGGTCGAAGCAAGCGGCCTCGCGCGCGATGCGTCGGATACGGCGGCGCGCGGCGGGGAAGTCGTGGGCGACGTCGTGCGTACGATGGAGGATATCGCGTCGAGTTCGAATCAAATCGGCGACATCATCGGTGTCATCGAAGGCATCGCGTTCCAAACGAACATCCTTGCGCTCAATGCGGCCGTGGAAGCGGCGCGGGCGGGCGAGCAGGGCCGCGGCTTTGCCGTCGTGGCCGGCGAAGTGCGCAGTCTCGCTCAGCGCAGTGCGAGCGCGGCCAAGGAGATCAAGTCGCTGATCGCGGCATCGGCCGACAAGGTGCAGACCGGCAGCGAACTCGTGGCGCGGGCGGGCAAGACGATGGACCAGGTCGTGAGCTCCGTGCATCGCGTGAACGACATCATCGGCAAGATCAGCGCAGCGTCGAGCGAGCAATCGACGGGGATCGAGCAGATCAACCTGGCCGTAGTCCAGATGGATTCGGTAACGCAGCAAAACGCCGCGCTCGTCGAGCAGGCGGCTGCGGCCGCGGCTTCGCTCGAGGAGCAGGCTGCTCAGCTCGATGCGGCCGTCGCCGCGTTCCGGATCGAGGCGCGCGCGATCGAGCGTGCCGCGCCCGCGCCTACGGCTCGGCCCTCCGGTCGGCTAGCCGCCGAACCGGTACTGGCGAGCTAAGGGCGGATAGGCAAGGCGGCAAGCCAGCGGCAAGGCGTCAAGGCAGCGGTCGGCAGCTGCCGCCGCTGTCAGTCGACGAACCGATAGTCCTCGGCCCGCACGCGTCGCGTGAGCCACCGGAAGGCGAATGCGAAACCGGGCCAAAGCGCCGTATTCCTACCGCTTTTCGACAGATACCAACTGCGGCAGCCGCTCATCCAGACGGTGCGTCGAAAAGCGTCCTGCAGCCGTTCGTTGAACGCGCCCTGCACCTCGTCGCGGACCTCCATCGTGCGCGCGCCGCGCCGGCATAACGCGCGCAGACAGCTTGCGATGTAGGCGATGTGCGACTCGATCATGTACACCATCGAGTTATGGCCGAGCCCTGTGTTGGGGCCGATCATCATGAAAAAATTCGGAAAGCCGGCGATGCTCGCGCCGAGATAGGCTTGCGGGCCATCGCTGCGCCAGCGTGCGTCCAGATCCGCTCCGCCTGCGCCGATGACCGGAAACGGCGCGCCCGCGTCGGCCACGTCGAAGCCCGTGCCGCAGATGATGGCATCGACGCAGTAGCGGTGCCCATCTTCCGTGACGAGGCCGTCGTCGACGATTTCGCGAATCGGCGTCGTCACTAGATCGACGTTCGGCTGCGTGAGCGCGGGATAGTAGTCGCTCGAGAGCAGCACCCGCTTGCAGCCGAGCAGGTAATCGGGGGTGAGCTTCACGCGCAGGACCGGATCGGGCACCCGGCGCTCGAGGTAGCTCGAGGCGAAGCGCATCGGGGCCTTCATCCACTTTGGATTGACGATGAAGCCGAGCGCGCGCGCTTCGTGGCGCCAATAGATCGCCCAGCGTGCGAGCCGCTGCACGAGCGGCATCAGACGAAAAAGGCGCTGCGCGCTGAGGCCGATGGCGCGATCGGGCCGCGGCATGACCCAAGGCGGCGTGCGCTGAAACACGAGCAGGCGCGCGACGCGGGGCTGAATGCGCGGGATGAACTGCACGGCGCTCGCGCCCGTGCCGATCACGGCCACCGTCTTGCCTTCCAGCGGATACGCGCGATCCCAGCGAGCAGAATGAAAAAGCGTGCCGCGGAAGCGCTCTAGGCCCTGAATGGCCGGTAGCGCCGGGCGCGACAGCGGACCGTTCGCGGCGATGACGACATCGACTTCTATCGTTTCTCGCGTTTGTCGTGCTTCGGCGATACCGCCGCTTGAATTCCCGCTGGCTGGACGGGCCGGCTCGGGGAGCGTCGATACGATCTCGAGTCGCCACACACGAGCAGCGTCGTCGAAACGCGCCGCCGCCACGCGCGCATTGCAGCGGATCGACGGTTCGATGCCATGGTCGTGCGCGCAACGTTCGAGGTACGCGAGAATCTCCGGCTGGGAGCCGAACGTACGCGACCACGCCGGGTTCGGGGCGAACGAAAACGAGTAGAGATGCGAGGGAATATCGCACGCCGCGCCCGGATAGGCGTTATCGCGCCAGGTGCCGCCGATTTGCGGGGCCGCCTCGTACACGGTCAAAGCAGCGACGCCCATCTGTTTGAGCCGGATGGCCATGCCGATACCGGCGAATCCGCTGCCGACGATCGCGACGCGCAGCCCGATCTTGCACGAACGCGGCACGTTCAGCTATCGCTCCATCCGCCGCCGGAATCGTCGCTGCCGAAATCGACGCCGCCGTCGCTTCCGCCGTTATCGTTCCAATCGTTCGAACCCTGTCCGAAGTCGACGCCGCCGGCATCCGCGCCGCCGGCACGCCGGCGCGCTTCGTCGTCGTCGACGATCACCTCGCGTTCGACGACGCGGTCACGCCCATGCGAGAGCGCCTCGCCCAGTAGCACGCCCGTGAGCAGACCACCCATGCCACCCAAGCCCCCTCCGCCTTGCTGAACGACGATCGGCGGCTGCTGTTGCGGGGGATAGGGCTGTTGCGTGCCATACGGCGCCTGTTGCTGCTGAAGACGCTCCGCTTCTTGCGCGTAGGCGGACGGTGCGGCGCCCGGAGCTTGCGCGCTCGGATCGGGCCGGCCTTCGGTGCGGGCTCGCAGGCTTTCGAGTTGGCGGCCCAGATCTTCGATTTGATAGGCCGGGACGGGGTTGCCGTTATTCGACAGCGATTCGACGAGCGCGCGCAGCTGGTTCTCGATGTTTTCGACTTCGCTCACCAGCGTCTCATGTCCTTGCGCCGTCGAGAGGCGGGCATCGAGCTTCAGCGAGCGCGCCGCATTGAGCAGGTCGGTCGCGTGCTTGAGCTGCGCGCGACGTTCTTCGTCCGCGCGGCCGTCGTCGTTCGAGCGCGCGCGGCGCAGCGTCCAGCGTAACAGCAGCGCGATCGCGACGATGAGAACGGCCAAGCCGATCCATGCAGCCATCGACGGGCCATGGTGCTTCGGCGCGGGCGCGGAGGGCAGTGCTTGAACGAACGGATTGGCGGCGTTGTGCGTGGGAGCGGCGGGCGCCGGTGCACCCGCGCGATTGGCCGCCGCGCGCACGCGCGACTCCACCTGCGCGAAATGCGAGGGCGTGGTAAACCGCATTTGGGGGTCGAGCGTCTTGGCTCGCTCGATCTGCGCGAGCCCATCCGCGTAGCGGCCCTCGTTCGCGAGAACTTGGCCGTACAAGTAGTGGGCGTGCGCATTGTTCGGATGCTCGGCGAGCACCTGCGACAGTTCGGCGTCGGCCTGCTGCCAATTGCCTTGCGCCATCGCGCGCTCCACTTGCTGTGCGTTCGGCGCGGCAAAAGCCGCGCTCGAGGCAAAGAGCAGGGCGGCGCCCGCAACTGCGAGGAATGTCTTCATTGAGTGACCCGGGCGCAAGCGCCCGTCTCCATAACCATCGACCTATTGCGAACTACGCGTGCCGGCCGGCGCATCCTTGCTCGGCCCGGGTCCGTACGGCACGGCGCCGCGTCATTGCGCCGGCGTGTCCGGGTTCATCTGCTTTTTCAGCGCGGCCAGACGATCTTCGACCGACGGGCCATGATCGAGCGCCGCGAGTTTGTCCTCGAGCGCCTTGCCTGACACAGTATCGGCCGAATTCAGGCGCGCGTCCGAGCGCGCGTTCGACAGCGCAACTTTGTCCTCGAGCTTGCGGAAGTCTTCCGACAGATCCTTGCCCCCGATGCCGCCGAGCGCGGTGGCAGCGACATCCTTCGCTTGAGCGATTTCCTGCTTCGCTTGAAGAATGTTCGAGCGAGCGTTCAAATCATTGCGGCGCTGGCGCATGTCGGCGATCTGACTCTTGAGCTGGTCGACGGACGGCTCCAGCGTCGCCAGTTCTTTGGCGAGCGCATCGCGCTCGGTTTCCGCGTTCGCTTGCGCAGCCAGCGCTTCGCGCGCGAGCCCTTCGTCGCCCGATTGCAGTGCGCGCTTGGCACCGTCTTCATACTTCTTCGCTTTTTCGGCGGCGGCGTCACGCTTGCTTTGCTGCGTGGCGACCTGCGCCTCGATCTCGATCAACGCGTTCTCGGCTTTCCCGATACTGTCGTCGAGCTCGCGCACGATTTGGCGCGAGTCGCGCGAAGGGTCTTGCACGGAATCGGCCGCATCGTTGAGCAAACCCTTGACCGTACGCGAAATAGAGTCGAATAGCGACATGTAATCCTCCGTGAATTTGAAGTCGGTGCCGAACGGGTGCGCGAGCGGGGCGAGTAGAACGCGTAGCGAGTCGTGCTTCTATAGCACCGCGCAACGCTTTCATGCTACGCCCCGTTGCGCTCGGCCGCGCGGCGCGTCCGGACGGGCGCCGCGCGCGAGTCGAATGTCGGGACGCGCCGCGCAATTGCAAGAGCCGTTCCGATCGGTTCCCGTTTTTGCCGCCCGCGGATAGTACATCAGGGTATCGTTAAAAGGCGCTTAAACCGAGGGCTTCGTCGTGGACGATTCGCTCGCGATGATACGGGCAATGCGGGCCTGCTCGTCAGGGTCGGGCTCCGGTTCGGGGGCGCCCTCGGCTTGTGCGGCGGCCCGCGCCGCCAGTGCGAGGGCCACGGCAGCCGCAACCGGCAGCGTATCCGTCACCTCGATGTCGGCCGGGTCGGGCGTCTGCTCGAGCGTCGCTCCATGGCCGTCGGCCGGCCCGGCTGCCGCGGTCACCGCGGACTGGGCGCCCTGTGCGCTTGTGCGGCGCGCCGGTTTGCTCACTGGATCGATGGCGAAGCGCCGCAGCATATCGCCGTTCCCTGCGCGCCGCTGCGCGGCGCTGAGCTTATCGACGAGGCCTGCCGCGCGTACCTCTTCGCCCGTATCGTCGAACGCGAGTACGGCGCGCCGTACGAGTTCACTCAGGCTGATGCCCAAGCGCGCGGCGCGGGCCGCCAGCACGCGTTTTTGGGCGGGTGTGACGAAGACGACAAGGCGTTCGGTGCTTGGGCTCATGCTCTACTCGCTGGTAGGGGCGCGCATCGCGGGGCATGCAGGAGCTGCGCCCGAACTTCGGGCGCAGCCAGGCCTCCTATCATAAGGCTAGGCGGCATGCGCTGCCTTTAAACGTGTTGCGAGGCGATATTCGTGCAACCTCAACGACTTACCTGCTTTTTCTGCCACTTCTCCACAGGTCTTTCAACATTTTCTGTTGATAACTCCCGACTATCGGGCGAATGTGCCGTGCTGTGCCAATTCTTACAAAAAAAATTCCGGTCCCCGGCCGGCGATTTCTTTAAAATGCGCTGTTGTTCCACGCTCGGCGGTACGCCGCCGAACATGGGCGACCACACGAATACATTATTACGACTCACGCTGCGGGCGCCGCCCGCGCGATAAGGCGCCGAGAGCCGCGCCATTCATGCCGTCATGCCTATCATCAAACGACCGCCTTCCGATGGCCGCCCGGCCGACGACCGAGTTCCCCCCCGCCACGCTTCGGATCGCCCACGCAGCCCTCGCCGGTCGCTCGGGACGCGAATCGCTTTGACATTCGCGGGCCTCGCGGTCACCGTAGCCGTCGTCGGCGCGTTGATCGTCGGGTACGCGCTCATCGTCATGGCGCCGCAACTGCCTTCGCTCGATGCGTTGACCGATTACCGTCCGAAAGTGCCGTTGCGCGTCTATACGGCCGATCACGTGCTGATCGGCGAATTCGGCGAAGAGCGGCGCAGCCTCGTGCGTTTCGCCGACATCCCCGACATCATGAAGAAGGCGGTGCTCGCGATCGAGGACTACCGCTTCTACGAGCATGGCGGCGTCGATTTTATCGGTATCTTGCGCGCCGGCTCGGCCGATCTGCTGCATGGCGGCGCCTCGCAGGGCGCGAGCACGATCACGATGCAGGTGGCGCGCAACTTCTTTCTCTCGAGCGAGAAGACGTACACGCGCAAGATCTACGAGATGATGCTTGCGTATAAGATCGAGCGCGCGCTTACGAAAGATCAGATTCTCGAGCTCTACATGAACCAGATTTATCTGGGCGAGCGCGCCTACGGCTTTGCCGCGGCCGCTCGCGTGTATTTCGGCAAGGACCTGAAAAACATCACGATCGCCGAGGCGGCGATGCTGGCCGGGTTGCCGAAAGCGCCCTCGGCGTACAACCCGGTGGTCAATCCGAAGCGCGCGAAAATCCGGCAAGAGTACATCCTGAAGCGGATGCTCGAGCTCGGCTATATCACGCAGCCTCAATACGACGAAGCCATCAATGAGCCGATTCACACCAAGGCCGCCGGCAGTGAGTACAGCGTGCACGCCGAGTACGTCGCCGAAATGGTGCGGCAGATGATGTATGCGCAGTATAAGGATGAGACCTATACACGCGGGTTGACGGTCACCACGACGATCGATTCGGCCGATCAGGATGCCGCTTATCGTGCCGTGCGCAAGGGCGTGATGGACTACGAGCGCCGTCACGGCTATCGCGGCCCGGAGGGCTTCGTCGAGCTGCCCGCCGCCGGCGACGATCGCGATGAAGCGATCGACGACGCGCTTGCCGATCATCCGGACGACGGCGAGATCGTCGCGGGCGTCGTGACAGCAGCGAGCCCGAAGGAGTTGACGGTCCAGTTCGTCGACGGCGGCACGGCGAAGGTGACGGGCGAGGGTCTGCGCTTCGCCTCGTTCGCACTCGGCCCGCGCGCCTCGCAGGCACAGCGCATTCGCCCGGGCTCGATCGTGCGCTTGATGCCCGACGCCAAGGGCAACTGGCAGGTCACGCAGCTGCCGCAGGTGGAAGGCGCGTTGGTTTCGTTGGCCCCCCAAGATGGGGCGGTCCGTGCGCTCGTAGGCGGGTTCGATTTCAACAAGAATAAGTTCAATCACGTTACGCAGGCGTGGCGTCAGCCGGGCTCGAGCTTCAAGCCCTTCATCTACTCGGCGTCGCTCGAAAAGGGGCTCGCGCCGGCCACCTTGATCAACGACGCACCGCTGTATTTTCCACCGAGCACACCGGGTGGCGATCCGTGGGAGCCGAAGGACGACGATCATCCGGAAGGACCGATGTCGATGCGCGTGGCGCTCGAAAAATCGAAGAACCTCGTCTCGATCCGGATCCTGTCGTACATCGGCACCAAGTATGCGCAAGATTACGTGACGCAGAACTTCGGCTTCGATGTCGATAAGACACCGCCGTATCTGCCGATGGCGCTCGGCGCCGGATTGGTGACGCCGCTGCAATCGGCCGCGGCGTATTCCGTATTCGCGAACGGCGGCTACCGCGTCAATCCGTATTTGATCGCCGAAGTCGACGACGCCCGTGGGCAGCCGATCTCGAAGGCGCAGCCGATCGTCGCGGGACAAAACGCGCCGCGCACGATCAGCGCGGGCAACGACTACATCATGAACAGCCTGCTGCATTCGGTGGCGACAGCGGGCACCGGCGCAGGCACGAATGTGCTGCATCGCTCCGATCTGTACGGCAAGACGGGGACGACGAACGACGCCAAGGACGGCTGGTTCGCCGGCTATCAACCGACGCTCGTCGCCGTTGCTTGGATGGGCTACGACCAACCGAAGAGCTTAGGCAGCCGCGAGTTCGGCGCGCAGCTCGCGCTGCCGATCTGGGTCGACTACATGGGGCGGGCGCTGCGCGGTGTGCCGGATCAGCCGATGCCGATGCCGGCCGAGGGGGTCGCCATGATCGACGGCGAAATGTACCTGGCCGACAAGGTGCCCGGTAACGGCTTCGTCGCGAGCGTCGGTATGGATTCCGGTACGGCGTTGGCCGGGGCCGGGGCGAGCGATGCGGTCGGCTCGGTCGGGCCGGCCGGGCTCGCTACGCCGGCGCCGCCGGCCGATGTTTCGAAGCAAGAGCAGAAGCAGATCCTCGATCTCTTCGATCACCACTGACCTAGAGCGCAGCGGGCGTGCATCCGATCCGCGGTAAGCGATGCGCATCGAAAAAATCGTTGCACATACAACCGCTTAGCGAGATCGCCCGGAGCTTATCAACAGGGCTGTCAACAAAAACTGGGGATAAGTCGGCAGCAACATCGATGGGCGGATTCGCCCGTGCGACGTGCACGTGCACGCTGTTTCGGTTTGGCTTTTGATTTCATGCCGCCGCCCTTCGATGTGGCGACGCGGCGCTTTGCGTGGGCGGGCCTGCTTTAGGGCAGCACGGGTGCGATATGCGCAGCAAAGGTTGCGGGATCGGTGTTCGAGCCGCAAAGCAACACGCCGACGCGCTTGCCTTGCAGCGTTTCGCGCAGCGGCCCGAGCAGCGCCGCGGTCGCTGCCGCGCAAGCGGGTTCCACCGCGATCTTCAGTTGTGCGAACAACTGGAGCATCGCAGCGCGCAGCGCGTCGTCCGAGACCGTCACGAGGCGATCGATATGGCGCCGGCACAGTTCGTAGCTGTATTGCTCCGTGTGGGGCGCCTTCAGCGAATCGGCGATCGTATTCATCGCGCCCATCTTGATCGTGTGATTGGCCGCAAAGCTCTTGTTCATTGCGTCCGCGCCCTCGGGCTCGACGCCGTACACATGCACGCGGGGGTTGGCTAAGCGAAGGGCAGTCGAGACGCCGGCCGCCAGTCCGCCGCCGCCGATCGGCACGATCACAGCATCGAGATCGGGCGTTTGCGTCGCCCATTCGTAGCCCAACGTGGCCGTGCCGAGCACGGTGCGATAGCCGTTGAACGGATGCACGAAGAAGCGGCCTTCCTCGGCTTCGATGCGGCGTACGAGATCGAATGCCTCGGCTGGCGTATCGGCCACGACCACTTCGGCGCGGTAGCGCCGGCATAATTCGACGCGCGCCGGGCTCGTCGTCTGAAACAGAACGACTTTCGCGCTCACGCCCAGCCGCATCGCGGCGTAGGCGACCGCCGCGGCATGGTTGCCGCCCGAGACGCAGGTCACGCCGACGCTGCGTTGCGCCGCATCGAGTGCGAGTAAATTCGTGAAGGCGCCGCGCGCCTTGAACGTACCGCTTGCCTGCAGTAACTCCAGCTTGAAATTGATCGCGGTGCCTTCGAGCGACGGGAAATCGTGCCGTTCGAACACGGGCGTACGCACCACCCAGGGCGTGAGCGCGAAATGCTGCGAGGCGATCGCATCGAGCGTCGGAATCGGCTCGGTGTCGATGGTGCGGTCAGTGGGCGGGATGGCGGTGGACATGGTTGGGCGCGGCGTAGGAGGGCGTGGGCGGTTCGCTATGCGTGCGCACCGACCGACATGCTGCGGATGAACTTGCGCAGAAAATCCTCGCAGGCTGCAAGCTGCGCCAGCTCCAGATATTCGTTGGGCTTGTGCGCCTGCTCGATGTCGCCGGGGCCGCAAACGATGCTCGGTACGCCCGCGCGCGCGAAGAGCCCAGCCTCGGTGCCGTACGCAACCTTGCGCGTTTCGCGATTGCCCGTGAGCCCGCGCACGAGCGCCGTGATGGCCGCCTGCTCGGACGCATCGAGCCCCGGCGCTGCGGCGATCTTAGTGAACTCGATCGCCGCGTTCGGGTGCTCGCGGCGCATTTGCGGCAGGAGCGTCTCGTGCGCGTAGCGTTCGATACGCGTGAAGATGGTGTCGGGATCGAGCGCGGGCAAGTTGCGAAATTCGAACCCGAAGCGGCATTCGGCCGGCACGGTATTGATCGCGTTGCCGCCTTCGATCGTGCTCGTTTGCGCCGTTGTAAAGGGCACGTCGTAGTATTCGTCGAACGGGCCGTCGCGGCGCATTTCGTCGGCCAGATCGCGAATGCGGCAAATCAAGCGCGCCGCATATTCGATGGCATTCAAGCCTTTCGGCGTCAGCGACGAATGGGCCGCATGGCCACGCACGCAGCAACGATAAGCGTTGATGCCCTTATGCGCCACGATAGGGCGCATGCTCGTGGGCTCGCCGACGATACAACCGTCGGGCCTCACACCGCGCCGTTGCAAGTCTTCGATCATGTACGGCGCGCCGTTGCAGCCGATTTCCTCGTCGAAAGAGAGCGCGAGGTGAATCGGCTTGGCGAGCTTGGCCGCCAGCATGTCCGGTACGAGCGTAAGCGCTGCGCCGATGAAGCCTTTCATGTCGCAGGTGCCGCGACCGTAGAGCCGGCCGTCGCGCACTTGCGGCTTGAACGGATCGCTATCCCACGCTTGGCCGTCTACCGGCACGACATCCGTATGCCCCGACAACACCACGCCGCCGTTCGTCTCGCCGTCGCCGGCCGGGAGGGTCGCGAACAGGTTGGCCCATTGTCCCCGGTCGTCGTGCGTCAGCGTCGAAGCGACGCCAAGCGCGGCGAGCGCATCGCGCACGATCTCGATGAGTCCCATGTTAGGGACGCGGCTCGTCGTATCGATGGAGACCAGGCGCTCTACCCAGGGCAAGCTGAGCGGCGAGGGCGAGGGGGACGTAGCACCAGCCGAAGAAGCCGGCCGAGGAGAGGCGTAAGGGGAGGAAGAGGACGCTGTTTCGACATCCTGTGACATGGCGAAGCTCCAGCTTTGAGTGGTCCGATCATACCGAAAAATGGCGGACGAACCCAAATGATCGCGCATACGCTCTTTTGTGCAGTGCGCCATTGGGCGGGGCGCGCCCGCTATCGCGGGCGCCCGGGAATGCCCGCGCCGACGGCGGTCCGTGCGCGTATCCGCCTCTGGCTCTAACGCGCCGCCGCCGGCGCGCTCTGCCGCGAGGGCGCACCGAGCGCACGCAACGACTCCTTGACGGTCGCCACGCGCACCGTCAAGTCCGGGCTGCGCGTTTCGATACGCAGCTTGTCTTGCCCCGCGAGTTTAATGTGCTTGTTCTTTTGCACCATCTCGATGATGCGCATCGCGTCGATGGGCGGATTCGGCACGAACTGCAGGCTGATGGCGGCTTCGCCGGCATCGATCTTCGAGATGCCGAGCGGCTTTGCGGCGAGCCGCAGCCGGTGCGTTTCGACGAGCGCCTGCGCTTGGCAGGGCAGCTTGCCGAACCGATCGATGAGCTCTTCTTGGATATCGTCGATCGAATCGCTCGATTCGCAGCTCGCGAGCCGCTTGTAGAGCGACAGGCGTTCCTGCACATCGCCGCAGTAGTCCGAGGGCAGAATCGCCGGGGCGTGCAGATTGATTTCGGTCGTGGCCGCGAGCGGCGCGGTGAGATCGGGTTCGTGCCCGTTCTTGAGCGCCCTCACTGCGTCGGCGAGCATATCCGAATAAAGCTGGAAGCCGATCTCGTGAATCTCGCCCGATTGCTTGTCGCCGAGCACCTCGCCCGTGCCGCGAATCTCCAAGTCGTGCATTGCAAGATAAAAGCCGGAGCCCAGTTCTTCCATCTGTTGAATCGCATCGAGGCGGCGCTGCGCCTGCTTCGTCAACCCTTGCGGATCGTGCACGAGCAGGTAGGCATAGGCTTGGTGGTGCGAGCGCCCGACGCGCCCTCGCAACTGATGCAACTGGGCGAGGCCGAACTTATCGGAGCGATGGATGATGATCGTGTTCGAGGTGGGCACATCGATGCCGGTCTCGATGATGGTGGTGCACAGCAATACATTCGCACGCTGCGCGACGAAATCGCGCATCACGCGTTCGAGTTCGCGCTCGTGCATTTGGCCGTGTGCGACCACGATACGTGCCTCGGGCACGAGCACTTCGAGCATCGCGCGGCGGTTCTCGATCGTCTCGACTTCGTTGTGCAGGAAGTAGACTTGGCCGCCGCGCTTGAGCTCGCGCAGCATCGCCTCGCGAATCACGCCGTCTTCCTCGCGCCGCACGAACGTCTTGATCGCGAGCCGCTTTTGCGGTGCGGTCGCGATGACCGAAAAATCGCGCAGGCCTTCGAGCGCCATGCCAAGGGTGCGCGGAATCGGCGTAGCCGTGAGCGTCAGCACGTCCACTTCGGCGCGCAGGGCCTTGAGCGCTTCCTTCTGGCGCACCCCGAAGCGGTGCTCTTCGTCGATGATGACAAGCCCAAGACGCTTGAAGCGCACGTCGGACGAAAGTAATTTATGCGTGCCGATGACGATATCGACCGAGCCTTCGTTGATCTGCGCGATGGTCGTGCCGACTTCCTTGGTCGACTTGAAGCGTGAAAGCTCGGCCACGCGCACGGGCCAATCGGAGAAGCGGTCGGTGAACGTCTGCGTATGCTGCTCGGCGAGCAAGGTCGTGGGCGCGAGCAGCGCGACTTGCTTGCCCGCCATCACGGCAATGAACGCCGCGCGCAGGGCGACTTCGGTCTTGCCGAACCCGACGTCGCCGCAAACGAGGCGGTCCATCGGCCGGCCCGCGGTCATATCGCCGATCACGGAGGCGATGGCTGCGGCCTGGTCCGGCGTTTCCTCGAAGCCGAAGCTTTCGGCGAATTTCGCGTAGTCGCGCGGCTCGAGCGTGAACGCATGGCCTTCGCGCGCGGCGCGCCGCGCATACAGGTTCAACAGTTCGGCAGCAGTGTCGCGGATCTGCTGAGCCGCCTTGCGTTTGGCCTTTTCCCATTGGCCCGAGCCGAGCGCATGCAGCGGAGCGCTCTCGGGATCGGCGCCGCTGTAGCGAGAGATGACATGCAACTGCGCGACGGGCACGTAGAGTTTGCTGTCGCTCGCATATTCGAGATGCAGGAACTCGGTTTCGCCTTCGCCCAGATCCATGGTGACGAGGCCCATGTAGCGTCCAATGCCGTGCTGCGCATGCACGACAGGGTCGCCTATCTTGAGCTCCGAGAGGTCGCGCACCATCGAATCGACGCTGCTGGCCTGCTCTTGACGCCGACGTCCGGCGCGGCGCGCCAGCATGCCGTAGAGCTCGGTTTCGGTCACGATCGCAAAGCCCTCGCCGGGCAGCGAGAAACCATTCGTGAGCGGCGCGACGCCAAGCGTGAAGCGCTCGTCGCTCGCCAGCCAATCTGCGAAGCTGTCGATCGAGGCGGGGCGCAGGCCGTGTTCGGCAAACAGTTGCGCGATCGTCTCGCGCCGGCCTGCCGATTCTGCCGCCACGAGCACGCGCCGCTCGCTGCTGTCGATGTACCGACGCAATGCGACCACGGGATCGTCCGCATGACGATCGATCGAGAGAGACGGCAAGGCCGTGGCCCACGCGCCATCGCCGTTCAACGGCAGTACGAGGCGCGCAAACGGCTTGGCAAGCGTGTAGAAATCGTCGTCCGACAAGAACAATCGTTGCGGCTCCAGAATCGGCCGCTCGCGATCGTGCGATAGGAAGTTGTAGCGCTGCTTGGTATCGAGCGTGAAGCGTCGGATCGCGCTGTCGAGATCCCCGACGAACGCAAGATGGGCGCCCTCGGGCAGGTAGTGGAACAGCGTGGCGGTTTCATCGAAGAACAGCGGCAGGTAATACTCGATGCCGGCCGACGGCACGCCGTTGCCGATGTCCTTATAGACCGAAGAGCGGCTCGGATCGCCTTCGAACACCTCGCGCCAGCGGCTGCGAAACGCTGTGCGCGCCGCCTCGTCGAACGGAAATTCGCGGCCCGGCAGCAGACGCACGTCGCGCACGGGGTAGAGACTGCGCTGCGTGTCGGGGTCGAAGGCACGAATCGAGTCGACCTGATCGTCGAATAAGTCGATTCGGTACGGCAGCGGCGAGCCCATCGGGAATAGGTCGATGAGCGAGCCGCGTACGCAGTATTCGCCCGGCCGCACGACTTGGCTCACGTGCTCGTAGCCGGCGAGCGTCAGCTGCGCTTTGAGTTTCGCCTCGTCGAGCCGTTCGCCTTGTGCGAACGAGAACGTGTAGGCGGCGAGGAACGCTGCCGGCGGCATCCGGTAGAGCGCTGTCGTAGCCGGCACGAGCAGAATGTCGCAGCGCCCCTCGCCGAGATCGTGCAGCGTCGCGAGGCGCTCGGAGACGAGATCCTGGTGCGGCGAAAAGCTGTCGTAGGGCAGCGTCTCCCAGTCGGGCAGCAGGCGCACGCGCGCGTCCGGCGAAAACCAGGGAATCTCTTGCGCAAGCCGCTGCGCATCGACGGCGCTCGCGCAAACGACGGCGACGAGCGGCAACTGCCCTTTAGGCGACTGGCCCGAGGAGGCTTGCTGACGCGCCGCCTCGCTGTAACGGGCGATCAGCAGCGCATCGGACGAGCCGTGCGTGCCGTCGAACGCGAACCGTTGACCGGCTTTGACGAGCGCGAGCGGCAGGTGGGACAGGGCGGAAGAACGAGCGGTTTGCGGCATGACGAAGGGCGGGTGCCTGACTGTGTGAGCGTGGCGAAAGCCTCGCGACGACCGCGCTGCGCGGGCGAGGAAGGGGCTTTCGAGCACCGGGTGGGGTGTCGGTGAACGACGGGGCACCCGGAGCAAAGCGCCTATTATAAAATCCGTCGTCTATTTTTGATTGGCGGCCTGCGCGGATCGCCCCAACTTCGTGACTTCTCGCTTCTTCGCACTAATTCCTTGCGCGGGCACGGGCAGCCGTTCCGGCGCGTCCATGCCCAAGCAATACCGTTCCATAGCCGGGCGCGAATTGCTGTATTTCACGCTGGCGGCATTCGACGCATGCGACGCGCTTGCCGAGACGCTCGTCGTCATTTCGCCCGACGACGTGCATTTCGACGCAGCGCGCTTTGCGCCGCTGCGCTTTGCGGTGCGCCGCTGCGGCGGTGCATCGAGACAAGCGTCGGTCAAGAACGGCCTCGATTCGCTCGCGCAATTGGGGGCAGCCGACGACGACTGGGTGCTCGTTCACGATGCCGCCCGGCCCGGCATTACGCCGGCGCTGATCGATTCGCTGATCTCGACGCTGCAATGCGACGAGGTGGGCGGCATTCTCGCGCTCCCGGTGGCCGATACGCTCAAGCGCGTCGATACCGCCCCGGGCGATCGTATCGCGCGCACGGAATCGCGCAATGGCCTCTGGCAGGCGCAAACGCCGCAAATGTTCCGAATCGGGATGCTGCGCGAGGCAATCGCGCAGGCCGAGCGCGCCGGCCACGACCTGACCGACGAGGCCAGCGCGATCGAATGGCTCGGCCATGCACCACGCCTCGTGCAAGGCAGCTTGCGCAATTTCAAAGTCACGTACCCCGAAGACTTCGCGCTCGCCGAGGCGATCTTGAAGCTCGCTCTTTAAACCGCGATCGCAGCGGCGATTGCAATCGAACGGACTCACCCATGAATTTCAGAATCGGACAAGGCTACGACGTGCATGCACTCGTGCCGGGGCGCCCGCTCATCATCGGCGGCGTGACGGTGCCGTACGAGCGCGGCTTGCTGGGCCACTCGGATGCGGACGTGCTGCTGCACGCCGTGACCGATGCGCTATTTGGCGCGGCGGCGCTCGGCGATATCGGCCGACATTTCCCCGACACGGATACCCGCTTCGCCGGTGCCGACAGCCGTGTCCTGCTGCGTGAGTGCGCGGCCCGTGTCCGGCAGGCCGGCTTTGCCATCGTGAACATCGACAGCACTGTCATCGCGCAGGCACCGAAGCTCGCGCCGCATATCGAGGCGATGCGCGCGAACATTGCCGAAGACCTGGCATTGCCCCTCGCGAGCGTCAATGTGAAGGCGAAGACGAACGAGAAGCTCGGCTACCTCGGACGGGGCGAAGGCATCGAGGCGCAGGCCGTCGTACTGCTGAACGCGGGCGCCTGATTTCGGCAGGGGGTGCAACACGGGGCCTGCGCAGGGCCCCGCACCGACCGGACGCTTACTTGCCTTCGGCGGCGAGAACCTGCGCCGCGGCGTTGACAACGGCGGCAATGCGGCCGACGTCGCGCAACTGCTGGACCGACATGCCCTGTTCGTTCTTGAGCAGTGCAAAATGCGACTTGACGCAGAAGTGGCACTTGCCGACGATCGACGCGGCCAGCGCATACATCTCGAAGCGACGCTTGTCGACGCCGCCGTGCGAAGCGTAGGCACCCATCCGCAGTTCGGCGCGCTGGGTTTTCAGATCGGCATCGTCAGCCATTTCGACGAACGGATACCAGACGTTGTTCATGCCCATCAGCGCGGCAGCCGTTTGCGCGCCGTTCAATTCCTCGGGCGAAAGCGCGCCGGACGAGCGGATCGCCTCAATGATCGTGCGGCTTTTCGCGGCAAACGCCGCCGCCAGCGCTACGCCGACCGCGTCGTTGCCTTCCAGCGAAGATCGAGCAATCGTGCCGTCCAGGTTCAGACGGATGTCCTTCGCGTAGTCGGGGATAAGTTCCTTAATCGTATTGAGGAAGTCCATTGCTTTTTCCTATTGCGGAGTCGATAAAAAAGCCCGCCGGCTTCAGAAACCATAGCGGGCTCTGGGCTGGCGCGGCAATTACAGCGTTGCGCCGCCGACCGAGCGGTTGCACGGGCAGAGCTCGTCCGTTTGCAGGCCGTCGAGGATACGCAGGATTTCTTGCGTGTTGCGGCCGACGTTCAAGTTGTTCACTGAAACGTGTTGGATCGTGTTGTCCGGATCGACGATGAACGTCGCACGCAGGGCCACGCCGGCTTCCTTGTCGCGCACGCCGAGCTGGTCGATCAGTTCGCCCTTGACGTCGCCGAACGCGTAATGGTTCAGCTTGTCGAGGTCCTTGTGTTCGCGGCGCCATGCGAGCTTGACGAATTCGTTGTCGACACTGCCGCCGAGCAGCACGGCGTCACGCTCTTCGAAGTCCTTTTGCAGCTTCGCGAACTCGACGATCTCCGTCGGACAAACGAACGTGAAATCCTTCGGGTAGAAATAAATGATCTTCCACTTGCCCGGGAACGACTGTTCGGTGATCTCTTCGAACGCCGACTGACCGTTTTCTTCGTGGTGGTTGAAGCCCGGCTTGGCAGCGGTGACGGTGAAGGCTTCGAGTTTATCGCCCACGGTTTTCATGCGGTGACTCCTATGTCTGGTTGAGAGAGATGCGTTACTTCAAAAGTACCTGCTCGCTGTAACGAATGCGTTACACAGGTGTCACTATATCCCTATTGGATTTTTATTGCAATAGATATTTCCTAACGCCACGGATAGCCTTTTTCAACCGATCCGATGGCCGCTGCAGCGCACGTCGCCGCGTGCGGGGCAGGGCGGCGCACCGCCTGTCGGTCGCGTCATCCGTTCTTGACCAGGGGGAACTCGATCGTGACTTCGAGCCCCGGGCCCGGCGTGCGGTTGCGCAGCCGGAGCGTGCCGCGGTGACGGCTCACGAGGCGCTGCACGATCGCCATGCCGAGACCCGTTCCATTGGCCTGGGTGCGCGCGGTATCGACGCGGTAGAACGGGCGGGTGACGAGGCCGATCTGGTCCTCCGGAATGCCGGGCCCCTCGTCGAGTACCGACAGCTCCACACGCGAATGGGAAACGCGCGTCTCCAGCATGATGTGCGGAATGCTGTCGGTTTCGCTCAAACCGTACTTCTTGGCATTCTCGAGCAAATTGCCGACCACGCGCCGCAGATCCGTTTCATCCCCTTCGACGAAGGCCGAATCGGCCAGGCGCGAGATGAGCCGCACGCCGTCTTCGCTCGCCAGCCGCGTCGCCATTTCTCCGGCGATGAGCGATAGATCGACCGGCCGCGAAAAGTGCTGGGGCGGCCGCGCATAGTCAAGGAAGCGGCCAATGATGGAATCCATCTGTTCGATGTCGTCGATCATGGCGTCCTTCGTCGTCTGATCGGACGGGCTCATTTCGGTGTCCAGCCGCAGACGCGCCAACGGCGTGCGCAGGTCGTGCGAGATGCCGGCGAGCATCAATGCGCGATCGGCCTCGAGCTGTTCGAGATCGCGCACCATCTGGTTAAAGCTGCGATTGGTTTCGGCCGCGACCCCGAGCCCGCGTTCGGGCAGCGGTTCGGGCGCTTGCCCCGAACCGACCTTGTGCGCAGCGGCTGCGAGTCGCGCAAACGGACGATTCACGAGGCTCGTGATGAAGGCAGCGCCGAAGAGCGAAAGCGCGAGCGCGAAAATACCCCAGCCGGCCCACTGCAGACCGGTAACGCTGTCCAACTGGTCGCGGTCGAGCGCAACCCAGTAATCGTCGTCATCGATCTTGAAGCTGATCCAGACGCCGGGGATATCGTTGACCGACTGCGCAATGACGGTGTCGTCGCCGAGCCGCCCCCGGATGTCGTGTTCGATGAGCCGATTCAGCGATTCGTCGGGCTGCAGCTTGAACTTATCCGTCACCTCGCGCGGATACACGCGCACGCCTTCGTTGCTCTCGAGGTCCTGCAGCAGCGCGCGACGCAGATCGGGATCCGAATACAGCAGCGCCGTCCGCGTGAGCTTGACGATCGCCACGAGCTGCAGCGCGACACGCTGGGCACGCGGTTCGCGCTCGATCACGCGAAAGCTTTGGAACCACGCGGCGAGGCTGACTGCGATCAGCAGCGCGATCAAAAGGAAGGTGCGCCAAAACAGCCCCCCGAACGCGTGGGCAAGAAACCGCCGGTTGATGCGCATGGGGACTTATCGCAGCGCGTTGGGCGAGGGACCGCGCGTCACGCCGCGCCGTCGGGGATGAAGACGTACCCGAGACCCCATACGGTTTGGATGAAGCGCGGACTGCTAGGATCGAGCTCGATCAGCTTGCGCAGACGGGAGATCTGCACGTCCAGGCTGCGGTCGAACACTTCATATTCACGGCCGCGCGCGAGTTCCATCAGCTTCTCGCGCGAGAGCGGCTGGCGCGGATGGCGCGCGAATACCTTCAGCACCGAAAATTCACCCGTCGTCAGCGGAATTTCCTGGCCGGACTTCGTCAGTGTTCTCGTGGCCAGATTGAGCGCGAAATCGCCGAACTCGAATACCTCGGCTGTTTCCGACGGTGCGCCCGGGAGTTCCGACGGCGATTGGAGCCGCAGCACCGCGTGGATGCGTGCAACGAGCTCACGCGGGTTGAACGGCTTGGGCAGATAATCGTCGGCGCCCATTTCCAGGCCGACGATGCGATCGACATCTTCGCCCTTGGCCGTGAGCATGATGATCGGGGTGCGGTCGTTGCTGCCGCGCAGTCGGCGGCAAATCGACAGCCCGTCTTCGCCGGGCAGCATCAAGTCGAGCACGAGCAGGTCGAACCGCTCTCGCACCCAAAGCTTATTCATTGCGGGTGCGTTCTCCGCGACGTACACGTTGAAGCCTTGCTCGCCCAGGTAGCGACGCAGCAGATCACGCAAGCGGGGGTCGTCATCGACGACGAGAATCTTCGAAGGGTTTTTAGTTTCCATGGCCGGCATCTTAGCGCGATTGGAATCGAGGGCGAGAAAGCACAAATTATAGGGTTACATACAGTTACAAAATTTACGCCGGTTGATGCGCCGCGTAAACGGTGCCCCCTTAAACTTCTTCACGAATCGCGGCTGTTCGGTGGATACTTCATCCCATAACACCATTCTCTCGCGCTCGAAGGTCGATCGAGCATCAGCATACGTAAGTTGAGGTAAGCCGGTTGCCGCATGACGAAGGGAACAAGATGACGGTGGGACGCGCGTTGCCGGGCATGCGAGCGCGGATCGTCGCGGTCGCCATCGCCGGCGCTGTCGCCACCCTGACCGTCGCGGCCGACGCGCAGGCACAAGCGCCGCGGCGCGAGCACCATCGCGCCGCGCACCGATTTGATCGCCGCGCGCTGCCGTCGCAACGCGACCCGCTCACCCGCACGGCCCCTGCAAGCGCGCCGCCTGCGCCCATCGTGCGCACCGCCTCGCCACCGTCGGAATTTAGCGAACGTCAACGTGACGGCCATATGACGCCGGAGGAGCGGCGACTGCTTCGCCAGCATATCGAAGACGCCGTGCGCGAACTGTATAAACGCTGATCGTCGTTCAACCCGCACATGACATGACGCTTCGCGTAGCTGAGCAGCCGACCGCGAAGCAACGACGTTTGCTGCCTGTTCGAACGGCCCGTGCCGCGTCGCATTTCAATGTACTGCTGCGAGTGGCGTCGAGCGCGCGCCGCGTAACATCGGTGAAGCTACGCCAAAGCGCGGCCGTTCGCGCTGTCTTAGTGTTTGCGCGCCGCGCGCCAGGCGATCCAAAGCTTGCGGATCGGCGTGAGCGCGATGCGTTGATGCAGCACGTGGAATTGGTCGCGCTCGATTTCGTCGAGCAGCGCGACTGCCATCGCCGCTTGCGCTCGCAGCGTGCGCTGCGTCGCGCGTTCAACAGCCGGTACGCCGGCCAGCGCTGCCTGTAATGATTCCCGTGCGCGTTGGGTCTGAAATCGCATCAGCTCGGAAAACGCCGGGCTGTATTTGCGGTTGACGATGTCGGCCGCCGTCACCCCATAGCGTTGCAATTCGTCGATCGGCAAGTAAATGCGCCCGTGGCGGGCGTCGTTGCCGAGTTCCTGCACGAATTGCGCGAGCATCAATGCGGTGCCGACTGCAGGGGCCCATTCGTCGGCGCGTTGCGGTGCGCTTGCGGTTGCGCGGGCGACCGCGCCTGCGAAGGCGCCGCCGACGCGCTCCATATATCGCATCAAGTTAGGGAAGTCCAGATACCGAGCCTGGTCGAGATCCATCTCGAAGCCGGCGATGAGCGAACGCATCATCGGTGCTTCGGCGCCGATATCGACGCAGTGCGCAGCCAGTGCATGCGAGACCGGGTGCGAGGGCTGTCCTCCCGCCAGGGCGGCCATCTCTTTCTGCCACCAGGCGAGCTTCGTGCGTCCGATCGTCGGATCGCGGACGTCTTTTACCGTCTCCTCGAGTTCGCGGCGCAGCGCGAAAAGCGCGGTCAGAAACGGCTGCCGAGCCGCGGGAGCTTGCCGCAGCGCGTAATAGGCGCTGGATCCCGGGGGGGCCGCTTTTTGCGCGCAGTATTCGTCGAAGTTTGGGGGAGCGGAAGTCGGAGCTTGTGGCACGGCGAACGGAACGATGAGGCGGTCAGTAGCGGTAGAGGAGCGAGACGCTTACGAACGAGTGTGGGGCGCGGGCTCAGCCTCGGCCGCGGCCCGCCAGTGCTCGGCGCTCGCTTCGGTGCGGATACTACCTCAGTTTAGCCAACCGAGCCCGGCTTGGCGCTTCTGTGGCAGCGCTCGCGCGCATTATAAAAGCCCGAGGTGGCGAGCCGTGGCGTCGATCGCGTGCTTTGCCTTTTCGATGATCTCGTCGATCTGCGTGCGCGTGATGACGAGCGGCGGCGAGAGCAACATGCGGTCGCCCGACGCGCGCATGATCAGATTGCCGTTGAAGCAGAAGTCGCGGCAGATCGCGCCGACTTCGCTGCCGTTGGGAAAGCGTGCGCGCGCGCCTGGCGCGCGAGCGAGTTGCACCCCGGCCACGAGACCCGCACCGGCTACTTCGCCGACGATCGCGTGACCCCCGAGCGTCTCGTGCAGGCAGGCTTGAAAGTAGGGGCCGGTGTCCCGCTTCACGCGCTCGACGATGCCTTCATCGCGCAACAATGTCAGATTCGCAATGGCGACGGCGGCCGCGACCGGATGGCCGGAGTAGGTGAGACCGTGGTTGAATTCGCCGTTCTCGATGATCGGCTGCGCGATCCTATCGTGCAAGGCGACCGCGCCCATGGGGATATAGCCGCTCGTGAGGCCTTTGGCGAGGGTCATCAGGTCGGGCTCGAACCCGAAGTACCGATGTGCGAACCATTCGCCGGTGCGGCCGAAGCCGCCGATGACCTCATCGGCGACGAGCAGCACGTCATATCGGCGGCAGATACGCTCGATCTCGGGCCAGTAGGTAGACGGCGGAAAGATGACCCCGCCCGCGCCTTGGAATGGCTCGCCGATGAATGCCGCGACGTTCTCGGGCCCGAGTTCGAGTATCTTCGCTTCGAGTTGTTGCGCGCGTGCTAGACCGAATGCCGCGGGGGTCTGGTCGCTGCCTGCCTCGCCGAAGAAGTAGGGCTGATCGATATGCACGATATGCTCGACTTTCGATGGCATTTGTTCGTGCATGTAGTCCATGCCGCCGAGCGTGCCGCCCGCGATCGTCGACCCGTGATAACCGTTTTTGCGTGCGATCACATACTTCTTCGACGGTTTGCCTTGCGTCGCCCAATAGCGGTAGACGATTCGCAGCACGGTATCGTTGCCTTCCGAGCCGCTGTTGCAATAGAAGAAGTGATTGAACGGCGCAGGCGTAAGCTCGGCCAGCAGCGCCGAAAGCGCGATGATGGGCGGATGCGTCGTCTTGAAGAACGTGTTGTAGTAGGGCAGTTCAAGCAGTTGGCGATACGCCGCGTCCGCGAGCTCTTTGCGCCCATAGCCGACATTCACACACCAAAGTCCAGCCATGCCGTCGATGATACGGTTGTGGTCGGAGTCCCACAGATAGACGCCCTCGGCCTTCACGACGACGCGGCTGCCGGCGCGGTTGAGCGCACCCATGTCGGAGAACGGATGCAGATGATGCGCAGCGTCGAGCGCACGATAGTCGGCGGTGGTCAACGATTGCTCGGGCTGCGCTGTGCCGGGCGCGCCTTGCGCCCGTGCCGATGGTTCAAATGTTTGGCTCATGGTTTATCCCTTCAGGTGGGCCGGGGCGCCGATGTCAGACGTGCAGCAGCAAATGCCTGCGTTCCCAAGAACTGATCACGCGGAAGAACGCGTCGTATTCGGTTTCTTTCAAGGTGAGAAACGCTTTCACGAACGGCTCGCCGAGAATCGACGCGAGCGGTTCCGAGGCGCCCATGAGCGTGAGGCCTTCTTCCAAATTGCGCGGCAGTTGATAGGGCATCCGGTAACCGTCGTTCGCGAGCGGCTCGGTGGGGACGAGCCGTTGTGTGAGCCCGAGATAGCCCGCGGCGAGCGTCCCGGCGATCGCCAAGTAGGGATTGCAGTCGACGCCTGGGATGCGGTTCTCGATGCGACGCGCGGCCGGCGACGAATGCGGAATGCGAAAGCCCACGGTGCGGTTGTCGTAGCCCCATTGCACGTTGATCGGCGCGGCCATGAAGCGCGATAGGCGCCGATACGAATTGATGTAGGGCGCGAAGATCGGCATGAGCGCAGGCGTGTATTTCTGCAGGCCCCCGATGTAGTGATGGAACAGTTCGGTCGCCTCGCCGTCGCGGCCCGTGAACAGATTGCGGCCCGTTTCCGGATCCACGAGGCTTTGGTGCACATGCATGGCGGAGCCCGGCTCGCCCTCCATCGGCTTTGCCATGAAGGTCGCGTACATGTGATGGCGCAGCGCCGCCTCGCGCACCGTGCGCTTGAAGAGAAATACGCGGTCGGCGAGATTGAGCGGATCGCCGTGCAGGAAGTTGATCTCCATCTGCGCGGCGCCGACTTCGTGGATTAGCGTGTCGACCTCGAGCTCTTGGATGTCGCAGTACTCATAGATGTCTTCGAAGAGCGGATCGAATTCGTTGACCGCTTCGATCGAATAGGCCTGCCGGCCCGTTTCCGCACGCCCGGTGCGGCCGACCGGCGGGCGCAGCGGCAAGTCGGGGTCCTTGTTCATTTCGACGAGATAGAACTCCAGCTCGGGCGCAACGACGGGCTTCCAGCCTTTGGCCGCATAGAGTTCGAGAATGTGCCGTAAGACGCGGCGCGGCGAGATCGCGACGGGTGTCCCGTCGAAATGCACGCAATCGTGGATCACCTGGGCGGTGGGATCCACCGCCCAAGGGATCAGGCGGATGGTCGAGGGATCGGGCACGCACATCATGTCGGGATCGGTGATGCCCGTGAGACTGCCGTCATCGGGATATTCGCCCGTCACGGTTTGAATCATGACCGCCTGCGGCAAGCGCATCGCTTCACCCGATTCGAATTTGCTGCGCGGAATGATCTTGCCGCGCGCAATGCCGGACATGTCGGGGATGATGGCTTCGATTTCGGTGATGTGGTGCTTCTTAAGAAATTCGTCGATGTCATGCATGGCTGTTCTCGATTCTGGATTCGTCGTTGCCGCAGCGTTCCGCGTCTTCAGCGCCGTCGATCACCGCGGTCGGAGATCTACCGCCGACGATCTGCGCGCGACGCGAGCCGATGGCGATACGGTCGGCGTTACGCCGACTAAATATTATTTAGCATTACTAACTAATTGATGGAGTAGGTGCGCGGGCCCGGACATGCACGGGGTGCGTGCGGTGTCCGCGACCGCGAAGCGCATGCCTGCGAGGGCGCGAGCGAATGCGCAATCGCTGGATGAGGTGAGACGGAAAGAGGCGCTACGGCAGCAGCGAAGCGGCGTCGTCTAGATGCACGGCGATGTGTGCGCGCGCCGCCGTGACGTTGTGACGCCGAATGGAACGACGGGAAAGGATGATGAAGACGGATAGGAACCGGCGGAACGCAAGCTTGCCGGTGCAGCCGTCGGCGATGGGGCAGCGAGCGCGAAATCGATTCGCACGCGGACTGCAATTCCATCTAACCAATGGGCCTCGGACTCTCACGATGACACTCGACTCGGTGATGTTGAGGTATCAAACATGAGCATATACGAGCCAAGATTACCGTCAAATTGTTTTTGAACATGGCTGGCGAAGCTTGCTCCTCGTGCGTCGAGGCTTTTCTTTCGCTTTTTTGCACGCTCCATCTCAATTATTTCGCGCGCTTTTGGCTATGGTCATGCATTTCGTTGGCGCGATGCGGCTTACGCCGCTTCCCTTGCGGCGTACCGTCGCCCGCCGTCGCTCGATCGCGCCGCCAAGCAGGCCGCCGCGGCGTAGGCGACACCCGTCAATATGCCGACTACCGTCAATGCCGTGGACAGATGCGTACACACGGCAGTCGCTGCGCCCGCGAATGCCACTCCAAGGAGGCTGCCTGCTTGGCGCAGGGCATTGAGCAGGCCCGATGCGACGCCCGCGGACTCGGCCGGCACTTGCTCGAGCACCGTCGCGATCATCGGCGGCACCGAAAGCGCGGTGCCTATCCCGAACGCCGTCATCGCAGCGAAAACGACGCCCCAGCCGACATCGAGTTCGAGCGTTGCCGCCATCGCGGGCCCGGCGACGGTCGCCACGGCAAGCCCTATCGTCATCAGGCGCGTTGCGCTCGCGCGCCCTTGTAGTTTGCCGGCCAGCACGTTGCCGAGCGAGAGGCTGGCGGCCATCGGCAACATCGCCAGCCCCGTGTGCCGCGCATCGAGCCCCCGCACGCCGTGCAGATACAAACTCAGTACGAACAGCATGCCGAAGTAGCCCACGTAGACGAGCGTGCCGCTCGCGTTCATGGCGACGAACTTGGTGTTGCGCAGCCACGCAAGGGGCACCATCGGGGCGGCAGCGCGGCGCTCGATGACGAACAGTGCCATCGTTGCCGCGACGGCCGCAGCGATGGCGACCTGTACCTCGGTCGCACCGATTCCACGCGTGGGCAACTCGATCGCGGCAAAGCACAATGCGGCAAGTGCGACCGTGCTAGCGATCTGGCCGCTCACGTCGAAACCGCGCGTCGGTCCGCTCGAGCTTGCGCGTACAACGGCCCATGCTCCGGCCAGCGCCGCCACGCCCGTCGGTACGTTGACGAGGAAGGCGCTGCGCCAACCGAACGCGTCGACGAGCAGCCCGCCGGCCACCGGCCCGATCGCGGCGGCGATCGATGCGATGCCGGCCCAGGTTGCAATCGCCTTGGCGCGTTCCGAGGGGTCGTCGAACGTCGCTCGCACGATGGCGAGCGAGGCGGGCAGGAACAAGGCCGCGCCCGCGCCTTGCGCGAAGCGCGCAGCGATCAGTAGGGCGACCGACGGTGCGAGCCCGCAGGCTGCTGAGGCCGCGACGAAGAGTGCGAGCCCGCTCAAGTAGACGGTCTTCGCGCCGAAGCGGTCCGATGCCACACCGCCGGCCAGGATCAACGCGGCAAAGCTCAATGTGTAGGCGTCGACGATCCATGCCAATGCGGCGACGGAAGCGCCAAGATGGGCACGCATCGAGGGCAGGGCGACGTTGACGATGGTCGTATCGAGCACCGCCATGAACATGCCGCTCGCGACTAGGGCGAGGGTTAGGCGTCGCCGCGCGGTGTCGCTTCGTGCGCAGGCGTACTCAGGGGGGAGCGGTTGAGTGGCGCAGTCGGTCATCAAAACCTCCGGTCAATTTGGGCTGGGCACCGTTGGCCTACCCGGCAGTCGACTCTGAACGCACCGAAGTCTATAAACTGACGGTGTTGCAATAAAGCAGTGAATATGCAAACCAGTGATGCAAAAACGCATCACATGGAAATAGGCCTACGAGAATCCGTGGAACGCGATGATGAACTGGGACAACGCGCGTTTTTTTCTGGCCGTGGCGCGCACCGGCACGCTGCGCGGTGCGGCTGCGCGATTGGGCGTCGATCAGGCGACGGTCGGGCGCCGTATCGCGGCGTTCGAGCAGGCGCTGTCGGCGCGGCTTTTCTTGCGCACGCCGACGATGTACGTGCTGACCTCGGCCGGCGAAGCATTGATTGCGCCGGCCGAGGCGATGGAGCAGGCGGTGCATCAGATCGAGCGACGCATCGTCGGCATGGACGAACAACTGTGCGGCACGATTCGCGTCGCGACGACCGATACGCTCGGCAAACGCTTCGTCTTGCCCGCGGTTGCCCAACTGCGCGCCGAGCATCCGGGCATCGACGTCGTGTGCGTCACGTCGCCGGGTATCGCCAATTTGACGCGGCGCGAGGCCGACATTGCCATTCGTACGCTACGGCCGGAATCCCCGGATCTCATCGTGCGCCGCCTCGCCCAGTTGGAACTGGGGCTGTACGCGTCGCGCGCGTATCTGGCCGCGCGCGGGGCCCCGCGCGAGAACGAGGCGTTCGAGGGTCACGATCTCGTCCTGTATCAACGTGCCCTCGTCCCGTCGATGTGGGATGCGATATGCGGCGAGCCCATCGACCGGGGCCGCGTAGCGTTCCAGACGTCGTCGGCGATGATGCTCTTCGAGGCGACGATAAGAGGCCTCGGGATCACCGAGTTGCCGTGCTTCCGGGGCGATATCGAGCCCGAACTCGTGCGCGTGATGCCGAGCCGGACGGATCGCTTCGACGTTTGGCTCGTTGCCCACGCGGACTTGTACAAAACTGCGCGCATCCAAGCGTTCATCGACATCGTTTCACGCGAATTCGAGCAAGCGTCGGCAGCGGGCGCGTGAGCGCTCTCGTCTGTCCATAAGACGTGCGGGACTGTACCCTGCCGTACTTCGCGCCGTCACGGGCGTCCCTTCCCTGTTATCGCCGCGCCGCCGCGCGCGCCTCGCCGGCCGGCGACCGCTCGTGGCTGGATGTGTCCCAGGACGCAGTCGAGCGAGCAGCCTTCGTCTATATAGGAGGTTTGGCATCGACGGCGTGCGGCGAGCCTTCCGAGCCTGCCGCGACGCGTTCGTTTGACGACCTTGGAGGAATCGAGCATGCGTATCGTGATCGCGTTGGCAGACGACGTGCTGCGTAAGCGGGGCGTGCAGAACAGTGCGCAGGAGGCGTCGTCCATCGTTCGCTCGGCGGCCGCGCTCCTCGCCCGCGTTGCGCAGGGGCACGATCTCGTGATCGTGCAAACTGATCGGCATGGCCCATCGCGTGACCTGCAGGGGCGAACTCAGGATGGCGCGCCGTACGGGATCGGCGACGGCGGGTTCGACACGCGTACTGACTGCGGGCTCGCACTCGAACTAGGCCACCATCTACTGCAGGACGCACGCCGTTGCGCAACGCTCGTGGTTTCTGTCGAAGCCGATCTCGCCGACCCGGCATTTCAGCATTCCGATTCCCCCGTCGGCGCGGCTTTTTCGGGCGCGTGCGGGCTTGCCGCCCCAACGGCGAAGCACGGCCCCGTCGCTTGCGACGCGATCGGTTCCCGGCGCGTCGCGCGGAGCGCTCAGCCGGTGCGCCTGGTACAACCGGAGCCGCTGCGCCGGCTCGTCGAACAGGGTGCAGTCGTCCTCTGTACTGTCGAGAGCCTCCCGCTCGCGGCTGCCGTCGACGGTAACTGGCAACGGGTTGACGCGCTCGTCGACGCATACGTCGGCGCCGCGCTCGTTGCACAAAGCGTTCAAGCCGATCTGTTCATTATTGCAACCCGTATGGCCGGCGTTTTCTTGGATTGGGGCACCGCCAACTCCAAGCTGTTGCGCCACGCGCATCCAAGCGTATTGGGCGAATTCGCAAGCTCGGCCGGAGCGATGGCGCCTAAGCTTCACGCGGCGTCGCGCTTTGCGGAACATACGGGCCGGCGTGCGGCCATCGGCGCGCTTGCCGACGTCGCTCTGCTGGTCGAAGGCACCGCCGGCACGACCATCTCGTGCGAGCGCGCGGATCCGCGCGGCTTTGCGGGTGGGGCGGTGGCTTGTTAGGCTTTCGGCATTCGTTAGCGTGCGTCCGGCATCGACGTCGGCCCATACGAGCGTTTACCCTATATAAAGAAAGAGGGACCGACGCCGTAATCCATTGGGCGACGGCAGCGACCGCTGGCTCGCCACCCCGCAGCAACCCGTGCGGGCGGACTCGTGTCTCCGTCATCCGATGCGCCCATGCCGATACCGATGATGCTTCGAGGAGTCTCGTCTGCACGACGGCCCCCTTAAGCAGCGGCTGTCCGCGAGGGTGGAAGACATTCGAATCGATTCTTCTCATCGTCTCACTGACGCACTTCACATGCCTCTTGCGACTTCGTCTATGCAATCGAGTGGGACTGATCCGGACGTGGCGTGCGCTTCCCAGGCGCGCGCTGTGCTTAAGGCGTTTTATCTCGTGTCGGGTGCGGCGGCACAGTTGGGCGCCTCCGGACAGCCGATCCGGGAGTGCCAATGGCTGGAGCTTGCCCGCACTGCGCGCAACGCGAGCGCCGTGCTTGGCGCACGCGATGAAAACGAGAGCGAGACAATGGCCTCGTTTCGCCGTCTGGCCGATCTTTGCGAAGCGTTGCTTGCCCGTCGAGCACTGGGGCACGCCTGTCCCTCTGGGGTTTGGCGCGAACTTGCGCGGGTCGGGCGCGACGCCTACGAGCAGATCGATGTCTGACGTTTGGGCGCAGGCCCCGAGCGGCCGCGCGGAAACGGCAGGTTGATTCGGCTACGACCCGCTGTTTGCTGCGCGCTGCCGCAGCAGGCCGAGTACGGCATCGCAAAACGGCGTCGGCACGTCGAGCCGGCGCCCGAGTTCGGGAAAAACGCCGAGGATAGGATCGATCTCGAGCGGGCGTCCCGCCTCCATATCCTGCAGCATGGATGTCTTGAACGAGCCGAGTTCACGCGTGACCGCCACGCGTTGCGGTGCCGACATTCCGGTCGATAGCCCGAGCCGCTGGCCGATCGCATCGGCTTCTTCCATCATTCGCAGCACGAGCGCGTGCGTAAGCGGATCGTCGAGCAAACGATCGGCGCTCGAGCCTGTCAACGCGCTGAGCGGGTTCATGTTCATGTTGCCCCAGAGCTTCGCCCAGATCTCGGCGCGAATGTCATCGGTCGATTCCGCATCGAAACCGCCGGAGGCCAAGCCATCGGCGAACGCGCGAGCCGCCCCGGCGCAGTCGGTGCGTGCGGGGCCGACAATGAGCCGATTGCCGCGCCCGCGTTTGACGACGCCCGGCGCTTCGCTCGCCGCCGACAAATGAACGACGCAACCGATCGCACGTTCGGCGGGCAGGACAGCCGAGACGCGGCCGCCCGGGTCGACGGCTTCGAGCGGCGCTGCGCCGGCCGGCGCACGCAGGCCATCCAAAAACCACCATGGCAGCCCATTCATGGCCGTGACGATAAGCGTCTCGGGCCCGACCATCGGCCGCAGCGATGCGGCCAGGCCGGGCAGCGCCTGCGCCTTGAGGGCAACGACGACGAAGTCTTGCACGCCGAGCGCCGAGCAATCGCCTTCGGCCCGCACGTGTACAGCGCCAGCCGAGGCATCGTCCGCGACGATGCGCACCCCGTGTTGCCGGATCGCGGCGAGCGTGTGGCCGCGTGCGAGCATCGACACTTGATGGCCGGCGCGCCCGAGCGCGGCGGCGAGCAGCCCGCCTATCGCACCGGCACCGACGACGGCCGTGCATACGCGTTTGCAGCGCGAGTTTTCGACATTCATCGCGCTCACTCCTTGTAGGACGAATCGATTTTATCGACTTGGCGCAGCAGCGCGTCGAGTACGTCTTGCCCCGCGCCGTAGGCCGGATCGAACTGCAGCGAATCGCGCGTGCAGCGCGCCGCGATATCGGGCGCGATAAAGCGTGCACGGCCGAGAGCCGCCGTTGCCAACTGAATCTCGCACGCGCGGTTCAGTGTCCAAAGACGCGCGAACGTTTGTGCAATCGTCGAGCCGACGGCCAGCAGGCCGTGATTGCGCAAGATCATGAGCCGTTTGTCGCCGAGATCGGCGATCAACCTCGGCCCTTCGTCGGCTCGTACCGTAATGCCTTCGAACTCGTGGTACGCCACCATGCCGTCGATCTGCGCCGAATAGAAGTTCGTATTCTCGAGCCCCGTTTCCGAACAGGCGACGGCGAGTCCCGCCGTCGTATGCGTATGCATGACGCAATGAGCGTCGGGCACGGCGCGATGGATCGCCGCATGCACGACGAACCCGGCCGGATTCACACGGTGCACGGATCGATCGACGACGTTCCCATCGAGATCGATCTTGACGAGATTAGCGGCCGTGACCTCCGAGTAGTGGAGCCCGAACGGATTAATGAGGAAATGCGTCTGCGGGCCCGGCAGGCGCAGCGTAATGTGGTTGTATATGAGTTCGGTCCAGCCGAGCATCGCGAACACCCGATAGGTGCCGGCCAATTGGACGCGCAAGGCCTGCTCGATCTCGGTCATGGTCATTCTCCCAGAGCGTTTCTCGTGCTCGTCGAAAGGGCAGCTTAGTCCAAACTAGTTGCGTACACAACTAGTTTGCTAGATCCGCCGAATGGACAGAGTGAAGCGATGCACCGATCCCACGAGGGCAATTCGTGCCTATTGGTCGCGGGCCGCGGGCCGTGGGGCGGGGGCGCGGTGAGGCGAGCGATGCGAACTTCGACACAACGGCGAACGAATGAGTTAGAATCTCGCGCTTACGCTTTCGAGTGCATAACGAAGCGTGCCGTTCCCGCGGCACCGAGAAAGCGAGCCACACATCGAAGCGCGGCAAGCTGCGCTTCGGCGCGAGGATGGCGAAATTGGTAGACGCACCAGGTTTAGGTCCTGACGCCAGCAATGGTGTGCGGGTTCGAGTCCCGCTCCTCGCACCATCTCTTTCGTTTTTTTTTGCTTAAGGGTTGTCCAAGGTTGCCCGCACGGCGGGCTGTCCGGTGAGATGTCGATAGGCAACCCACCGTCAGTTCCGCTGAGCGCGGGACCGACGGTCCTCTTGCGCCGACGTAACGCGCTTAATGCAACTCAACGTGCGCTCCGCGTGCGCTTAGCTCTCGGCCAGCGCGTGCGCAATCACCTTATCGAGCGCGCGTCCAAACGCTTCTTGCTCGGCTGCGTCGAGACAGCCGAACAAATCGGCGTTCCACCTGCGCGCAATGGGCATCACCTTGCGATAGAGCGCACGGCCTTCCTGCGTTAGCGAAATAAGGACGACGCGCCCGTCGTCGCTACTGGCTTCGCGTCCAATGAGCCCGCGTTGGATGAGGGCCTCGGCGGCGCGGCTCGCCTGGCTCTTGTCCAGATTCGCATGCTTGGCCAAATCCATGATCGAGAACGGCCCGAAGGAGCCAACCGACGCGATGACGCGGGCTTCGGGCAACGTGATATCGAGCTTGGTCTGATAGCGCTCGCTAATCCCGCGATCCGAAACCTTGTTCAGCACGTGCATGCGATAGGTCAAGAATTGCTCGAGCCCGGCTTTGGCTGCAGCCTTCATATCGGTTGTCGATCCTTCGAAAGGGGCGGGAGAATCATTCGAGCGATTGTTGCCGCAACGGAGGCAGCGGTCAACGCGGTGTTTTACGATGATGCGTCTTCGACGAATCGATTTGGCGAATGTCTGGGCAGGCGTATCGGGCAATGCGTGGCCTCGCTCATGCGCCGAACTTTAGCCGAGTCAGTTGCTCCGCTTCGTTCGCCAGCAAGCGCGCTGCGTCGCGAATGGCGGCATCCAGCGTGATCGGCCCCGGCGCAGGGGAAAAACATCCGTTGAAATGCTCGCCGAGCCGCGCAAGCGCGCCGGGATCGATACCGCCCGAGAGCAGGGTGGCCGGCACACCGGCGGCATGCGCATGGCGGCAGGCGATAAACGGCGCCTTACCATGCAGTGTCTGCAGGTCGGAACGGCCTTCGCCCGTGATGAGCCAATCGGCGTGCTCGAGTGCGGCGTCGAGCCCGACCTGCGCGGCCACGACTTCGGCGCCGGGCTCAAAGCGCGCGCCGAGCAGGTGCAGCGCGAAGCCGAGCCCGCCGGCGGCGCCTGCGCCGGGTAGCGCGCGGCCGGGCCGCGCGAGTGCCGCTTCGGCGAGCTCCGCGAAATGCGCGAGCACCGTGTCGAGTGCGCCGATGCGATCGGCCGTCACGCCCTTTTGCGGACCGAACACGGCCGTGGCGCCATGCTCGCCCGTTAGCGGGTTGTCGACGTCGGACATGGCGACGAACGACGCCTCGGCCAGCCGCGCGTCGAGCCCGGATACGTCGACGCGGGAGAGCGCCGTAAGCTGCGCAGGGGTCGGCTCGAGTTCGCGCCCATCGGCGTCGAACAGTTTCATGCCGAGCCCGACGAGGAGCCCGGCGCCGCCGTCGTTCGTGCTGCTTCCGCCGAGCGCAACGAAGAATCGCCGCGCACCTGCGTCGAGCAGAACGCGGATGGCTTCACCCAGGCCGCGCGTGCTGCGCGCCTCTACGCTGGTCTGCATCGCAACGGCGTCGGTAATGCCGACGATCTCGGCTGTCTCGACGACGGCGCTGCCGTCCGGCAGCAAGCCGACAACGGCATCGCGCTCGGCTTGGGCCGCGCCGCGCACGCGCAAGCGGCGCCGTTCGCCGCCTTGCGCGAGCATCGCATCGAGCGTGCCTTCGCCGCCGTCGGCCATGGGGCACAGGCGCAACTGCGCCTCGGGCAGCGCGCGCAGGACCCCCGCGCCGATGGCCTGGGCAACCTCTTGTGCGCTCAGCGAGCCTTTGAACGAATCGGGAGCGATGACGACGACGGGCGTACTGCGAGGCATGGTGTCTCCGGATACGAAAATGCGCCGCGACGATGTCGAAGCGCTCGTTATTCGACGTTGTTTAACCTGGTGCGAATGCGAGCTTATCAGTGTGCGCGCTCGGTTGGATATACGCGGTTGCATGGCCGGCATCGCGCCGCGCCGATGCGGCCCCCGCGGCAGCGGAAGGATGTCCGGGCGACAGCCGCGGCATGGCGGTTAGTGTCCACGCGCCGAATCGGGGTGCTACCTGTCAATAGTTTGCTAGAATATTCGATTCTTCCGATCCGACCGTGCCGCCGACGGTGAGACTTAGGTTCGCAAAGGTAAGCCTCGGGCAGGTCCCGAGACAGCCTCCGCGGCAACTTCCGGCGGTGATTGCGGCACCCTCAGGGCTGCGGCGCAGCGCGTGGGCACGGCGAAGATACACCCGATTCGCTTGAATAATTTAGGACGATTGAAGCCATGGCTAACGTTGTTGAAAACCTCGGCAAGCTTGAACGCCGTGTGACGATTTCTCTGCCGAAAGACACCGTGCAGAAGGAAATCGAGTCGCGCATCCGCCAACTCGCGAAGAACGTCCGCATGCCGGGCTTTCGGCCCGGCAAGGTGCCGCTCAAGATGGTAACGCAGCAGTACGCGGGGCAGGTCGAAGCCGAAGTGCTGAGCGACAAGGTGGGCAAGCAGTTCTTCGACATCAGCCGCTCTGAAAACCTGCGCGTAGCCGGCCAGCCGAGCTTCAGCGCGAAGGAAGACGCCGCTGACGACGCATACGCGTTCGATGCCACGTTCGAAGTCTATCCGGAAGTCAAACTGGGCGATTTGGCCAGCGCGGAAGTCGAGCGCTCGGTCACGCAGATTTCGGAAGCGGAAGTCGATCGCACGCTCGATATCCTGCGCAAGCAGCGAGTGCACTATCACGCACGCGGCGAAGCGGGCGAGCACGGCGACGGCGGCACTGACGCGTCGGTCAAGAACGGCGATCGCGTCACGGTCGACTTCGTCGGCAAACTCGAGGGCGTCGTGTTCGAAGGCGGTAGCGCGGAAGATTTCACGTTCGTGCTGGGCGAAGGACGCATGCTGCCCGAGTTCGAGCAGGCCGCGACGGGGCTGAAAGTGGGCGAAGCGCGCGAGTTCGATCTGAAATTCCCGGATGATTATCACGGCAAGGACGTCGCCGGTAAGACAGCCCAGTTCACGATCACGGTGAAGAAGATCGAGTGGCCGCACATGCCCGAAGTCGACGCCGAATTTGCGAAATCCCTCGGCGTTGCCGATGGCGATCTGACCAAAATGCGTGCCGAGATCAAGGAAAATCTCGAGCGTGAGGCGAAGCGCCGCACGCAGGCGCTCGTGAAGAACCAAGTCATGGACGCGCTGCTCAAGGTTGCCGAGCTCGAAGTGCCGAAGGCGCTGATCGAGCAAGATCAGGAGCGTCTCGTCGAAATGGCGCGCCAAGACCTCGTACAGCGTGGCGTACCCAACGCGGCCAGCGCCCCGATCCCGGCCGAGATGTTCAAGGAGCAGGCCGAGCGCCGCGTGAAGTTGGGCCTCGTGCTGGCCGAACTCGTGAAGGAAAACGGCCTCGAGGCGAAGCCCGAGCAGATCCGCGCGGAAGTCGAGGAATTCGCCAAGAGCTACGAAGACCCGAAGGAAGTCATCCGCTGGTATTATTCGAACAAGCAGCGCCTCGCTGAGATGGAAGCGTACGTCGTTGAAAGCAACGTCGTCGAATTCGTTCTCGGTAAGGCAAAAGTGACGGACAAGGAAGTCAGCTTCGAAGCATTGGCGAGCGCCTCGGCGCAAGCGTAAGGCATCGCCCGAAGCGGCGTGCGGGCTGTCGGAGCGACGGCCGCACGCCGTTTTTTATGCGGCGGTGTATTGTTGCGGTGCAGCGCCCGCATGCGACGTTATTTTTACCGTATCAAGCCCCATTCCGAACAAGGATCCATTGCATGATCTCTCGCGCTCAACTGTTGGACACGTTGGCCTCCCATGCTCCGCGCGATTTCGAGACGCAGGCGCTGGGGCTCGTTCCGATCGTCGTCGAAACGAGCGGCCGTGGCGAGCGTTCGTACGATATCTATTCGCGCTTGCTGAAGGAGCGGGTCGTGTTCATGGTCGGCGAAGTCAACGACCAGACGGCCAATCTCGTCGTGGCTCAGATGCTGTTCCTCGAAAGCGAGAATCCCGACAAGGACATCAGCCTGTACATCAACAGCCCGGGCGGCTCCGTATCGGCCGGGATGGCGATCTACGACACGATGCAGTTCGTCAAGCCCGATGTTTCGACGTTGTGCATGGGGCTTGCGGCCAGCATGGGCGCGTTCCTGCTGGCGGCGGGTGCCAAAGGCAAGCGCTTCACGCTTCCCAACGCGCGCGTGATGATTCACCAGCCGCTCGGCGGCGCGCGCGGACAGGCATCGGACATCGAGATTCAAGCCCGCGAGATCCTCTACCTGAAAGAGCGGCTTAACCAGCTTCTCGCGCATCACACGGGGCAGCCTGTCGACCGTATCGCGCGCGACACCGACCGCGACAACTTCATGTCGGGCGAGGACGCGCAGGCGTACGGGCTCATCGATCAGGTCCTGCAAAAGCGCCCATGAGGCATCGCGAGCCGGCTCGGCGTTTGTGCCTGGATTTCCACTAGGTGCGACGGCCGACTCAAGCGTTGTCATAAATGGTCGATAATAGTTCTGGGCGCCGACGAAGGAGACCTCGATACGGGTCTCCTGTTGCGCCGGCCAGCCGGTTTGGTCCGACCCTGCTTTAGGGCGGCAGACGGCGTGCCTGTCATTCGAGTGTCCGGAGGCTCGTATATCCATGGCGGACAAGAAAGGTTCGAACAGCGAAAAGCTGTTGTATTGCTCGTTTTGCGGCAAGAGCCAGCATGAGGTCAAAAAACTGATCGCTGGCCCGTCGGTGTTCATCTGCGATGAATGCATCGACCTGTGCAACGAGATCATTCGCGACGAAGCCGCGGGAATCGGCAAGGACGCTGGCTTAACGAAATCCGATCTGCCCAGCCCGCAGGAGATCCGCGACATCCTCGATCAATATGTGATCGGGCAGGAGCGCGCGAAGAAAATTCTGGCGGTAGCGGTCTACAACCACTACAAGCGGCTCAAGCATCTCGAGAAGAAAGACGACATCGAGCTGTCAAAGAGCAATATTCTGCTGATTGGGCCCACCGGCTCGGGCAAGACGTTGCTCGCCCAGACGCTTGCGCGGCTTTTGAACGTGCCGTTCGTGATCGCCGATGCGACGACGCTGACGGAAGCGGGCTATGTCGGCGAAGACGTCGAGAATATTATTCAAAAGCTGCTGCAGAACTGTAACTACGAAGTCGAGAAGGCGCAGCGCGGCATCGTCTATATCGACGAGATCGACAAGATCAGCCGCAAATCGGACAACCCCTCGATCACGCGCGACGTGTCGGGCGAGGGCGTGCAGCAGGCGCTGCTCAAGCTCGTCGAGGGCACGATGGCGTCGGTGCCGCCGCAAGGCGGCCGCAAGCACCCGAACCAGGATTTCATCCAAGTCGACACGACGAATATTCTGTTCGTGTGCGGCGGCGCGTTCGACGGCCTTGAAAAGGTCATTACCGATCGTACCGAGAAAACGGGGATCGGCTTCGGCGCGAGCGTGAAGAGCAAGCAGGAACGCGACGCCGGCGAGGTGCTGCGCGAAGTCGAACCCGAGGATTTGATCAAATTCGGGTTGATCCCTGAATTGATCGGCCGTTTGCCTGTCGTGGCAACGCTCGGTAAGCTCGATGAAACCGCCCTAATGAAAATTTTGGTCGAGCCGAAGAATGCCCTCGTGAAGCAGTACAACAAGCTGTTCGCGATGGAGCGTGTCGAGCTGGAGATTCGGCCGGGTGCGCTGCAAGCCGTGGCACGCAAGGCGATTCGCCGCAAGACGGGGGCACGCGGCCTGCGTTCGATCCTGGAGCAGGCATTGCTCGACGTCATGTACGAGTTGCCGACGATGAAAGGGGTCAGCAAAGTCATCATCGACGATAATGTCATCGATGGCGACGGCAAGCCTTTGCTCATCTATGAGGAAGCGCCGAAGGTCGCGGGCTCGAATTGACTGGATTGGCCTAAAGCTTTCCGGAGAATGGCCGTTCATGGAGACGTGAACGGCTTTTTTCGTTTATCGTGTGGGTAACACTGACCGCTCATCGAGCATCCCGAACTTTTCCCGCAGCGCAGGCTTGCAATTTGTTCCGCGAGCCTCAACTACCGAACGATCTGATTCCACTCATGGGGAAATGAAATGTCAGGAACCCAACTCCTCCCTTCGGAGCGCATTACGCTCCCGCTGCTCCCGCTGCGAGACGTCGTCGTTTTCCCGCATATGGTCATTCCGCTGTTCGTGGGACGACCGAAGTCGATTAAAGCGCTCGAAGTCGCGATGGAGGGCGGCAAGCACATTATGCTCGTCGCGCAAAAGACCGCAGCTAAGGACGAGCCTACCGACAAGGACATGTACGAAGTAGGGTGTATCGCCAACATCCTGCAAATGCTGAAGCTGCCCGACGGCACCGTGAAGGTGCTCGTCGAGGGTCTGCAGCGCGCGAAGACGCTATCGATCGAAGAACAAGAGACGCAGTTCTCGTGCGAAGTGATGCCGCTCGAACCCGACCATGCCGATGGCGCCGAGACTGAGGCGCTGCGTCGTGCGATCGTGTCGCAGTTCGATCAGTACGTGAAGCTGAACAAGAAGATTCCGCCGGAAATTCTGACCTCGCTCGCGGGAATCGACGAAGCCGGGCGCTTGGCCGACACCATCGCGGCCCACCTGCCGCTCAAGCTCGACCAGAAGCAGCACATCCTCGAGATGTTCCCTGTCGTGGAACGGCTCGAGCACTTGCTTGCTCAGCTCGAAGCCGAGATCGACATTCTGCAAGTCGAAAAGCGCATTCGCGGTCGCGTGAAGCGCCAGATGGAAAAGAGCCAGCGCGAGTACTACCTGAACGAGCAAGTCAAGGCGATTCAGAAGGAGCTGGGCGAAGGCGAAGAAGGCGCCGATCTCGAAGAACTCGAGAAGCGCATCGAAGCGGCTCGCATGCCGAAGGAAGCCAAGAAGAAGGCGGATTCGGAACTGAAGAAGCTCAAGCTGATGTCGCCGATGTCGGCCGAAGCCACAGTCGTGCGCAACTACATCGACACGTTGATCGCCTTGCCGTGGCGCAAGAAGAGCAAGGTCAACAACGACCTCTCGAACGCAGAGCAAGTGCTCGATGAAGATCACTTTGGCTTGGAGAAGGTCAAGGAACGCATTCTCGAGTACCTCGCCGTGCAACAGCGCGTGGAGAAGGTGAAGGCGCCGATTCTCTGCCTCGTGGGGCCCCCGGGCGTCGGCAAGACGTCGCTGGGTCAGTCGATTGCCCGTGCAACGAACCGCAAGTTCGTGCGTATGGCACTCGGCGGCGTGCGCGACGAAGCCGAAATTCGCGGCCACCGCCGCACGTACATCGGCTCGATGCCCGGCAAGATTTTGCAGAGCCTCACGAAGGTCGGTGTGCGCAATCCGCTTTTCCTGCTCGACGAAGTCGACAAGATGGGCATGGATTTCCGCGGCGATCCGTCGTCGGCGCTGCTTGAAGTGCTGGACCCGGAACAGAATCACACGTTCGCCGATCATTACGTCGAAGTCGATTTCGATCTGTCCGACGTGATGTTCGTCGCCACGTCGAATTCGCTGAATATCCCGCCGCCGCTGCTGGACCGGATGGAAGTCATCCGCTTGGCGGGCTATACGGAGGACGAGAAGGTCAGCATCGCGCAACGTTATCTGCTGCCCAAGCAAAAGAAGAACAACGGCCTGCGCGAAGGCGAAATCGACGTAACCGAGCAGGCCATCCGCGACATTATTCGCTACTACACGCGTGAGGCGGGCGTACGCTCGCTCGAGCGGGAAGTATCGAAGATTTGCCGCAAGGTCGTGAAGATGTTGCTGCTCAAGAAAGCCGATACCGCAGTCAAGGTCGACGGCAGCAATCTCGATACGTTCCTCGGCGTGCGCAAGTACGACTTCGGTCTTGCCGCGAAGGAGAACCAGACCGGTCAGGTGACGGGCCTCGCGTGGACGGAAGTCGGCGGCGATTTGCTCACGATCGAAGCGGCCGTGATGCCGGGCAAGGGCAACATCATCCGTACCGGCTCGCTCGGCGACGTCATGAAGGAATCTGTCGAGGCAGCACGTTCGGTCGTGCGCTCGCGCTCGCGCCGTTTGGGCATCAAGGATGAAGCGTTCGAAAAGCGCGACATCCACATCCACGTGCCCGAGGGCGCGACGCCGAAGGACGGTCCGTCCGCGGGTATCGCAATGACGACGGCGCTCGTGTCGGTGCTGACGGGCATCCCGGTGCGCGCCAATGTGGCGATGACCGGCGAGATCACGCTGCGTGGCGAAGTGCTGCCCATCGGCGGGCTCAAGGAGAAGCTGCTGGCAGCGCATCGCGGCGGCATCAAGCTCGTGTTGATTCCGGAGGAGAACGTCAAAGATTTGGCGGATATCCCCGACAACGTGAAGAACGCGATCGAGATCGTGCCGGTTCGCTGGATCGATAAGGTGCTCGAACTCGCGCTCGAGCGCGTGCCCGAGGCGCTGGTCGAGGAAGAGCCGAAGGAAGCACCGGTTGCAGCCGATGCGGCCAAGGATCCCGCTACGACCGAAGTCGTCAAGCATTGAGCCAAGCGCCGCCTCGCGCGGCGGCTCGGCAAAACCGCGAACGGTGCGACATGCGCCGGCCGCGGTTTTTTTTATGTCCGTCGCGAGCAGCGGAGCGGCCCTCCACGTCGGCTTTCGATACGGCCGCGTACGTCCGAATCGGGCGCAACCCTTGTTGACACTGCAGTTTCGGCCACTTTTAATGGGCGGGCGCAGCATCGACTGCGCCTTCTTACCGGCGCTTCGCGGCGCTTTCGCGATTACCCAACATTCATCATCGGGGATTTCGGATGAACAAGACGGAACTGATCGACCATATCGCAGAACAAGCGGATCTATCGAAGGCGGCGGCAGGACGGGCGCTCGACGCCGTGATCGGCGGAGTCAAAGGCGCGCTCAAGAAAGGCAGCACAGTCACCCTGGTGGGCTTCGGCACGTTTGCCGTGGGCAAGCGCACGGCACGTACGGGCCGCAATCCGCGCACAGGCGCGGCGATCAAGATCAAGGCGGCGAAGGTACCCAAATTCAAGCCTGGAAAAGCGCTGAAAGATGCGCTAAACTAGCGGGCTCGCTGATTGCAAACGTCTGGCGTTTGCGAAGGCGGCGAGAAAAATGCATCAGCCAGAACAAGAAGGCGCAGTGAAAGCTGTCAGCCAAGCTTCGCGAACGGGTGCTTAGCTCAGTTGGTAGAGCGGCGCCCTTACAAGGCGTAGGTCGGGAGTTCGAGCCTCTCAGCACCCACCATACCGTTTCGCGATTCGCTTCGAGGCAGGTCCTTAGCGATCGGCCGCAGTACCCGGAAACCCGCGTGGCTATAGGCTCCGCGGGTTTTTTTGTTGTCCGTTGAGCGCAGCATGGCGCCACGGGATCAGTACATTCCCTAGGCCGCTGCGTTTTGGCGCAATGGGTCAAGTGCGACGACACAGCGTGGCGCCCCCTCTTATTGCTTTTGTGAGCGCGGCTAACGTATCGCCCGCAACGCTCGCCGTGCGCTCAGCGCCATCAGCAGACTCACAAGGGCGTTGAACACAAACAGCCCGGTCGGGCCGATGGCTGTCATCAGAAGCGACGCGATCGCGGGCCCGCTCAGACCACCGACCGAAAACAACAGCAGCAGCGTGACCGAAACCGAGACGCGAAGATGCGGCTGAGTGCGGTCGTGGATATGCGAGACGATCAGGCCGTATTGCGTGAAAGTGACCGCAACATAAGCGAGCATGCCGGCCCAAACGAACGCGGCGAAATGAAGTACGGCAAGCATCAGGCTTAGGCTCATCGAGACCATCGCCGTGGCATAGACGAGCCTGCGCCGATCGATACGGTCCGACAGCCGCCCCATCGGCCACTGCGGAATCAGAGCGCCGATCAGCGCAACGCCCATGAAGGTCGATAGCTCGGATGTCGAGAACCCCGTTCGTTGCAGGAACACGGGGGTCATCGAATAAAAGGTGCTGTAGAGGAACCCTGCCAAAATGCAACCTGGTATCGCAAGGGGCGACGCTTGCGCCATCGAGCGCAGGCTATTGCGCCAGCTATGAGGAGGAAGGCGTTCGAGGCTTTCGTCCGCGACGCGAACCGGCCATCCTTCGAATAGCGACACCGGGATCACCGCGGCGGCAAACAGGGCCGCGACCAAGGAGAATAGCCGACTGTCCGCGCCGTCGCCGAGCCGCAGCATGAATTGCCCGGTGCCGATCGCCAAATAATTGATGGCGGCATACGTACCAAAGACCTGTCCGCGATTCTCGTTGCGCGAGATGCCGTTGAGCCAGCTTTCGATCGAGGTGTATAAGCCCATGAAGGCGAGACCGGTCAAGAACCGGATAGACGCCCATGCCCAAGGCGACTGAATCAAGCTGAAGGCCGAGGCGAGAATCGCCGCCGCTGCGGCGAAGGCGACGAAGGTTCGATGCTGACCGATCCTATCGATCAAGCGGCGGTTGCATACCGCCCCCGCCAAGAAGCCGCCGTAGTAGCACGATTGCACGAGGCCGACCACCAGCGTCGAAGTTCCGGCACCCAGCATCGTCAGAGGAATGAGCGTTTGAAACAGCCCGTTGCCTGCGATCAGCAAGGCATACCCGAATAGCAAGCCCGTAAGCGATTGATAGCCGCCTGGTTGAGCGGCGCGAACGGCCGCTTCCGCCGCGACGGGCGGCGTGCGCCTCCCCAGCAGCTTGGCTTCGGACAGCGGGCCGGTACGCGTCGGCTCGCGACTCGCCGAAGCCGTGTGCTCGCCGGCACCTGGCTTCGAAAGGTTTTCGGCTCGAAACTCTGACATGACACCTTCTTCGGCGCGGGCATCGCTGGGATACCTGCGATTTTTATTCGGGGGCATTGAACGAACCGCTGATTCTCCACGAGGCCAGTCCATGTCCGCGTTGATCACGGTTTCTTATAAACACGCTAAGCGTGCATGATAGTCTCTCCGATCTTCGTGCCGCTTGCTTATGGTTGTCCCATCGACGGTTTCGAGGACAGGAAATCCATGAGGAGCGCACGTTAAGCAATACGGGGATTCACTTTCGGTTTGGCCGACCTGCAAATCGTTCGGCGCGTAGCCTGAATCGCTTGGGGGTCGATTTTCAGCAAAAGCGCGAGTCGGCGTGCTAAGACTCCCCGCATGGGCCGCCGTGCGGGGAAGGAGGCAACCGGATAGATAGCGGCCCTAGTTTTGCTCTATCCGCCGAGCGTCTTCCTGGCCGAGCCGCCGAATGCGACCGGTGAAGATCACGACGGCGGCCACGACCGGAAGAATGAGCAGACCTTCCAGCACTTCTGGGTCCAGCGGCAGGTGAGCGGCATGAAGCGCGCGCAGCGCCGCGCCGGATAGATTGAGGACGTAATAGGAGATCGCCGCGACGGAAAGACCTTCCACGGCGTGCTGCATCCGCAATTGCGTGCGCGCCGTGCGGTTCATGCCTTCGAGCAGAGCGGTCGTGTGTTCCTCTTGGGCCAAATTGACCCGCGTCCTCAAGAGATCGACGGCTCGAGCAACCCGCGTCGCCGATTGCTGATGCCGGGCCCAAACGGAGCCGCACGTTTGCATGGCGGGCAAGAGCCGGCGTTGCATGAATTCAGCAATCGTCGGGAAACCCTCGATCCGTTCTTCGCGAAGTTCGGCGATGCGCGCAAGCACGAGCTTCTCGTACGCCGCCGACGCGCTGAAGCGCGTTTCGAGCCCCGCATGCGCCTCGATTTGCCCGGCAAGATGCGTCAACTCGCGCAAGAGATAGGCATCGTCCTCGTCCTGCCCTGGCTGCTCCATCCTTCGCATCAAGACCGACAGCGAGCCGTCGAGCTTGCTCAGAAACTGGCTATGCCGGCGAGCGTCGGGCAAGGCGAGCAGCGCCATCATGCGGTAGGTTTCGATTTCGAATAGACGCTGAAGCAGGCGGCCAGCCTGCGCTTCACGGAATCCGAGGTCGAGTACGAGGAAGCGCGAGAAGTGATCGCCGTGCACGAGCCAATCGCAGTAGACTTCCCCGCCCGCCAGCACTTTCGTTCCGACGAGCACCGGCCCGGGCAGCAGTTCGCGGACTTGCGTTCGGATCCGCTCGGCTTGCCCGCCGCAGCGCAACTCCGCATGCACGGCGACGAGCACAGCCTCTTTTAATAAGGAGAGCCAGGCAGCAGGAAGCTCGGTCATTGCCGCAGCGCTGAACAGGCCGTCCGGCGCGTTCGTACGAACGAACGTCAACGTCGAAAATTCGGTGTGTTTCTCCCACTTGATTTGCCAATCGCCTTTCTCTGCCGTGTAGTGATTGCGCTGCGGCAAAGGTGGGGGCAATTCCATGGCGCAAGACAATGCAGCCAGCAGGCGGTCGTGTATCTCTTCGTCGCGCTCCGAATAAATCGCAAGATGACTCACGGATGCCGGCCCGTCGATCCGAAGGAAGGGGCGGGCGTGAAGTTCCTGTGAGAGAGGCTCCCTGAGCGGATGATTGAGCGAAGAAAACATGAATATGTCCGTGGCCGGGGCGTGACAGTGTAGCGCGCCAATATGACCAGAAGCTTCGGGCGCGTGTCGCCCGTCGTCGGCTAAACGAACGGCGAGCCGATGCCAACGGCGCGCACAGCCTGGACCGTTATCGACATGAATAAGCAAGAACTTCTCGAGCAATATGGCTCGCGGGAGTCGATGAAACACGACGTCGTGATCGCCGGTGGCGGCCCAGCGGGTCTGTCTGCTGCCATCCGGCTCAAACAGCGATTCGTTCAGGCAGTCGCGGCTGCACACAGAGCCGTCTACCCGAAGCTTCGTCTATTGCGCACATCGCTATGCCGCTCGCGCGCCCACGCTTGCCAGCGCCTTGCTCGGCGTCTGCATCAGCGGCTCGCGCGCGCATAACTCGGCCACCCAATCGGCGAATACGCGTACCTTGCGCGGCAAGTGGCGATTGCGCGCATACATGATTGAAATAGGCCGTAACGGCGAACAATAGTCGCTTAGGACTTCTCGTAGTTCACCACGCTCGATGTATTGCCCAACCGCGAAAATCGCAGTCTTCAGCAGTCCAAGGCCATGAAGGCCGCAACAAAGGTAAGCGTCGACGTCGTTCACCGCGATCATGCCGCGCATATCGACAGTCTCGACGACGCCGCCCACCATATAGTCCCAACTACGCGGACGCCCGGTATTGCTCGATATGTAGTTAACGCCGATATGCTCGCGCAAATCCGCGATCGTCTTGGGCTCGCCGTATTTCTCCAGATAAGCGGGCGACGCGCACGTGATGCGCCGCATATTGCCGATGCGCCGCGCGACGAGTCCTGAATCATCCAGTTCTCCGGTGCGGATCACGCAGTCGACACCTTCTTCGACAATGTCCACTTGCCGGTCGCTCAATCCCATTTCGATCTCGATGTCGGGATAGCGTTCGAAGAAGTCGGGTAGTGCGGGGATGATAAGCATCTTGGCGACGAGCGACGGTAGGTTCACCTTCAGCCGCCCCTTCGGGCTCAGCTTCGCGTGCGTGAGCTCCGCCTCCATCTCGTCGACTTCGGCCAGCACCCGGATGCAGCGTTGATAGTACGCCTCGCCGTCGTCCGTGACGCTGATGCTGCGCGTCGTGCGGTTGAGCAGCCGCGCGCCGAGATGCGCTTCGAGCGCCTGCACGATCCGCGACACTTGCGGTGCCGCCATTTGCAGCGATTCCGCCGCCTTCACGAAACTGTGGGATTCGACGACGCGCGCGAATACCTTCATTGCTACGAATCGGTCCATGGGACGTCTCCCTCTGACTTGTTTTGTAATGGCAGGGCAATTGTCGGTCAAGTCCCGCCGTCGTGCTTGTCGGTTTCTCGTCGGCCCGAGGGCGCGCTCCCGATTGTTATGCCTGCCGCACCAATGAATTCTGAAATTCCATATTTATCCGGGAAGACCCTAAGCCTACACTGCCTTCACCTGCTGCACACAAGCGTGTTCGCAGCCTTTAAAACAGTATTTGGAGGTAGTTGTCATGAACGCTTTCATCAAGCAAATCGTCGTTGCGCTCGCGCTGGTTGCTCCTGTGGCCGCTTTCGCGCAGTCGAATCAACCGCTCACGCGCGACCAAGTGCGCGCAGATTTGACCAAGGTCGAAAAGGCCGGCTACAACCCCCTCGATCGGATGCACTATCCGGACAACATTGAAGCTGCGGAGCAGCGCGTCAGCGCTCAAGAGGGCATCGCGCAAGCGGGCACGAGCGGCTACGGTTCGGCTAGCGCGGGGACGTCGCAATCGGGTAGCCGCACCAACGACGGCGCCGCGAGCTCCTACTCGCCGCCCCTGTATCAACATAACAACTAAGCGTCGGCAAAGCCGCAGCGGCATTCGGCGATACGTGCGACCGAGCGCGTATCGCCCGATCGGCATGTGGGTATGTCGGTGTGAGGATGCAAAAAAGCGCCGGCGAAACCCAACCCATCAAGTGATGCCGATCGAATGATTCAAGTGTGGCGCGCACCGGCATTTGTCATGCGATGCGAATCGTCTCCGAGCCGCTGGCGTTTCCGGTGGTGCTTGCCCAGGCCGTTACGACCTGGGCTTTTTTTGAGCGCTTCGGGCGACTTGCTTAGGCGAGGGTGAGCGTGACGTCGATATTGCCGCGCGTCGCGTTCGAGTACGGGCACACTTGATGGGCCTTCTCGATCAACGCCTGTGCGGCGGCGCGGTCCATGCCCGGCAGCGAAATCTTCAACTCGACCTCGATGCCGAATCCGTTCGGAATCTGACCGATACCGACACTGCCATCGATTGCCACCTCCTGCGGCAAAGCGATTTTGTCGCGCGCGGCAACGAACTTCATGGCGCCGATAAAGCAGGCGCTGTAGCCGGCCGCAAACAACTGTTCCGGATTTGCACCGTCGCCCCCCGCGCCGCCGAGTTCGCGCGGGGTAGTCAAACGCAAATCCAGACCGCTGTCGGGAACGACGGCGCGGCCGTCACGACCGCCAGTGGCACGGGCATGAGCACGGTAGAGAACTTTTTCGATCGACATGATGTGGCTCCTTTCACGAAAGGTAAGGGGTGGGCGGCCTACCCGCTAGAAGATAGGCCATCCGTACAAATGCTGCATGTTTCGTCACTGCGCAATTTCCGCGTCCATCGCGTCTCGCTATCTACTAGAAGGTAGATGGCGAGACGTTTTAATAGGGCGCGGGTCTGCGCCCCGTTGCTGCTTCGACTATCTACCTCGACAACTTGAACGATGCTTCGACTTCGTCGAGCCGGCTCTTGGTGCGAAATAAGCGGCTCGCCAGCCCAGCACCTTGCAGCGCCGCGAAGAACGCACGTGCCGCCTGCTCCGGCTTGGCGCGCGACGCGAGTGTGCCGTCATGCGCGCCTTCGAGAAACACTTTCGCGAGCCAACTCTCGTTCGCCTTGAAAAACCCTTGCACCGCGAGACGGACGGGTTCGGGCAACGTTTCGATGTCGGCCGCGAGCATCCCGCATAGGCAAATATGATCGCCGTCGCCAAGCGTGCGGCCGAACATCTTGGCGAATTTTGCGAGCTTGGCCTCGGCGGGCAACGCAGCGTCGATCGCTTGAACGGTGTGTCGCACTTCCCGTGTATAGGCGTGAACCGCTTCGAGAACCAAGTCGTCTTTCGACGGAAAGTAGTAATGGATGCTCGATGTCTTCACACCGACGAGTTCCGACAGATCCCGATAGCTGAAGCCGTTGTAACCGCGCAGCATCATCAGCGTGATCGAATGATCGAGGATCTGTTCGCGAACTGTCTTCGTCGTTTCCATGTTTCGCAATCTATCTACTGATAGATTGATTGTCAAGCCCTTTCCGCGCGAGCAGCGTTTAGGCCTCGGGGGCGACCTCCGGCCGCGCAAGCTAGCTCGCTTGGTGCATCGAAAGCTTGCGTGCCGCGGTATCGAGCATCGTCGTGACGTCCTCGAGCGAGGGTGCGACGTACTCGTCGATGCGACGCATGTAAGGCGTAGTCAGCGAAGCGATCGCGTAGCCCGACGGCCCGAGGATCGGGAATGTCACGTCGGTCACCCCGAACGTTTGGGCGCTTTCCTTGCGTAAATGCCCCGCGGCGCGGATGGTCTCGAACAGTGAGGCGAGCGACGTATCGTCGAGTGCGATTTCGCCCTTGACCTTCGTATGTTCGGCGAGCATCCGCGCGCGTTCCGATTCGCTCTGAAATGCAAGCATGACTTGGCCCGATGCGGTATCGACTAGGCCCACTCGCGAGCCTAGGCGGATCGACAGCCCCCAGGTACCGGGGCCATCCACTTGCGCGATCACGAGCAGGTTGCCGCGATCGTAGACGGTCAAATGGCATGACTGCTCGGCCTCTTCGGCGAAGGCTTGCATGACCGGTAGCGCCTCGGCGATGAAGCGGTTCATCGGCGGGTGGCGATGCGCGAGCGCAAACAGCTTGAGGCTCAACGAGTAGCGGTCGCCGCCGGGCGAGCGCACCACGTATTGCCGGACGACCAGCCGCTCTAACATGCGATAGATCTCGCTCGCGTTGCGCCCCAGCGCTTTGGTGATTTCGGCACGGGTGAGTCCGTCCTTTTGTTCGGACAATAGCTCGACGATGTCGAGCCCTTTATCGAGCGCCGGCGCGCGATAACGCTCCGCGTCGTCGGTCGCAGCGTCCGCGATGGGCTCGCTGGCGGCGGATTGCTTGACGGGTTTCACTGGCGTGGCAGCCTCACAGCTTAGAGATAAGGGAAAACACGGGCCAACGTCGCGCTTGACGTACGGTGGTCCGTATATGAATAATAAGTTCATCCATGAATGAATGGGAAGAGGAGAGGCTAGTCGAAGCGGGCACCTCCATCCGCCGGTTCGTTCTGGAGGAAACAAAGAAGCCGAAACCCGCAGCATAGCGAAGCCGCCCCAGAGCGGACCACGAGAATCGGGCCCCGATGGGCCATACCGTTGCGTCACGCCGACGCGCGGAAAATAGGAGACGACTATGACGTTCAGCAGCGAGCCGGCCAACGCCGGGCATTGGGCAATCCGTGCATTCCGTTTGGGCTTTGCTTCGCCCCGTGCCCTGCGCGGGCCCGCGAGCGGCGGGGCGCGGAACTGGCGTCGCCGTGGCGCCGTACTGGTTGCCGCACTCGGCATGATCGGCACTACGGCGCCCGCGGCTCGGGCGGCAAGCGGTGCCGTCGGCGCCAATTTGCCGCTACTCACTTCCCCTTTCTGGCAGGCCTACAACAACTACCTGCCGCAGTACGCCAAGGAGTTCGGTCTCACTATGCTCGCGCCCGTCAATTCCAACGGCGATCCCGCGCAGCAAATCACCGACATCAATAATTTGCTCAATCAAGGCGTCGAAGGCATCGTCACGGGGCCGCTCGATTCGGCCGCAATCAGCCGCGCGCTCGATGCGGCATCGAAGAAACACGTGCCGGTCGTTGCTGTCGATGTCGCGCCGACGCAGGGCAAAGTTGCGATGGTGGTGCGTGCCGACAACCGAGCTTATGGCGAGAAGGCCTGCAAGTACATCGGCGATCATGTGGCGGCGGGCAAGGTTGTCCAAATCATGGGCGATCTTGCGTCGGTCAACGGCCGCGATCGGTCAGAGGCATTCCGTTCGTGCGTCAAGAGCCATTATCCGAAGCTGCAGGTGCTCGAGATCCCGGCCGCCTGGAAGGGCGACGTTGCGGCATCGGCACTCGACAGCCTGTTGACCGCGAACCCGGACGTGAAGGGCATTTACATGCAAGCGGGCGGTGTGTATCTGTCGCCGACGCTGCAGACGCTGCGGCGCAAACAGATGCTGTTCCCCGCCGGCAATCCGAAGCATATCGTCATCGTCAGCAACGATGGCATTGCGCAAGAATTCGATGCGATCCGCAAGGGCGAAATCGATGCGACCGTCTCGCAGCCGGCAGACAGCTATGCGAAGTACGGCCTCTGGTACCTGAAGGAAGCGCTCGCGGGCAAGACCTTCAAGCCGGGCCCGACCGATCACGGCAGCACGATCATCGAGCTCGCACCCGGGATGCTCGAAGATCAATTGCCGGCGCCGCTCGTCACCAAGGCCAACGTCGACGACAAGAGTCTTTGGGGCAACACGCCCAAGTGAGCGCGAGCGTGCCGGAAAGTGTGAGCACTGCGGCCATCGATCCACCGAGCAAGCGAGCCGACATGAGCGCCGTTCCTCCAGTTTCTCTAGTTCGAGTCAACGAAACAGCCGAGCGTGCGGCGGCGCCTGTCGTAGAAGCGCGCGGCGCGACCAAGCGCTTCGGCTCGACCCTCGCGCTGGCCGGCGTGGATCTGTGCGTGATGCCGGGGGAGTCGCACGCGCTCGTCGGCCGCAACGGCGCGGGCAAATCGACGCTCGTGTCGCTGCTCACCGGCTTGCGCAAGCCGGATCAAGGCGAAATCCGCTTCGGCGGCCAGATTGCGCCGCCGATCGCCGATCGCGACGCCTGGCGCGAGCGGGTGGCCTGCGTCTATCAGCATTCGACCGTCATTGCCGATTTGAGCGTGGCCGAGAATCTGTTCGTGAATCGGCAGCCGACGCGGCGCGGCATTATCGATTGGCGGGCGATGCGGCGCGAAGCGCGCACGCTGCTCGATCACTGGCGCATCGAGGTGCGCGAGGATGCTCGGTGCGGCGACCTCGGCGTGGAAGCACGCCAGCTCGTCGAAATCGCTCGTGCACTTTCGCACGGCGCACGCTTCATCATTCTCGACGAGCCGACGGCGCAACTCGACGGCGATGAGATCAAGCGGCTCTTTTTGCGCATCCAGGAGCTTCAGCGGGAAGGCGTCACGTTCCTTTTCATTTCGCATCATCTCCAAGAGGTCTACGAGATTTGCCAGGCGGTGACAGTGCTGCGCGACGCCCGCAAGATCTTGACCGCCAGCGTGGAGCGGCTGCCGCGCGAGGCGTTGATCGAAGCCATGACGGGCGAGGCCGGCGGCGTCGCCGGCGGCGATGCGTCGCGGCGGGCGCCGATCGGCGATGCGCCGCTCGCGCTGGAAGTGGCGGCACTGTCCGGCGACGATTTCGACGACATCTCATTCAACGTGCGGCGCGGCGAAGTCGTCGGGTTAACCGGCGCGACGAGCAGCGGGCGCACGAGCGTTGCCGAGGTCATCGCGGGCTTGCGGCGCCCACACGCAGGTGCGGTGCGCGTGAGCTCGGCCGATGCGGCCGGCAAGAGCGTCACGCTGCCCTACGGCGACGTACCCGCGGCGCTCGATGCCGGCGTCGGCTGCGTGCCGAAGGATCGTCATAGGGAAGGGCTCGTGCTGACTCAGTCGATCGCGGAGAACGCGACGATGACGCTCGCACGGCGGCTCGCCTCGTTCGGATTCGCGCCGCCGTCGGTCAAGGCACGGCTCGGACGCGAGGCCATCGATGCGCTTGGTATCGTCGCACCGGGTCCGTCCGCGGCGGTGTCGGGGCTGTCGGGCGGCAATCAGCAAAAAGTCGTCATGGCGCGCGCGCTGGCAACCGATCCGCGCGTACTCGTGCTCATCGATCCGACCGCCGGCGTCGACGTCAAATCGAAAGAAGCGTTACTCGCAATGGCCGAACGCGCTCGGGAAGCCGGACGCGCTGTCATCGTTGCGAGCGGCGAACTCGACGATCTGCGCGGCTGCGACCGCGTGCTCGTCATGTTTCGCGGACACATCGTCGAGCAGTTTTCGGCCGGTTGGGCCGACCATGAATTGATCGCATCGATCGAAGGAGTCGATCTCAATGAAGCCTAGTATGTCGAGCCCGGCGCAGATGCCCGCGGCAGGATTGGCTGCCGCCGCGGCAGGCCACACGCGAGGGCAGCGCATGGATTTTGCGCGCTGGCGCGATCTTGCGTTGCTGCCCGCGCTGATATTGCTCATGGCCGTGGGGGCATGGGTCAGTCCCAGCTTCCTCACACGTGCCAATCTCATTAGCGTGCTCGGCGCATCGGCGGCGCTCGCGCTCGTCGTCCTGGCTGAATCGCTGATCGTCATCGTCGGCAAGTTCGACCTGTCGCTCGAATCGACCGTGGGCTTTGCCCCGGCGCTCGGCGCCATGCTCGTCATGCCGGCGACCTCGGCGGGGTTCGGCTGGCAATGGTCGCCGCTCGCGGGCATGCTCGTCATCGTCGCCGTCGGAGCGCTGATCGGCTGGATCAATGGCTTGCTCGTCGTGCGCCTACGCTTGAATGCGTTCATTGTCACGCTGGCGATGCTGATCGTCTTGCGCGGCATGCTCGTCGGAGCGACGAAGGGCGGCACGCTGTTCGACATGCCTGCCTCGTTCTTCGCGCTCGCCACCGTGACCGTGCTCGGCCTGCCGCTGTCGGTTTGGCTTGCCGCTGCCGCCTTTGCATTCGCCGCTTTTATGCTGCGCTATCACCGGATCGGCCGCGCGCTTTACGCGATCGGCGGCAATGCGCAAGCGGCACGCGCCGCCGGCATCCGGGTGGAACGCATCGTGTGGGGCGTGTTCGTGCTCGGCAGCATGCTCGCGTCGATCGGTGGGCTCGTCGTGACGGGCTATGTCGGTGCGATCAATGCCAACCAAGGCAACGGGATGATCTTTACCGTGTTCGCCGCGGCCGTGATCGGCGGCATCTCGCTCGATGGCGGCAAGGGGACGATGTTCGGAGCGCTCACGGGTGTGCTGCTGCTTGGCGTCGTGCAAAACCTGCTGACGCTGGCGCAGGTCCCCTCGTTCTGGATTCAAGCGATTTACGGCGCGATCATTCTCGGCTCGCTGATGATCGCGCGCTTGGCCGGCAGCCAGGAATAAAGTGAGGAACCATGACGTTAGACCCTCGGCTATTGCTCTTGTCGGCGGACGATAACTGCCTCATCGCCGCGAGCACGCTCGCGGCCGGTACCGTGCTCGAGATCGAAGGTGAAGCGGTCGCGCTCGCATCGACGATCGCCCTCGGCCACAAGCTCGCCCGGCGCGCATTGGCTGCCGGCGACAAGGTATTGCGCTACGGCGCACCGATCGGCCATGTCACGCGCGCGGTGGCCAAAGGCGAGCATCTGCACACGCACAACCTCGAAAGCGACTATCTCCCGACGTACACGTTCGACGCGGGCCATGCCTATGTCGGACGCGACGAAACTTGATTTACAGCGGAAACGATCATGAACGAGCTTCCCACCGATCCCGCCTTGCTGCTTGGGTATCCGCGCAGTGACGGGCGCAAAGGCATCCGCAATGTCGTCGCCGTGGCCTATCTGGTCGAATGCGCGCACCATGTCGCACGCGAAATCGTCGCGCAGTTCGCGCCGCGACTGGCCGAAACGGACGATGACGGCGCCGCGGTGGCCGAGGCCGATTTCGACGAAATCAACGTGCACGATGCGGCGCCCGACGTCCATCTGATCGGTTTTCCCGGCTGCTATCCGAATGCCTACGCGCAAAAGATGCTTTCGCGGATCGCGACCCATCCGAACGTCGGCGCGGTCCTGTTCGTGTCGCTCGGCTGCGAGAGCATGGACAAGCACCATCTCGTCGAGCTCGTACGCGAGAGCGGACGACCGGTCGAAGTGCTGACGATTCAAGAGACGGGCGGCACCCGTAGCACGATCGCACGCGGCGTCGAATGGGTCAGACGCGCGCGGCGCACGCTCGGGGCGATGCGTCCAGTGCCGATGCGGCTCGATGAACTGATCGTCGGCACCGTGTGCGGCGGGTCCGACAGTACGAGCGGCATTACGGCAAACCCGGCCGTAGGGCGCGCATTCGATGCAATGATCGAGCGTGGCGCAGCGTGCGTGTTCGAGGAGACGGGCGAACTCGTCGGCTGCGAGTATCACATGAAGTCGCGAGCGGCGCGGCCGGAACTGGGCGACGCAATTGTCGCTTGTGTCGAAAAGGCGGCGCGCTATTACACGATCATGGGGCACGGCAGCTTTGCCGTCGGCAATGCGGACGGAGGGCTCACGACGCAAGAGGAAAAATCGCTCGGCGCCTACGCGAAAAGCGGCGCATCGCCGATCGTCGGCATTGTGAAGCCCGGCGACATTCCGCCGACTGGGGGCCTTTATCTACTCGACGTCGTGCCCGACGGCGAGCCGCGCTTCGGCTTTCCGAACATCAGCGACAATGCCGAAATCGGCGAGCTTATCGCCTGCGGTTGCCACCTGATTCTATTTACGACGGGGCGCGGTTCCGTCGTCGGTTCGGCCGTCTCGCCCGTCGTTAAAATTTGCGCCAACCCCGCCACCTATCGGAATCTATCGGGCGATATGGATATCGACGCGGGGAGGATTCTGGAGGGCCGTGCATCGCTCGACGATGTCGGCCGGGAAATCTTCGACGTCACCGTCGCCCTCGGGCGCGGCGCCCGATCGAAGTCGGAGATGCTTGGCCATCAGGAGTTCATCTTGACCTACAAAGCATTCGAGCCGATCGGGCCGGGCTGCCTGCCGATCGCATCGGTCTCACCGGTGCGGGTGATCGCATGAGCGGCGCGCTTCCTACCGTTGACGCCCGGCGTCGCGTCGGCCGCACGGCGCTGGAGGTCACGGCGCTCAGTCTCGGCTGCGCGGGCCTTGGCGGTTTGTATCGCGACATTCCCGAAGCCGACGCGCGCGCGACGATAGACGCTGCTTGGGACGCCGGGGTACGTTTGTTCGATACCGCGCCTTACTACGGCTACACCAAAAGCGAGCATTACGTCGGCGCGGCGCTACGCGAGCGGGCGCGGGACGCGTACGTTCTGTCGACGAAGGCCGGGCGGCTCATGCGGCCCGATCGCAGCGCGCAAGCGCGCGCACCGCGAGACGGCTGGGCGCACCCGTTGCCGTTCGAGCCGGTCTACGATTACACCTACGACGGCATCTTGCGTTCGTTCGACGACAGCCTGCAGCGGCTCGGGGTAGCGCGCATCGATATCCTGCTGGTGCATGACATCGGTGCGCTCACGCACGGCGAACAGAGCGAACATTACTGGCGCCAATTGAGCGAGGGCGGTTTCAAAGCGCTCGACGTGCTGCGTGCTTCGGGCGCCGTGCGGGCCGTGGGGCTCGGTGTGAACGAGGCCGCGGCGGTGCTCGATGCGATGCGCGAGTTCGACATCGACTGTTCGCTGTTGGCGGGCCGCTATACACTGCTCGAGCAGCAGACGCTCGACGCATTGCTGCCCGAGTGCGAGCGGCGCGGTGTGTCGATTTTCGTCGGCGGCGCGTTCAACTCGGGCATCCTCGCGCGCGGCGTGCGGCATCTGCGCGAAACGCCCGGTAGCGGATCGAGTGCGCTCAAATTCAACTACGGCGAGGCGCCCCAGGCTGTCATCGAGCGGGTTTCGCGAATCGAAGATGTATGCGATGCGCACGCGGTGCCGCTGCGCAGCGCCGCATTGCGTTTTCCGTACGCGCATAGCGCGGTTGCGAGCGTGCTGACCGGGGCAAGCAGTATCGATGAACTGCGGCAGAACATCGAAGCCTTTACCACCCCGATTCCCGCCGCGTTCTGGGATGCGCTGCGCGACGAGGGCCTGCTGGACCCGCGCGCGCCGACGCCCCGCATTTGAATGTGCAACGCGCATGCGGGCCCGCACAGCGGGTCCAGCGTATCGGCGCGGCGGCGTGCCGCTATGAATTTTGAATGTCTTCTTTCGACGGAGTCCTGCAGAGAATGACTGCCATTGCCTCGACTTTTCCCGAGCCGGCCGCACGCGTGGCCGGCAAGACCGCGCTCGTCACGGCCGCCGCCCAGGGCATCGGCCGCGCCTGCGCCGAGCGCCTCGCCAAGGAGGGCGCGCGCGTGATCGCGACCGATATCCGCCTCGACTTACTGGCCGATGGGCCGTTCGAGGCGCGCGCTCTCGACGTGCGCGACAGCGCCGCCATCGCGGCGTTGGCCGAGGCGATCGGCGGCGTCGACATACTCGTCAATTGCGCGGGCTTCGTCCACGCCGGCAGCATCCTCGAGTGCGAGGACGAAGACTGGGACTTCTCGTTCGACCTGAACGTCAAGTCGATGTATCGCACGATAAAGACGTTTCTGCCCGCGATGCTCGCGCGCGGTGGCGGCTCGATCGTCAATCTCGCTTCGGCGGCTTCGAGCGTGAAAGGGGTGCCGAACCGCTTCGTCTACGGCACGACAAAAGCGGCCGTGATCGGCCTAACGAAGGCCGTGGCGGCCGATTTCGTCGCGCGCGGCATCCGCTGCAATGCGATCTGTCCCGGCACGGTGTCCTCGCCGTCGCTGACGGCGCGCATCGCCGAGCAGGCGAAGGCGCAGGGCAAGCCGGTGAACGACGTCGAGGCCGCGTTCGTCGCACGGCAACCGATGGGACGCATCGGCCGGCCCGAGGAGATCGCGGCGCTTGCGACCTATCTTGCATCGGACGAGGCGGCATTTACGACCGGACAGATTCATGTGATCGACGGCGGCTGGTCGAATTGAGCGACCGGCGTCAGCGGTATGACATCCATCTTTAGTTGAGGACTCACCATTCGATGAAACTTCTTCGTTACGGCCCGAAGGGCCAGGAAAAGCCGGGGCTGATGGATGCCGACGGCATCATGCGCGATCTGTCTTCCGTGGTCGACGATATTGCAGGCGACGTGCTTTCCGACGCGGGGCTCGCACGGCTGCGCGGGCTCGATACGGCGACGCTGCCGCGCGTGCCCGACGGCGCGCGCATTGGCGCGTGCGTCGGCCGGGTCGGCAAAATGGTTTGCATCGGGCTGAACTACGCTGACCATGCGGCCGAATCGAACTTGCCGGTGCCGGCGGAGCCTGTCGTGTTCAACAAGTGGACGAGTGCGATCGTCGGCCCGAACGACGACGTCGAAATCCCGCGCGGCTCGACCAAGACGGATTGGGAAGTCGAGCTTGGCGTCGTCATCGGCAAGCCGTGCAAGTACGTGGACGCAGCCGATGCGCTCGATTACGTTGCCGGCTACTGTGTCGTCAACGACGTATCCGAGCGCGAATGGCAGATCGAGCGCGGCGGACAGTGGGACAAGGGCAAGGGTTTCGACACGTTCGGACCGATCGGCCCGTGGCTCGTGACACGCGACGAAGTGCCGGACCCGCAGCAACTGAGCCTATGGCTCGAAGTGGACGGCCACCGCTATCAGAACGGCAATACGAGAACGATGATCTTCAGCGTTGCCGAAGTGCTCGCCTATCTGAGCCGCTGCATGAGCCTGCAGCCCGGCGACGTCATCTCCACGGGTACGCCACCCGGGGTGGGGCTCGGCATCAAGCCGAATCCGATCTATCTCAAGACCGGGCAGACGATACGGCTCGGGATTGCCGGGCTCGGCGAGCAGTTGCAGCGGACGGTGGCGGCGGAGTAA
>Ga0157370_10000217_pt1 | contig 73075 bp, 53 predicted proteins | sample C35metaG_FD_113463 | JGI IMG/M metagenome (GOLD analysis project Ga0157370, IMG submission 113463) | Corn rhizosphere microbial communities from Kellogg Biological Station, Michigan, USA - C3-5 metaG | ecosystem: Host-associated > Plants > Roots > Rhizosphere > Soil | place: USA: Michigan...
AAGCCACACCCCGCTCGACCACCAACCCACCTCGGTACACCAAAGAGACGGCGGGGGTGACCCTCGCGGCCGGTAGCCGCAGGCGAGGGCTTCGACTGGACAAGGCCGCGCAGGCGGGGCCGGGCAGGGATGACCGGCCGTTTTCGGGGAGGCAGGGACAGCCGACTCGAAAACCCCCAGTCGGAGCCCGACCCGGCCGAAGGCCATTGAAATACGGCCGCGGTAGCGGCCCTTCCTTGAGGGGTCGCCGCAGGCGTGGACGCGAGGGTCACACCCGCCGGCTCTTACCGCGACACCGCAAGCCGCGGCAAAGCCAAATGCGATGGCGAAGCCGAGCCTTCCGAGCAAACTCGAAAGCACCCACGCTTGACGCTACCCGAGCCCGGGCGTAAACCGGGCGGATTATCCTCGGAGTCAACCACATGCCCCTCGTCCGAATCGATGTCCGCCGTGGCAAGGATGCCGCCTATCGCAGCGCGCTCGGTAACGCTGTTCATGACGCTCTGGTCAGCATCGGCGTGCCGCACGATGACCGTTTCCAGGTCATCGCCGAACACGATGCGGAAGGTCTCGTCTACGACGCGCACTACCTCGGTATCGAGCGCACCGACGACATCGTCATCGTGCAGATCACCTTCAATGACACGCGTACGCTCGACCAGAAGAAAGCGCTGTATGAGGCGATCACGGAAAACCTGGGCAAGTCACCAGGCGTGAAAGCGGGCAACGTTTTCGTCAGTCTCGTCGAGGTCAAAAAAGAAAACTGGTCGTTTGGCAACGGCGTGGCGCAGTACGCCAGCTGACGGCTCAGAGAGAACGGCGCGGCGCGACGATCAGGTCGCCGAACAACAGGCCCGCCACCAGTGACACCAGCAGCGTGACGCCGAGCAGACCCGTATCCATGCCCAGTGAGGCATCGCGATCCAGCAGGTAGGACACGCTGCGGAAGCTTACCGAGCCCGGCACCAGCAGGATGATGCCGGGCTCACGCACGACGGCGCCCGGTTGCTGGGCGTAGCGCGCATAGACATTGCTGAGTGAGCCCAGCAGCAGACCGCCGACAAACACGCCGAACGGCGCGCCCGGCAGCGAGCCCGAAATGCTGCCGCCCCAACGCGTGGCGAGATAACCGAGAATGACGGCCCCCATCACGACCAGCCAGTCGCGCCGGGCGGCGCGGAACAGGATGGCGAACGAGAACGCGCCGACCGCGAGCATCGGCCAGTCGGCCCAGCCGGGAAGTGGCGGCAGCGAATAATCGCGCGACACGATACCGAAGGCCTCGCACAGCTGGCTGGCGGCCACGGTACCGAAGGTCAGCTTCAGCAGCGTGGCTACCGCGCCACCCATGCGCGCGACACCGGCCACGAGATGTTGACTGGAAATTTCGCGCACGGCCGTGGTCAGCGCCATGCCGGGCATCAGCACGATCAGGCTGCCGAGGATCACCGACTTGACCGCCAGCGGCACCAGGTAAGCGCTGACGACGATCGCAATGGCTGTGGCGACCATGGCGCTGATCGCATCGCTGGCGGCGGCGAGCCGTGGTCGGCTGCCCGACGCGACGGTAATCGAACCGATGAGAACGCCGATGAAACCCGCGGTGACCAGATCGGGCCACGCACTGTGCAACAGCAGGCCGACGACGGTCGCCGCGCAGAGGCCATAGCTCGCGATCACGCCGAGCTCGGCACGGAAGGTTTCCGGTGCACCCAGCTTACGTAACAGGTGAAAGCCTTCGCGCAGTTCCATCCGGCCGTCGATCACGACGTCGGCGATGCGGTCGGCCTCGCAGAGGCGCGCGAGGTTGACGTCGCCGGGCGGCAGGCGCATGACCTGCGTAACCTGGGCGACGCCGTCGTCGCCCTGCCCCAGATCGGCGAACGACACGATGATCGCGGTGGGGCTGGACCAGACCTCGGCGGAAAGGCCGAGACGCTGCGCGGAGCGACCGATGGCGGTCTCCAGGCGTGGTGCGGTGGTGCCGTACTGGTGCAGGCGACGCGCCAGCTCGGTGAGGAACGCGATGCGGGTGTTGATCGCCGTGGTGGCGAAGCTCACCGGAACGGTCAGCGGTGCGACCTCAGGCAACGTCCGTCGCCTTCACGCGCAGGGTGGTGCCGTCGATGCCGATGACCTCGACGGTGGCACCCAGGGGGAGATCCGGACCGGTAACCAGCCACATCCCGTCGCCCACCTTCGCCTTGCCGCGACCCTGCACGATCGGCTCGCACAGCGTGTAACGCTGACCGATCAGCTGTTCGCCACGACGGTTGAGCCGCTCGTTGCCGGCCGGAACACGGTTGAGCCGCGGCCGCACCCATTTCCAGTAAAGGAAGCAGGAGGCGAATGCGAGGATCACGAAAATCACGGCCTGTGCAAGCGCGGTCAGACCGGGGACGGCCAGGAGCACGACGCCCATGACTGCCGCGGCGAGCCCGATCCACAGCATGAAATAACCCGGCAACAGCACCTCGCCGCCGAGCAGCAGCAAGGCGGCGATCCACCACAGGTAATGCAGCGCGATCTGGCTCATGGCGTCAGCGCGGCAGTGGCGGGGTGCGGTTGATGGTGCCGTCGCCCTGCGGCGGACGCGGCTGTTGCTGCGTGGCCAGCGAGGATTTGGCCAGCTCGGCGATGCCCGCCAGCGAACCGAGGATGCCCGTGGCTTCCATCGGCAGCAGCAGCGTCTTCTGATTGGGCGACTTGGCCATTTCCTTCAGCGCCTCGACGTAGTTGTTGGCCACGAAGTAATTCAGTGCGTTGACGTCGCCATGCGAGATGGCGTTGGAGACCATCGTCGTCGCCTTGGCTTCGGCCTCGGCGAGGCGCTCGCGTGCTTCGGCTTCGCGGAAAGCGGCTTCTTTTTTGCCCTCGGCGCTCAGGATGGCGGACTGCTTTTCGCCCTCCGCCTTGAGGATGGCCGCCTGACGGAAGCCCTCGGCATCGAGGATGTTGGCGCGCTTCTCGCGCTCGGCCTTCATCTGCCGGGCCATCGCGTCAACCAGGTCGCGCGGCGGCGAGATGTCCTTGATTTCGATACGGGTGACCTTGACGCCCCACGGATGCGTGGCCTCGTCGATCACGCCCAGCAGCTTGGCATTGATCGCGTCGCGCTGGCTGAGGCTCTCGTCGAGATCCATCGACCCCAGCACGGTACGGATATTGGTCATGATCAGCGCCAGCGCGGCGCCTTCGAGGTTCGCGACTTCATACGCGGCCTTGGCGGCATCCAGCACCTGGTAGAAGACGACGCCATCCACGCGGACCACCGCGTTGTCCTTGGTGATGACGTCCTGCGAGGGGACCTCGAGGACCTGCTCCATCATGTTCATCTTGCGACCGATCGCGTAGACGAAGGGAATCAGAAAATGCAGACCCGGTGTCAGCGTGCCGGTGTACTTGCCGAACATCTCGACCGTCCACTCGTAGCCCTGAGGCACGATGCGGATCAGCTTCGCCAGCACGGTGACGGCAACCACCACGACGACGAACGCGACGACGATATTTCCCATGGCCCTTCGCTCCCTATTTCCGGTGTCTTGCCGGGAGTATAGGCGAAGCGACTCAGGCCGGACCGGCGGGAAGCAACAGGGTGACGCGAAGGCCGCCGCCGTCGCGGTTGGACAGCGCGATCCGGCCGCCATGGGCTTCCGAAATTTCTCGGGCAAGCGCCAGCCCAAGGCCGGTACCCGAGCGCTTGGTCGAATAAAAAGGCAATAACGCCTGCGCCAGGACGGTGTCGCTCATGCCCGGACCGCGGTCGGCCACCTCGATCAGGGTTTCGCGGCCGATGTGGTGGACCGCCAGGCTGACCTCCGTGGCCTCCCCGCCGGCCTCGTGCGCGTTCTTGATCAGATTGATCAGCACCTGCTCGACCTGAGTGCGATCGAACCACCCCGGATGCTCGGGCAAGGGCGCCGCAAGGCGAAATTCTGCGTGCAGAGCCAGATCGTCGAGAAATGGCGCCCAGGGGACCTCGCGGGCCTGCGGCGCGGGCAGTTTGGCAAAGCTGGCGTAGCCGGCAATGAAACTGTGCAGGTGTCTCGCGCGGTCGCCGATGGAGGCGAATACGCCGGGCAAGCGGGCGAGATCGCCGCGACGTGCGAGTTCGGCACCGGAATGCGACAGCGACGAGATGGGCGCCAGGGAATTGTTGAGTTCGTGACTGATGACGCGGATGACCCGTTTCCACGTGTGTACTTCCTGGCGGGAAAGCTCACGCGTCATGCGACGGTACAGCTGAAGCCGGTGAGGCCGCCCCTGCAGACGGAAGCCCCGCTGCGAAAGGTGGAAGGTCTCTTCGCTGCCATCCATCTCGACGTTAAACAACGCGTCCTCGCCGGCGCCGGCGGCATCGCGAAGGTTGGCGGGCATGGCTTCGAGCACCGTCGCGAAGTCGAGACCCGCCAACGCCCGGCCTTCGTTGAAGAGATGCCTCGCCGCGATGTTCGCGTAGGTGACCTTGCCTGTCGCATCGGTCAACACGAGGGCGACGGGCGTGTTCTGTACCACGGTGTCCAGCAGCAACTCGCGCTGGGCGAGATGCTGGCGTTGTTCGCGCAGCGTCTGGCCAAGCGCGTTGTGCATGTGGATCAGGTCGCCGAGTTCGTCGTTGCGGCCCGATCCGATCGAGATGCTGAAGTCGCCATCGCGATAACTGGCCAGTGCGCTTTCCAGGGCACGCATCAGGCGACGCAGGGGCTCGACCAGAAGGTGCGCCACCCAGGCCGACAGCGGCAGCAACACGAGAAGACAGATGACCAGGGCCGTGGTGCCGTCGAAGGCCTCGATCGGCCCCGGCGTGGGCAGTTTGCCGGTCTTGTCAGGCACCGCGCGCATCCACGCCAGCACCTGCGGGAAAGGCCAGATGGAGACGCCCGCGAACACCAGCGCGCCGACGATGGCCGATGCGGCCACCACGATCGTCATCCGTCCCTCTAGCGTGAGCGTCCTCATCGGCGGCGCGTCAGACAGCCAGCCCGTATCGCTCCATCCGCCGGTAGAGCGCTTGCCGTGACAGGCCCAGGCTGTTCGCGGCGCGACTGATGACCCCGCCCGCCGAGGCCAGGGCTGCTTCGACCGACTCGCGGCTGGGTTCGTCGAGGTTGCGTGTCGCGTTCGCCGCCGGCGGCGGCAGGTTGAGATGGACCGGCTCGATGCGACCGTCCGGTGCCAGCAGCGCCGCACGCGCGATGGCGTTTTTCAGCTCACGTACGTTGCCCGGCCAGGAGTGCGCCAGCAGGGCTTCGCGAGCGTCTTCGGTCAATGTGGCCTTGCCGTCCAGGAAATGCCCGGCCAGCGGCAGGATATCGTCGCTGCGCTCGGAGAGCGGAGGGAGGTTCACGTCGATGACGTTGAGGCGGTAATAGAGGTCTTCGCGGAACGTGCCCGCGGCGATCATCGCCTTGAGGTCGGCATTGGTCGCGCTGATCAGGCGCACCTTGACCTGTCGCGTCCGTCCCGAACCCAGTCGCTCGAACTGGCCCGTCTCGAGCACGCGCAGCAGCTTCATCTGCCCCGGCAGCGGCAGGTTGCCGATCTCGTCGAGGAACAACGTGCCGCCATGAGCCATCTCGAAGCGGCCCTCGCGCGCCTTGTTGGCGCCCGTATACGCGCCGGCGTCGGCACCGAAGAGCTCGGCCTCGATCAGCTCCCCGGGAAGCGCACCGCAATTGACCGCGACGAACGGCCCGTGCCGCACGGCGGAATTGGCGTGCACGATCGCGGCGATGCGTTCTTTGCCGGCACCGTTGGGACCGGTCACCAGCACGGATACGTCGGAACGCGCGACCTGACATGCGAGCTCGATCGTGCGGCTCATGGCCTCGGAAGCGAATACCAGGCCATCGAGTTCGTAGCGGCTTTCCAGAGCTTCACGCCGGCGACGGCGTTCGACATGGACGCGCGTGGCCTCGCGGTTGGCTTCGGCCAGTTCCAGCAGGTTTTCCACCGTCGCCAGCAGCTTGTTGTCATCCCACGGCTTGGCCAGATAATCGGAAGCGCCGGCCTTGACCAGTTCCACCGCGGCTTCGAGGTGCGTCCACGCCGTGAGCAGGATCACCGGCAGGTCGGTGTAACGCGCGCGGATGGCCTTGAACAGCGCGATGCCTTCCTCCCCCGACGTGGTGTCGGCGGTGAAGTTCATGTCCTGAATGACGACATCGATCCGTTCACGGCCAAGCATCGCCAGGCCTTCTTCGGGTGTGAGCGCGACAAGGGGCCGGATCTCGCGGAGGCTGAGAGCAAGGGAAAGGGCCTCGCCGACGGCGGGGTTGTCGTCAATGATCAGTACGCAGCGCATGTGAACCTTTGGCATGCAGGCATGGATGCTTCTCGATGACCAAAAGGTTGAAAGCCTTTCGCATGAATCTTCATTCTAACCACGTGTCGCGACCACCGGGGGAACCGCCGCCGCGCGCAGGGCCGGGGCCAGCACGGCGGCCTGCCCGAGCAGCCAGAGGATGATCGCCCCGGCCGGCAGATAGACCAGCGGAAGCCTCGGCACTTCGTATTGCCACATCAGCAGCAGGTTTATCCCATAAGCCAGCACCATGCCTACGCCAATCCCGATGCTGGCCAGCAGGAAGTTTTCGGTCTGAAAGTAACGCAGCACATCGACCCGGCGCGCGCCCAGTGCCCGCCGTACGCCGATCTGCCGACGCCGCTGGCCAACCCAGAAGCTGGCCAGACCGACGATGCCCAGCGCGGTCACCGTGAGCAGTGCGATACACACACCGACCAGCAAGACGGCCATGGCACGATCGCTGGCGAAATACGCGTCGCGGATGTCGCTGTAACGCTGTTTGCCGGTGACCACCCGTCGCGGGTCGAGCTGGCGAAGTTTGGCCGCGGCGGCCGTCAATACGCGGTCCGCCTCCCCCGGTTTCACTCGCAGTAAGAAGGCCGCGCCCATCGCCGGATACTCCCGCAGCGGCATCATCGTGCTGAAGGCGGCCTGCCCACGGTCGCCGCCCCCGGCGCGCGACAGCCGTTTCACGACACCGACCACACGCATCTCGTTATCGCCGACGAACACGCTTCGACCGATCGGATGCCCGTCAGGGAAAAGCCGGTCGGCGGCGTCTTTCGAAAGGATGATCGACGGGGCCACCTTGACCTTCGCGCTGACGACATCGTCCATCCAGCGATACTCGTCAGGGCGGAACCACCGGCCTTCGGCCAGCTGCACACCCATGACCTCGCCGATGCGTTCGCCGTAGAAATTGCCGGTATTCAGGCTCGACACATGCTGATCGCGCTGAAGACCGACGCCACTGTTCCAGCTACGGTCGCCGAAAGGCACCGAGTTGGCCACGGTGGCGTCTTCCACACCCGGGATCTCGCGAAGAGCGGCCAGATCCGCGAGGGTGCGTGCATGCATGTCGGTGTGGATACCGATGTCACCCACTTCGATACGCACCAGACGGTCTTCGTCGACACCACTGGGCGTGTCCATCCACGCCAGCCGGTCGCGCACCAGGAAAACCGCGTTGCAGACGATCGCGCACGTCAGGGCGATCTGCAGAACGAGCAGCGTGCAGGTGAAGCGATGGCGTCGCAGTGTGGAGAGGATAGGTCCGATCTGCATGTTCATGTCATTGACTCTTCAGCTGCAGCGCGGGCGTGATGCTGCACGCGCGCCAGGCGGGAAGCAGGCCGGCGATCAACGTAGCGATCACCGAAAGCAGCAACGTGGCGACGAGCATGGCCAGATCGAGATGAGCCAGCCGGGCGAACGCATCGGGCTGCCTTCGCACCAGGGCGAGTCCGGCCCACGCGAGGATCAGCCCACCCACGCCTCCGGCCACACCGATCAGGCCGGCCTCGGTGAGCAATTGCGCAAACACGCTGCGCCGTGACGCGCCCAGTGCCCGCCGCACACCGACTTCGCCGGCGCGTCGCATGAACTTGGCCAGCATCAGCCCCACGGTGTTGACCAGGCACACGACAAAAAAGCCGAGGGCAAGCCACACCTGCAGGCGGACATCACTCGGAACGACCTTCTGCTCTTCCAGGAAAGCGAGCAGGCCAATCACCTCCGGGTGCTGGGGACGCTGAAAACGGCCAAGCGCCGCCTGCTCGTGCGCGTAGCCGTCGAGGTAGCGACGATACGCTTCGAGGTGCGCCGCACTGTCGAGCTGTACCCAGTACTGCAGCCAGGTGCACGAGGCACGTTCCATCTCGTTTTCGGCGGTCGATCCCTCGCCCCAGCAGCTGATCCCACCGTCGCGGCCCATCTCCAGCGCGCGGGCCGTCGAGAGCGGGACGAACACGCCTTCGCTGCCTGAAAAGCTGCCGGTGTAGATATCGTAGAAATGCGGCACGGGTCGCCAGACATCGAGCACGCCGATGATGCGAAGATCCGCCCCGTTAGCGCGTATCGTCCGGCCGACGCTGTTGGTGCCGCCGAACAGCCGGTCGTTCAGATCGGCTCCGATCACGGCCACGTGTGCCCTGGACTCGTCCTCCGCATCGCTCCACGGCTGCCCGTAGCGGAATGGCACAGCGAACATCGGGAAGAAGTCCGCCGTCGTATAGCGCGCGTGCTCGATAAACGGATCCATGGCCTGGTCGTCGGACTGGACCGGTACCGTGCCACCCACCATCAGGGCTTGCCGGTCCGCCCGACGGTCCTTCAGCAAGCGCATGCCGTCGATCCAGGTCACCTGCACGGGGAGCTTCGTATCCTCCGCGTGGCTCAGATCGCGAGGGTCCATCCGGGGCATGTAGATCGATCCACTGCGTTCCGGCAGCGGATCCCCCGACAGCACGTGCAGGACGGTCAGGGTGGTCATGCTCGCGCCGATCCCCAGCGCGACGGCGAGAATCATGAGCGCCGTCAGCGCCCTGCTCCGCCTCAGGCTGCGAAAGGCGAGTTCCAGGTAGTAGGCGAACATCGATACACCCACGCGTCAGACGCTCCGCGTCGCTTCGACGGGCGACACCCGCGAGGCGCGCAACGCCGGCGCGAACACCGCCGCCTGACCGAGGCCGAGCAGCGCGACCACACCGACCATGACGTACGTGAACGAAAGCCGCTTCATCTCGAAATGCGTGAACATCCACTGGCTCAGCCCCAGCGCGAGCATCGTGCCGACGACCACGCCGGCGAGCGCGATCAGGAAGTTCTCGGTCATGAAGTAACTGAGGATATCGCTGCGCTTCGCCCCCAATGCGCGCCGCACACCGATCTGCTTACGCCGCTGCCCGACCCAGAAACTGGACAGGCCCACGATGCCCGCCGCCGTGATGGCCAGCAGCACGCCGCAGACGACGCTCATCAGGATCGCCATGCCGCGATCCGCCTCATAGGCGTTCGCACGTACCGTTTCGAAGGTGCGGATGCCGTATTTTTCGGGAAGGACACGCATGCGGTTGACGTCGAACAGGACTTTGGGAACGCTCTTGAATACGGCGTCCTGCTGACCCGGCTTGGTACGGATCATGAAACTCTGTCCGCCGTCGTTGAACGTCAGCGGCATGATCGTCACGCTGTCCATGAAGTCCATGTCGATCCACGGAACGGTCAGCTTCGCCACGATGCCGATGATGGTCGACGGCTTCCCGCCTCGGTAATAGATGACCTTGCCCAGCGCATCGCCGTTGGGGAAAAGTTTGTCGGCCAGCGTCTTGGTCACGATCACCTGCGGCGGGGACGGCGACTCCTGGCGCTCGAACGAGCCGACCTCGGAAGCCGTGAAATTCCGGCCGGCGATGAGCTGCACGCCCAGCGTCTTGAGCGTGTGCTCGTCGCCGAAGTAGAGCGCGGTCTGCGCGCCGCCCTTGGTCGCATCCGGTGCCGTGCGCGCCGTCAATGACCAGCCACCCCGGCGCAGCGGATACGTATTGGTGACATACGCATCTTCCACGCCGGGCATGGCGCGAATGGCCTGGATGTCCGTCCTGATGATCGGAAGGTAGGTCGAGGGAGCGCCTACATACCGGTTCTGCACGGCGATCAGGTTCGACTCATTCATGCCTGTGGGACGGTTCGCCCGTTCGACGCGCTCATGCACGATGAACAGGGCATTGCAGACGATGGCCAGGGTCAGCGCGATCTGCAGTGCGATGAGGATGGTGCCGGCCTTATGCCGACGCAGCGCGGCGAGGATGGGAAGTATCTGCACGATGAAATCCTCAGTTCGACTTCAGCTGCCAGGCGGGCTGCACTTGAGCGGCGCGCCAGGTCGGATAGAAAGCGGCGATGATCGACGCGGCGATCGACACCACGAGCGTGAGCAGCACGAGCATCGGGTCCAATGTGGCCAGCCGGGCGATGGGCTCGGGGAAGACCAGTCCCACGCCGAGCACACCCAGCCCGGTAAGAATCAGGCCCAGGACGCCCCCTGCGACGCCGATCGTGCCCGCCTCGATCAGGAACTGCGCGTAGATATGCAGCCGTGACGCGCCCAGCGCCCGGCGAACGCCGATTTCAGGCGCCCGACGCATGAACTTCGCCAGCAGCAGACCCACCGTGTTGACCAGGCAGATCACCAGGAAGCCCAGCGATACGACCAGCGACACCTGCGACTCCGGCGGAACGACGTTCTGCACCGACAACCAGTCCATCACGTCACGCACGCGCCCGTTGGGTGCCCAGCGAAAACGGCCCGCACGTTGTTGTTCGGCGCCATAGCCGGCGATGTACTGACGGTAGGACTCCGCCGCGGCACGGGTCGGCAGCTCCGCCCAGAGCGACAGCCAGATGCACTCGGAACGCAGATAGTTGTCCCAGCCTTCACCGGGATCGGCGACACAGTTGTTGTTGCCATTGTTGGGCAGTTTGAGATCGACAGCCCGGTTGAACGGCACATACACCGAGGCGCCATCGTTGAACCCGCTCGTATTGGGCACGTCGAAAAACAGCGGCTGCGGCGCCCAGTCCTGGATCACGCCGCTGATGCGGAACAGATGGCCATCGATGTTGATCTGCTTGCCGACGCTCTGGCCGCCATCGAACAGCTTGTCGTTGAGCGTCTTCGAGATCACCGCGATGCTGGCATGGCGCTCGTCGTCGTCCAGCGTCCATGCCTGTCCCTGGATGAAGGGCACATCGAACATCGGGAAGAAGTCGGCACCTGTCGCGTACGCACCTTCGCGCACCGGTAAACGGCTCGGGTCTTCCGGGATCACGGAAATGCCGATCGGATAGGTCACCGTCTGCCGTTCGGCCTTGTGTGCCCGCAGCAGCGCCGTCGCGTCCTTGTACGACAATGCCGGGGGCGGCTCGCCCTTCTCCGTATTCTCGGGACCCCAGTTGTCGATCTGCACGTTGTAGAGCACTGCCGACTTCTGTGGAATCGGATCCCGCGACGTCGCGCGGAACACCGAGTACGTCGTCATCGACGCGGCCACGCCGAAACCGATGGCCATCACCATCAGTGCGGTGAGGACCGGGTTGCGCCGCAGGCTGCGCATACCGAGCTGGAGGTAATAACTGAACATGGACGGATTCCCCCGGAGAAGCGGCGGTACGATCAGGAGTGGGCGACGTTGGGATGCGAGTGGAAGCGCGGTTCTTCAGCGAGGTCGACCACCTGGCCGTCGATCACGTGGACGTTGCGCTGCGCGCGTGCGGCGAGTTCCGGATCGTGAGTCACCATGACGATGGTGGCACCTTCACGGTGGATCTCTTCCAGCAGTTCCATCACGCCGCGGGCCATCTGCGTATCGAGGTTACCGGTCGGTTCGTCGGCCAGAAGAAGACGCGGTGAGCCGGCGAGTGCGCGGGCGATGGCGACACGCTGCTGCTGACCGCCGGAGAGTTCGGCCGGGTAATGCCTCGCGCGCGAGGCCAGGCCGACACGCTCGAGCGCATCCATGATGCGCTGCTTGCGCTCGGCGGCTTTCATGCCGCGATAGCGCAGCGGCACTTCGACGTTGTCGAACACGTTGAGGTCGGGGATCAGGTTGAACGCCTGGAAGATGAAGCCGATCTTCTCGTTGCGGATCTTCGAGCGGGCGTTATCGTCGAGCTTGCTCACTTCGACGCCGTCCAGGTGGTATTCGCCACCGGTGAATGTCTCGAGCAGACCGGCGATGGTGAGGAAGGTGGTCTTGCCCGAGCCGGACGGGCCGGTGACGGCCACGAACTCGCCTTCCTTCACATCGATGTTGAAGTCGCGCAGGGCGTAGGTCTCGACGACTTCCGTGCGGTAGACCTTGGCGAGATGGTTCATCTTGAGCATGACGTTTCCCTCGGTGGATGAATGATTGGAACGGTTAACGGCTGATGGCGATGTGCTTGGCGGTGCCAAAGGTGTCCGCCCCGGAGATGACGATCTTGTCGCCCTCCTTCAGGCCGTCCAGAATCTCGACCTTGTCGATGCTGCTGGCACCGACACGGATGTCGCGACGATCGGCCATGCCGTCGGCCACGACGTAAGCGTAGCGGCCGGCGCTTTCGTCCACGAACGAGCCGCGCTCGACGGTCAGTACGTTGTCGCGTTTGTCGAGCAGGATACGCACGGACATGCGCTGGCTCTGGCGCAGCTGCTTGGGTGTATCGCCGTCGAAACGCAGTCGCGCCGCGACTTCGCCATTGACCACCTCGGGCGAGATCGCGCTCACCTTCCCGTCCCACACCTTGCCGTTACCGGTGATCTCACCGGGCATGCCGATCGCGAGGTCGCGCGCGAAGCTCTCCGGCACTTTCATCTCGACTTCGAGGGCGGACAGATCGATGACGCTCAGCAGCTGGGCATCCTTGGCGACCGTGGCGCGCTCGGCGATGAACAGCTGACCGACCTGCCCGTCGACAGGCGACTTCACGTTGAGGTCGTCGACCTGGCGCTCGAGGTCTTTCACCAGCAGCAGCTGACGGTCGTGGGCCAGCTTCTTCGACTGCACGTCGAAAGTCAGGCTGTCGTTATCCGTCGCCAGGTCGGACTTCGCGTGCTTCGTGGTGATCGCCGCCTTGTCCAGCGTGGACTTGGCCTTCTCCACTTCGGCGGCCGGCACGGCACCCTTGTCGAACGCGCTCTGGTATCGCTTGAGGTCACGCTCGGCGGCGGTCTGATCGATGGTCGCGTTATCGAACGCCTTCTGCAGCTCGGAGCGCTTCTTCGTCGCGTCGATCTGCGCGCGCAGGAACTCCACTTCCATCGCATCGGCCGCCGACTGCTCCTGCGCGAGCTTGCTGGTGAGTTCGGGGCTGGTGATGACGGCGAGCGGCTGATTCTTCGTCACCACGTCGCCCGCATGCACTTTCAGCACGACCGCACCGGCGGACGCGGCATACATCGTCGGGCTCACGGCGGCGACCACTTTGCCTTCCGCCGCGATGTCGCGAACGAAGGGGCCACGGGTGACGGTGCCGAACGAGAGGCGCGAGGCGCTGACCGACGAATCCGCGGAGAACATCGTCGCGACCTTCGGTGCCGCGAAAACGAGTGCGGCCAGCACCACCACGCCCGCGCCACCGAGCAGCAGTTTGCGCCGATGGCTCGGGCGGACTTCGACGAGGCGGTCCTGTGCGGAGGTGTCGCGGATCATGTTGGGTATCCCTGGTGATTTCCAGGAAATAGCAGCAAGCGGCGTGCCAACACGAAATACTAAATCAGATCATGGCCTTGCAAGGAATCCGGCGTGTGAGACGTGTGTCCGCGGACAAAGTGTCCGGACACCCGCGGGTGGCGGACACGTCCGCGCGAGGCATCAACCCGCGATGCCCACGGATTCGGACATCGCAATGTCCCGCGCCACACCGTGGCCCAGCGTGGATATGCATGCGTCGCGCGCACCAAGCACCGTGAAGCCACTCATCCGTCGGCGGGTGAAGGTGAGCACGCGCGCACGCGATGCACGCAACCATTCGCGGTTCGGCGATCGCCGCGCCGGCGCCGCGATCGGTGAGGCGTCGGCGAACAGGCCATCCCAGGCTAGGTAGTCCGTGTCGGGCAGCAGATAGATGCGGGCGACGGTGTCACCTTCGGCGCTGACGCAGTCGATCCACTCGCGCGGCCCTTCAGCCGTGATGGCGCAGGTCAGGCCCACGTAGCGGGCGACCAGCAGTGGCGCCAGATCGGCCGATTCCACGAGGCAGCCGTCGGCGGCCGGCGCGCTGAGCGCACAGCCGGACAGCGGCGGTGCCAGGTACAGCACGCCGCCCAGCTGCCCCAGGCCCTCGAACAGGGTCCGCGGTGCCAGCGCCAGCCAGCGCGTGGTCGAGGTGGTACGGGCGCGCGAGAGCACGCCGAAGGACGATAGCCAGCCGAACATGTCGCCTCCCGGTCTGGGACGAGGAACGGAGGCCTGGCTTGCGCGGTCCGGGGAGGTCCCGCGTGGCTTGGCGTCGGGGAGAAGTGCGCTTACTTGGTAAGGATCAGCTTGTCGTTGCGAGTCAGGCGCAGGTGGTACTCGCTGCCCTGGTGCTCGATGACGAGCTCACGCGAACCGTCGAGGAGGTTCTTGCTCTCGATGCGCCGCGTCGCGACGGGGGTCGCCATGCGAAGGGGTACGACCTTGTCTCGGCCGCCGTTGTCGGTCAGGGGAAGCGTTCTCAGCAACATGGTCAGCTCCGCGATTGAGGGTGCGGAGTTGATGATAATGATTCTCAATTACCTGTCAACAGGCAATGGGGTCTCTACTGAGAAAACGCCGCCCGACGGCGGCGTCGTTTCAGCCCTCGCCGGCCAGCCGCGGGGCGTCGGCAAGCATCCCGGCCAGCGTCCGCTCCAGTTCTTCGAGGTCCGGAATGATCGCGGTGTCGTCCCGGACGAGCACCCGCGCACGCACACCGAACGGCAGGTCATGTCCGTCGTGCGTCGGCAACAGAAGCTCGGCATTGAGCGTGGTCAGGCGCGGGAAGCCGTGGGTCACCACGGCGATGTACGGCAGCCCAGCCGTATTGCCGAGCGCCTTCAGCACGGCGACGCGGGCCGCCTGCGGCGGTGCGTCGTCGGGCAGCCGGGCCACATGGTCGAAGCGCACCAGCGGAATGCTCCAGCCACGCCAGGCGATACGCCCCAGCAGCCAATCGGGCGCATCGGCGACCGGCTCGACGCCGGCCAGGGTAATGACTTCCGCCACCGCGGCGTTCGGCAGCAGCAGGCGCACGCCCGCGCTGGGGATCAGAACGCAGCGGATCTCTCGCGGTAACGGCTCGCTCATGGGAATTCCTCGATCAGTTTCTGCGCCAGCGCCGCGACGTCGCCGGCATAGGCCGCCACACGCTCTTCGCGGATACCCGCGACCATGTGGCCATGCGCCTCTTCCACCGGCACGCTTTCCACCCAGACGCGACCGCCGGCGTCATAAACCGCCTGCGCTCCCGCCACGGCATCGTTCCCGCGACCGGCGAACACGATGGCCAGCGCGTCGCCACCGAACCCGCCGGCCAGCGTGCTCAGGACACCGTCGATCGACGGGCCCGCACTGCCGGTCGCGCTGGCGTCCTCGCGCACCGTGACGCTGCCGTCGCGGCGGATCTGTACGTGCGACCCGCGCGGCACCACCAGGCGCTCGCCGTGGGCCGTATGGTCCTGCTCGCCGGCGATTCGCAAATCGCCCAGGCGACGCGCGAATGCCTGGGTGTCGTCATGATGCGCCACGACGAGCAGCACCGCGGGAAGACGTGCGGGGACCGCGGCCAGGAACGCGGCGATCGACGCTTCGCTTTCGCCTGCGCCGCCGAGGGCGATCACGCGGCGCACGGCACGCGAGCTGCCTTCGAGGAACATCTCGTGAGAGAACTCGCCATCGGTGCGCGGCGCGATGGCTTCTTCCATCGAGACCAGTTCGAGCGTGAAGCCCGCCTCGATGCCGTGCGTCCCGTCGTCGACGATGTCCTGTGCGAGGTATTCCGCAGCCGTGAGCGTTTCGATACCGAACTCCGAAGCGGGCGGGCGAGCCACCGTTTCGGGCACGACGGCGTCGTGGTCGATCAGGTCCCATTCGGGCGCCGGCGGCGGTACGTATTCGGTAGCGCGGCCTTCGATCTCGAGCTTCGGCGTGCCCGCCTGCGCGGTACCCGGCAGCGCATCGTCCTCAGATGCGAGCGAGAACTGGCTCAGGTCGAATTCGCGTTCCGGTGCGGGCGGTGGCGGCGGCGTTTCGTCGATGACCTCGAAGCCGGACAGATCGAGTGACGCCAGCTCGGTCAGTTCGACCGGTGCGGACGGCACCTCGTCCAGGCCGTCCGTGCTGATCGCGGAGGCATCGGTGTCGGCCAGCAGCGCTTCGAGTTCGGCGGCGAGCTCCGTCGGATCGGCCCCCTCACCGTCGTGTTCGCCCGTGGCGGACAGCGTGGTCGAAAAGGCCAGTTCGTCGGGCACATCGTGCTCGACACCCGGCACGGCATCCATCGACACAGGCGCAGGCTTGTCGACGGATGCCATCGGCTCCTCGGGATAACCGTGCGTACCCGTGATGGCCAGGTCATCGACCAGGGGTTCGTTGAAGGTCTCTTCGGCCGGTGCGGCAACGCCGGCCATCGCGACCACACGCGGTTCGATGGCTCGGGCGTCCTCGGGGCGTGGCGGATCCATCGGTGACACGCCGACCAGCTTTGCCGCGAGATGCCGGGCCCAGCGGGCGCGGTCCCAGCCTTCCAGCGCGCGGCTCACGTCCGCATCGTTGAACACCAGGCGCGGATGTCCGCCTTCGACCGTGTCGTACAGACGGTCGAGGTCGTCATCGCTGGGGTCGTCGAGGTCGACCACGACCACATCGGCCGACGAACCGACCAGTTCGGCGGGCGCGAAGGCACGAAGGTCCGATTCATAGACGATCGTCGCGCCCTGCTCGACCAGCGCGTCGCGCAGGTGTCCGGACAGCGCTGAGTCGTCGAACAGTAACGCCACCAGGGGCGCACGATCACCCATGGTGAACTCCGAGCACATCGTTGATCTGGATGACCAGATCGTTTTCCTGATACGGCTTGCCGATGTAACGGTCCACGCCGATGTCGAACGCGCGCTGTCGATGTTTGTCGCCGGTACGCGAGGTGATCATGATGATGGGCACGCCCGCCAGACGCTCATCGGCCTTCATCTGCGTCGCCAGTTCATAGCCGTCCATGCGTGGCATCTCGATGTCGAGCAGCATCAGGTCGGGCACGCGCTCATTGAGCTTTTCGAGCGCGTCGATACCGTCCTTCGCCGTCATCACCTCGAACTCGTGACGCTCCAGCACGCGGCCGGTGACCTTGCGCATGGTGATCGAATCGTCGACCACCATGACCAGCGGCTTCACGCGGATCTCGTCCTGCGCGCGCGGTGCGTGCGGGATGGCCGCCTCGGCTTCGAAGGCGCGGCGAGCCATGCCATGACGCACCAGGGGCGCGAGGTCGAGAATCATCAGCACCGAACCGTCGCCCATGATCGTCGCGCCGAGGATACCCGGCACCGAGCTGACCTGCGGACCGACCGGCTTGACCACGATTTCGCGCGAGCCGAGCACGGCATCGACACGGATCGCGGCACGCAGGTCGCCCGAGCGAGCGAGCAGCAGCGGAATATCGCCCTCGTCCGGCGACGCGACGATATGCACGCCCAGCAGCTGCGGCAGGTCGTGGATGGCGAACTCTTCACCCAGATAGTCGAACGCGGGCTGCTCGTCGGCCATGCGGTGGGCAAGCTCGTTCGGCTCCACACGCGCCACGCCGTTGACCGAGGTCATCGGGATGGCGAAGTTCGTTTCACCGATGCGCACGATCAGGGCCTGGGTCACCGCGAGGGTGAACGGCAGGCGCATCACGAAGGTCGTACCGCTGCCCTTCTCCGATTCGATCGCCAGCGTGCCGCCGAGCTGCTTGATCTCGTTGGCGACCACGTCCATACCGACACCACGACCGGCTACCTGGGTGACCTTCTCCGCGGTGGAGAAGCCCGGTACCTGAGTGAGCTGAAGGATCTGGTCGTCGGAGACACGGGCATCCGGACGCAGCAGGCCGCGCTCGATCGCCTTGGCGCGAATGGCATCGCGGTCCATGCCGGCACCGTCGTCGGACAGGCGTACCACGACCTCGGTGGCTTCGCGCGCCACCTGGATACGCACCGTGCCTTCCGGATGCTTACCGTTGGCTTCGCGAGTGTCCGGTGTCTCGATACCGTGGGCGACCGCGTTACGCAGCATGTGCTCGAACGGCGCCTTGATACGGTCGAGCATGTTGCGGTCCATTTCGCCGTTGGCGCCTTCCACCACCAGCTGCGCCCGCTTGCCAACGTCGTTGGCGGCCTGGCGGAGCGTGCGGCGAAGGTTGGGCACCATCGCGTCGAACGGCAACATGCGGGTCTGCATGAGACCTTCCTGCAGTTCCGCGTTGACCCGCTGCTGCTGGAGCAGAAGGTTTTCGGACTGACGGGTAAGCTCATCGAGGATCGTCTGCAGCGAGACCAGATCGGATACCGACTCGGCCAGCGCTCGCGAGTACTGCTGAAGCTGCGAGAAGCGATCGAGTTCGAGCGGATCGAACGTCGCCGATCCGGTATCGCGGTGTTCCTGGTGGTAACGCGCGATGATCTGCGCTTCGGTTTCGATTTCGAGCATGCGCAGCTGGCTGCGCAGACGGCTGACCGTCTGCTCGTGCTCGGTGAGCGTCGAGCGGAAGCTGGCCGTCTGCTGTTCCAGGCGCGAGCGGTAGATCGACACTTCGCCGGCGTGGTTCACCAGCGTGTCGAGCATGTCCGCGCGGACACGGATCTGTTCCTGCGACGCGCGCTGCAGTTCTTCTTCCTCGAATTCCGGCAGCAGGTCCGGCAGTTCGTGGTCGAGGACAGGAATGACTTCCGGTTCCGGCAGGGGCTCGGTCGCCGGGATGTACTCGGCGGCCTCGCGCTCTTCGCGGTACGCCTCGGCGGTCAGCGTATCCGGTGCGATGGGCGCGCCGGCCAGGCGTGCGAACGGCTCGATGTCGGCATCGCTGAGCGCGATCGCGCGGTTCTGCGCGATGCTCTGGATCATGCCGTGCAGACGATCGAAACCGACTTCCATCGCTTCGATGGAGGCGCGGTCGCTGTCGCGCTGGCCCGTGGCCACCGCGTCGAGCAGGGCTTCCATCGCATGCGCGAAATCGCCGACCGGCGCCAGGCCAGCCATGCGCGCACTGCCCTTCAGCGTGTGCAGATCGCGCTGCAGCGAGGTGACGTGTTCCGCCACCTGCGGCTCGATGCGCCATGCGGCGAGCGCGCCGTCGGCGTGATCCAGAATCTCGCGGCCTTCCTCGACGAACACCTCGAGCAGATCGGGATCGATATCGGCATACGGCGAAAGCTCCGGCACCAGGGCCGGTGCCGGCTCGTCCACCGGCGTATGCACCGGCGCGGCGACCGGTTCATGCGACTGGTCTTCGATGAGAACGGGCTCGTCCACGGCGGGCTCGGCCACGTCTTCCGGCTGAGCCACGTCTTCCGGCTCGGCCACTTCGTCCGGCTCGGCCACTGCTCGCGGGTCAGCGGCTTCTTCCGGCTCAGCCAGCTCGAACGATGCTTCGGACTCCGCCATGTCAGCGGCGTACGGCGCTACTTCCGGAGCCTCGGCCTGGTCGACAGGTATTTCCTCGGCCACCGGCTCGAAGACGGGCTCGGTGGGAGCCGACTCTGCCGGCGCTTCGGGACCCACCGACGCCAGCGGATCGGGATCGACAAACGAATCCTCTTCCGACGGCGTCTCGTCGATGACTTCGTCGTCGGCGGAAACGATCTCATCGACACGCGAATCCTCGACCCGCGGTTCGACGAGGCCATCGTCGGTATGCAGCACGTCACCATCGTGCGACATCGGCTGCGGCAATGCTTCGGCTTCGGCTTCGGCGTTGGCTTCGGCGTTGGCTTCCGCTGCCGCGTCGACCGACGGGCCGGCCGGCGTCGTCGCGGCGGCATCGAAACCCTCCACCAGAGCGCGCCAGGCAGCCGCTTCGTCCACGTCGTACTTCGCGATCGGCTCGACCACGCCTTCCGGTTTGTCGACCTCGAAACGTTCGAACGAAGCGAGCAGCTCGGCCGTGAGATCGTCAGTGCTGTCGATCGGCTCGACGGGCGCCAGCTCGATCCCGGGAATGGCCTGACTGTCCGTCTCGGCGTCGATTTCGGCCTGAAGCTCGGCGAGCGTCGGCTCCTGCTCTTCGGACGTTTCGGATTCAGGCTCCACGTCGGCGACGACGTCGGCTTTCGTTTCGACCGCGGGCGGAGCGGCAGCCTCGAGCTCGGCCAGCTCACGGGCCAGCATCGCTTCCAGCTCGGCTTCAAGATCGCCCGGCGCGGCAGCATCCTCTTCCACGCTGTCGTCGGCGAGGGTTTCCGTGTCGAACGACGACACGGGGGCCGCGTCGTCTTCCGGCAAGACCTCGTCCACGGCCGGCGACGGGACGTCGTCGACGACGTTCGCAACGTGGGGCACGACGTTGTCGATGTCGGCGACGAACGGCGTCGAGGACGCCACGTCGAGCGGCGCCTCGTCCAGCGGCAGCGGATCGGGCTCGTACAGAATGTGCGCGACCGTCGCTTCGGGCTGTTCGTCGCGCATGGCGATGATATGTGCCGCCAGCGCGGCCACGTCCGGTACGCGCGGATCCGGGGTGTCGAACTGGTCCATCACGTGATCGACGAGATCGGCCGTATCGGTCAGCGCGTCCACGCCTTCGACACGCAGCGGCAGGCCGCTGGCACGAACGCGCTTGATCAGGCCTTCCAGCGGTGCGAGCACCTGGATGAGCACCGGGATGTCGACCATACCGATGGCACCGTGCAACGTATGCACGGCACGCAGCAGCGCGTCGTCGACAAACAGTTCGCCGTCGCCGGCGCGGGCCAGGTTGGCACGAATGATCGTGAGGTACTGGGCCACCTCGGTACGCAGGATGTCGAGCAGCACGGCGTCGACCGGCGGCAGCGGCGGCGCGACATACACCGGCTCGCTCGGCGCGGCTTCGACGGGCTCGGCGGGCGTCTGCCCGTAGCTGGCGAAAGCGGCGGTCGGCACGGCGGCGATGGTGTCGCGGGGCACGCGACGCTTCACCTTGGTGCGGACCTTCTGTACGGAGCTCTTCGCGACATCTTCCACGAAGGCCATGTCGCCCATCGCGAGGCGATCCGCGGTTTCCATGATCGCGGCGATCGGCGCACCCGGCGTGCTCTCGCCTTCGAGAGCGGCCTTCAGCTGCGGCAGCGCATCGATGGCATGACGGACCAGCGCCTGCACGCCCGGATGCGGTTCGATGCTCTTGTCGAGCACGCGGTTGAGCGTGTTCTCGACCTTCCAGGCGAACTCGCCCAGAAGACGGGCGCCGACCAGACGACCGGAGCCCTTCAGCGTATGGAACGAGCGACGGATCGGAACGAGCGACTCGCTTCTTTCCGGATTGGCCAGCCACGCGCTCTGCGCGGCGCGGAGATTGTTGATCTCTTCCTCGGTTTCTTCGAGGAAGATCTCGCGGATTTCGTCGTCGATACCGTCGACCGTGATCTGGAAGCCGGCGAACTCGGCATGGCCTGCGCCGCCCACTTCCTGCTCGATTTCTTCCTCGATCTCGACCCAGTCTTCCTCGCCCGCGGCAGCGGCGGGCTCCGCAGCGGCCGCGACCGGCGACGTCGCTTCAGGCGCGGTCGCTTCGGGCGCGGCGACCGCGGCGGCCGCGGCGATTTCCGCCTCGGTCGGCGGCTCGTCGACCAGATCGAACGATTCCGCAAACGTCGATACCGTTTCGCCCGCATCGACGCTGGTCGACGGCACGGCGATGTGCTCGATCGCCTCGCTTTCGATGCGCTCGATCGCGGCTTCGCCCAGCGGCTCGGCTACGTCTTCCTCAGCGGTCGGCAGCGGCCAGTAGCCGAGCTCGGCCAGGCTCTGCTGCGTCACGTCCAGTATGTGCTCGAGGCCACCGCGGTGTTCGCGGGCGGCTTCGAGGTAATACTCGAGCGCCGCCAGTGCATCGGCAAGGCGATCCATCTGCGCGCCGTTCGGCACGCGGCGGTCGCCGAGCAGTTCACGATGAATGAACAGGCCAATGCCGTCGGCGAGTTCGCCGGGGCGCGGAGCGCCCAGCATGCGCATCGCGCCGCCGATTTCGGCCATCAGCTCCGGCGTACCGTCCAGCTGGGCGTGATCCCAGGACGACTCGACGAAGGCGACGATCGCGTCCTTGACCTTCGACGTGTTGCCCGTGGCTTCGCGCATCAGCGTGGCGAGAATGTGGCGTGCTTCGCTGCGCGGAAGCGGCGACGGACCGAGGTCGGAAACGACCTGCTCCTCGCCCTCGGCACCGAGGCGTTCGATGTGGTCGTCGAGCGAGGCTTCGACGTAGAGCAGCGCACCCGCGACATCGAGCAACGACTCTTCGTCGGGATCGCGCGCACCGGTGGCGATTTCGCCGAGGATCCGGCGCTGTTCGCCCACCACGCGGCGCGGCACACCGAGCGCAAGCATGCCCAGCGTGTCACCGACACGATCGAGTACGTCAGCCTGCGGGCCGAGCTGAGCGGGATCGCCATCGGGGCGACGGAGGAACAGGTCGAGCGATTCCTTCACCCGCAGCAGGTCTTCCTTGATCGCCACCGACACGGTGTCGAGCAGCGCGCGGTTGTGACCGGACATCGAGCCACGGGCATGCTCGACCTCGGCCGCCTGCGGCAGCAAGCCGTCGAGCCGGTAGGTCTGGCGCAGTTCTTCGAGGCGTTCGCTGCCCGGCTTGGCCTGGGCGACGTAGTACAGCAGCTTGCGTGCGAGTTCGTCCGCATCGCCGTTGAGCAACGCGTCTTCGCCACCCTCCACCAGTTCACGGATGGAACGGTCGACGCGGCCGATCAGCTGGCGCACGTCCTTTTCGTGGGCGCGCAGCACACCACGCTCGAGGCCCTCGAGCACACCGGCGGCGATCCACCACAGGCGACGGCCGGCGATGGTGTAGCAACGCGCGGCGATGCCGTCGAGCGTCGCGCGCATGCCGAGCAGCTGACGTTCGTTGCCCTGCCCGCGGAACCAGGCCAGCAACTGCTGCTGGAAACGCACGCGCAGTTCCGCGATCTCGGCGCGATGGCTTTCGGCCGCCGCGGGATCGTTCGCACCCGGCGCAATGGCCGGCAGCATGGTGTCGAGGTTGGGCGTGAACAGTGCCGACTCGTGCAGCGACTGCTCGCCACGGCTCGAGCGAAGGTCGTTGAGCAGCGGCAGGAGCACGATGGGCACGTCGCGGTGGCCACTCTGCAGACGCTCGAGGTAGTCGGGCATCTGCATCATGCCGCGCATGAGCGCGGCATAGGCGTCGTCGCGATGGGCCACGCGATCGTCGATCAGCGCGGCGACCAGCTGCTCCATTTCGCCGACGACCATCGCGGCGCCGTACAACTCGACCATACGCAGCGTGCCGTGGACCTGGTGAAGGTCCGCGGCACAGGTGTGCATGACGTAGGCGTCGCGGGAGTCCTCGACGTAGGACTCGAGGGCCTGGCGTGCCTTGGACAAGGCGTCGTCGAGCTCCGCCTTGACCCAGTGCAGCGTAGTGAAATCGGTATGGTCTTGAAGTCTCACTGCATTAGCCCGGCAGCTTGAAGTTCGCGACGGACAGTCGCAGGTCGTTCGCCAGCTGCGCCAGGTTTCCGATCGACTCGGCCGTCTGACTCGCACCCAGCGAGGTCTGCGAGGTGATCTCCTGGATGACGTTCATCGTCGCCGAGGTATCCGTTGCCGCGGCCGACTGCTGGCGGGCAGCGGCGGAGATGTTCTGAATCAGTGCGGACAGATCGTTCGAGACGCGCTCGATGTCGCCCAGCGCGGTACCCGCGTCCTCGGCCAGTCGCGCACCCGCCACCACCTCGGCGGTGGTCTGCTCCATGGAGCTGACCGCCTCGTTGGTATCGGACTGAATGGTCTGGACCAGGGTTTCGATTCGCTTCGTGGCGCTGGCGGAACGTTCGGCGAGGCGCTGGACTTCGTCCGCGACGACCGCGAAACCGCGACCCGCTTCACCGGCCGACGCCGCCTGGATGGCTGCGTTCAACGCGAGGATGTTGGTCTGCTCGGCAATGTCGTTGATCAGTTCGACGATCGAGCCGATTTCCTGCGAAGACTCGCCCAGTCGCTTGATTCGCTTCGAGGTTTCCTGGATCTGGTCACGGATCGAGTCCATGCCCTGAATCGTTTCCCGCACCACTTCCGCGCCACGCGATGCGATCTGCACCGAGCGCTGCGCCACGTCGGCCGACTCGGCCGAATCCTTCGACACCGTATCCATCGAGGTGGCGATCTGGTTGATGGCGGAGGTCGCCGAGGTGATCTGCTGCGCCTGCTGTTCCGCCGCGTCGGCGAGGTGCATCGCGGTGGCCTGGGTTTCCTGCGCTGCCGCCGAGACCCGCACCGCCGTTTCGTTAATCGTGGTGACGAGGTTGCGCATCTCGTCGACCGCGGAGTTCATGGCGTCCGCGATGGCGCCCGTGATGTCCTCGGTCACCGTGGCCTTGATGGTCAGGTCGCCTTCGGCGAGCGAGCCCATCTCGTCCAGCAGCCGCATAATCGCGGTCTGGTTACGCTGATTGAGTTCGGACGTGGTTTCCAGGCGGCGACGCTGATCGCGCACGAGGTTGTAGACCAGCAACAGGGCGAACGCCACCGCGCCGATGGCGCCGATCAGGCCCCACCATACGTTCGGGAACAGGCGGGTCAGCGGCAACCTGGCGATCTGGTCGGCGGACTCGTTCGCACGCAGCAACACGGTCTGCGAATCCAGCGAGGCCTGGTTACCGGCGCGCTTCACGTCCTGCAGGTTCGGCGACGCCGAGACCAGCTGGGTGACGGGATCGACCAGGTCGCCCCACGACGTCTGCATGTCGGTAAGGATCTTGTGTGCATTGCTGTCGGAGATGGCACGGACACCGCCGTCCGGGTTGCCATCGATCAGGCCCTTGAGCACCGAACCGTACAGCTGCGCATCGCGCGACAGGCCGTCAGCGGCCGACTGCGCACCGTCGCCACCCTGCAGGATTTCCTGCACGCGGCGGATCATGCGGTCAGCCATGAGCATCCAGCGCGCGATGGTGAAGGTCTGCTCCACCGAGGCGTTTTTCTGCTGGACGATGTTGAGCACCTCGTCGGTACGGGCGTTCAGCAGCGGCATCTGCCTGGAGAACAGATCGGCGCGCTCACCCGACGACAGGACGAGGTCTTTATTGGAGAGAATCTTGCCGATGTCCGCGTCGAGCTGGTGCCAGGCGTTGGCCAGCGCGCCCACCGAGCGACCGGCCTGCGAGCCGTTGTCGTCCGCGTAAGCCGGCATGCCGGTCTTGTCGTCGCCCTTGACCAGGCGTTGCACCGCCGAATCGATCGTATTCCGGGTGGCCGACAGTTCGCGGAAGGAGTCGCGGTTGCCGTCGGATGCCTCGAGCGCGTACTTCGCGGTCTGCTGCGAAAGCACCTGAACCTGGGTCGTCAACGCGATGGCTTCGCGATCCTCACCGTTCCTGGTGTTCAGCCACCAGAAGTCGACCGACGCCAAACCGATCGCCAGGAGAAGAAACACGATAACGATCGTGTAGCCACGTTCCCGGCCTGCGCCGCCTGCTGTCGTGCTCATATCTACCTCACCCAAACCTGGCAAAGCTAGCCACCGGCGCCTCGAGGCTGCCGGCAAGACGAAGCGACCGAAGTGATCGCCCCCCCGTTCCCAATGCGAAAGCGGCCAAGCCACCTCCGCCCATCCTGTAACGGGCCGGCCAAGAGGCCGCCCCGTCCCCCTGGAGACGCCTTACAGCGCCGCCTGCCGGAAATCCGGCGCACGAACCAGACGGCTCATGCTGAACAGCCCGAACGATTGCTCGCCAAGTGTCACGTTTTCAGCCACGAACCGCGTCAGGCGCGGATCGCGTTCGTCTTCGCCCGAACCGCGCTGGGCGTCGTCCATCGTCCGCTGGCCGAAAACCTCGTCGACCAGCAGCCCCACCGTGCCGCCGTGCTGGCGTACGAGAAGCAGACGCGTACGTTCGGAAGACGGCGTACGTTCGTCGAACAGGAACCGGCCCAGATCGATCGCCGGCACCAGGTTGCCTCGCACGTTCGCCACGCCCATCAGCCAGGGCTGCGTGCCCGGGACGTTGGTCAGCGAGGGAACCGCCAGCAGTTCGTTGATTTCCTCGATGCCGCTGACGAAGGCGCGCCGACCCACGCGGAACCCGATGCCACGCCACAGGCCCGTCGAGTCGACGTGCGTCGGCGCATCGGCCGAGTGCGCCAGACAGGCGCGTTCGTAGAACGCGAGCAGTTCGAAGGGCGACGTTGCAACGTTCTCGCTCATATCGCCCTCAGTGCGTCTTGTTCGGGAGCAGGCTGGCGATGGTCGAGAGAAGCTCCTTCTCGTTTACCGGCTTGGTGATGAAGGCCTTCGCGCCCTGGCGCAGGCCCCACACGCGGTCGGTCTCCATCGATTTGGTCGTGATCATCACCACGGGCACGTCCGCCGTGGCCGGGTCGCGGCTCAGCGAACGGGTGGCCTGGAAGCCGTTCATGCCGGGCATGATGACGTCCATGATGACCAGATCGGGCTTGTTCTCCTGGATCCGCGCGATGCCTGCTTCGGCATTGTCCACGCTGGAAACGGAAAAACCCGCCTTTTCGAGCAGCGTGGTGAACACGCGTACGTCGGTGGGCGAGTCGTCGATGATTAGGATATTTGCCACACGTCCCCCTGGACGTCGTTAAGCGAGATCAGGTCGGTCAGCTCGCCGTCGCATAGCGGTGAATCGCGCCGAGAAGTTCGTCGCGGGTGAATGGCTTGGTGAGGTACTGCTCGGCCCCGACGATCCGGCCTCGCGCCTTGTCGAACAGACCGTCCTTGGAGGACAGCATGATTACCGGCGTACCGCGGAACTGGGCGTTGTTCTTGATCAGCGCGCAGGTCTGATATCCATCCAGGCGCGGCATCATGATGTCGACGAAGATGATGTTCGGTTTCTGGTCCGAGATTTTCGCCAGCGCCTCGAAGCCGTCGACGGCGGTGAGGACGTCGCAGCCTTCCTTCTTCAACAGCGTTTCAGCCGTGCGCCGGATGGTTTTCGAATCGTCGATGACCATGACCTTCAAACCGGTCAGGTCGGTACCGCGTCCGCTTTCGTTCACTGCGCCCCCGTGCCACGCAAAAAAAACCGCAAATCCCCGCGCAGGATAGCCCCTTTCCGGGGTGTGTTCCGTGCGCTGGGTCGTCGTCCGGAACCTGCGTCCCGGCGGCCCGCTCTTCGGCGTTCCTCCCGACCGCTGTTTAATGGTTGGTGAGAGTTACGTCAAGATGAATTGTTCTTAAAAGGGGGACGGGCTTGTGAAATGGACCCTCCCGCTCCACTAGACTTGGCACCTTTCCTGCTCGCCGGACCCGCCATGTCCCTCACCGTCGCCGTCCTGATGGACCCGATCCGCGCCATCAAGATCGCCAAGGACTCCACCTTCGCCATGTTGCTGGAGGCTTCCCGCCGCGGCCACACCCTGTTTTACATGGAGCAGGGCGACATGGCCCTGCGCGACGGCGAGGCCTGGGCACGCCTGCGGCCGCTCACCGTGAAAGACGATCCCGCCGGTTGGTACACGCTGGGCGAAGCCGCCTGGCGCCCCCTTGGCGAGATAGACATCGTGCTGGCCCGCAAGGATCCGCCGGTCGATGCCCAGTTCGTCTACGACACCATGGTGCTGGAGCGCGCCCAGCGGGCGGGCGCCAGGGTCGTCAACGACCCGCGCAGCCTGCGCGACTGCAACGAGAAGCTGTTCGCGCTGGATTTCCCGCAGTGCATCGCCCCGACGCTGGTCTCGCGCGACCGTGGCGACCTCAAGGCCTTTGTCGCCCTTCACGGCGAGGCGGTCCTGAAGCCGCTGGACGGGATGGGCGGTCGCGGAATCTTCCGCGTCCGGGCCGGCGACAGCAATCTCAACTCGATGCTGGAGACCCTCCTGGGTCCGGCAGGGCACGACTTCGTCATCGCGCAGAAGTACATCCCGGAGATCACGTCGGGTGACAAGCGCATCCTGCTGATCGACGGCGAACCGGTGCCTTATGCCCTCGCCCGCATTCCCCAGGGCGACGAATTCCGCGGCAACCTGGCGGCCGGTGGCCGTGGCGAAGGCGTGCCGCTGTCCGAGCGTGACCGCTGGATCGCCGCCCAGGTGGCGCCCGAGTTGCTGCGTCGCGGCCTCCGCTTCGTCGGTCTGGACGTCATCGGCGACTACCTGACCGAGATCAACGTCACATCTCCGACCTGTATCCGGGAACTGGATGCCCAGTTCGGCATTAACATCGCGGGGCTGATGTTCGACGCAATCGAGGCCCGATGACGACCCGCACCACCGGCGCCGACCTGTTCGGCGCGACCCTGCTGTTCTCGCTGCTGCTGCACGGTGTCGTCATCCTCGGCATCACCTTCGACGCGGAGAAGCCTAAACCGAGCGTTCCCACGCTCGACGTCACGCTCGTGGACGTCGCCAACCAGGAGCCGCCCGACAAGGCCGACTTCCTGGCCCAGGCGAACAACGCGGGCGGCGGTGACAAGGACAAGGCGGCGCGTCCGTCGGAGCCGGTGTCCGGCCCGCTGCCGACTCCCGTGCGCGGCGTCACGCCCGAGCCGAAAGAAGCGCAGGCACCCGCGCCTCAGGACCGCACGCCGCAGCAGTTGCTGACCAGTTCCGGTGAAACCGCCTTCGCGGTCGATACGACGAAACAGCAGACGGAGCACCAGGAGCACCCGCTGCCCGTGTCGGACGAGGAGATCCAGCGCAAGCTGGAGATGGCTCGCCTGTCGGCCGAGGTGCGCGAACAGTCGCAGGCCTACGCCAAGCGACCGAAAAAGAAATTCATTTCGTCCAACACGCGCGAGTACGTCTACGCCGCGTACATGAAGGGCTGGGTGGGACGCGTGGAGCGGGTGGGCAATCTCAACTACCCGGACGAAGCCCGCCGCCAGGGGCTGTACGGGGAGCTGGTCCTCACCGTCGGTCTGAACAAGGACGGCTCGATCAAGAGCATGGACGTGATCAAGAGTTCAGGCCACAAGGTGCTCGATGACGCCGCCCAGCGCATCGTCCGGCTGGCGGCACCCTTCCCCTCGCTGCCGGCTGACAAGACGAGGGTGGATGAGTTGTACATCACCCGGACCTGGCAGTTTTTGCCGGGGAATGTTTTGAGGAATTATTGAGGCGGGGGGCCGGGCTGGGGCCGGGTCGCGCGCGGGGCGCGCTGCTACGGGGCGAGGCGCCTTGTAGGAGCGCGCCCTGCGCGCGATTCACGCCAACGCAATTCACAATGCCGGCAACAGCTGATCCGCCTCACTCACGTAGGCCTTCTGCGCCTTCCTGTCCCAGACACACAGCTCCCGCCCCGGCCGGTTCTTCATGTGCTTCTGCGGATAACGCCCCGCCAGCACCAGCGCCGTCACCGGCACCCGGTCGTCATACGCGATAGGCCGCCCTACCGGCTTCACATCCTTCAGGCCGCTTGCCGCGACGCAGGCCTGCGTCAGCCGCTGGTCATAGTCCTTCCATGCCGACGGCGTCGAAGCCTGAGCCAGCGAAGCGGCGAGCGCGCCGGTCGCCGCTATAAAACCCTTCGCGAACATGATCTTCTTCACGAGTTTGCCTCCTTGTGACCGCGTGCACACGGTACCTCCGGCGCGCTGAACCCATCCGCACGCCCGGGCGAACAGCGGCTACAATGTGGTCATGACGATCGCCAACACATTCGCGGGTCAATTCCTCATCGCGATGCCCTCGCTGGCCGAACCGCCGTTCGCGCGTGGCGTCGCCTTTCTTTGCCAGCATGGCGAAGACGGAGCGGTCGGGCTGCTGATCAACCAGATCTCCGAATACCGTCTGGGCGACGTACTCGCGCAGATGAAGCTGGAGTGCGAGGACCCCGAGATCGCCGACTACCCGGTGCTCATCGGCGGGCCGGTGCAGCAGGAACGCGGATTCGTCCTCCATCGCGAGCCGGGCAACTGGGACTCCAGCTACCGGGTCAACGAGGACTGGTCGGTCACCACCTCGCGCGACATCCTGGTCGCCATGGCCAAGGGCGAAGGCCCCCGCCGCGCGGTGGTCACGCTCGGCTACGCGGGCTGGGAAGCCGGCCAGCTCGAACAGGAAGTCATGGACAACGCCTGGCTCACCACGCGCGCTGACGAGCACATCATTTTCGACACACCGCTCGACGAGCGCTGGGTCGCCGCGGCCCGCAAGCTGGGCATGCAGGACCCCTCCCAGCTGACCGGCTACGCCGGTCACGCCTGAGCATCCGTTCGCGATGAGTTGCCTGTTCGGTTTCGATGTCGGCACCAAGGTCGTCGGCGTCGCCGTCGGCAACCGCCTTACCGGAACGGCCCGCGGCATCGCAGCGGTGCCGGTGCGCGACGGCCAGCCCGACTGGCAGGCGCTCGACACGCTTCGCCGCGAGTGGCTGCCCGAGGCGTTGATCGTCGGCCTGCCACTCGACAACGAGGGCAAGGAACAACCGATGACCCGCACCGCCCGCCGTTTTGCCGAGCGCATCGGCGAGCGCTACGCCCTGCCCGTGACCTTCGCCGACGAGCGCATGAGCTCGCAGGAGGCCGCGCGCCGCTTCGCCGCCGGACGCGCCGCGGGCACGCGCAAGCGCTCCGATGTCCGCTCGATCGATGCCGAGGCCGCCGCGGTCATCCTCGAGTCTTATCTTCTGCAGTCATGATCCATCCCCCACCTTGAGGCCGTCATGTCCCAACGCCTGCGCCATCTGACCACCCTCGAGAACCTGCCGCGCGAAACGATCGAGCGCCTGCTCGACCGCGCGAACTCCATGCGCGACGCCAGCGCCCATGGCACGCGCAAGCTGGACCTGCTCGGCGGTCGTACCGTGCTCAACCTGTTCTTCGAGCCCTCGACGCGCACGCGTACGTCGTTCGAACTGGCCGCGCGTCGCCTCGGCGCCGATGTCGTCAATTTCGACATCGGGCTGTCCTCGACCAGCAAGGGCGAAGAACTGTTCGACACCCTGCACACGCTCGAAGCCATGCATCTCGACGCCATCGTCGTCCGCCACAAGGTCTCCGGAACGCCCGAGGAACTGGTCAGGCACGCGATGAGCGGCGTGTCCGTGGTGAATGCCGGCGATGGCAACCGCGCCCACCCGACGCAGGGCCTGCTAGATGCGCTGACCATCCGCAACCACCACCCGGACATGCGCAAGGTCAAGGTCGCCATCTGCGGCGACGTACGCCACTCGCGTGTCGCCCGCTCCGACGTCCATGTGCTGACGGCACTCGGCGTGAAGGACGTCCGTATCGTGGGGCCGACCGCGCTGCTGCCCACCGAAGGCGAGTTGAACGGCGTCACGTACCACGAGGATTTCGACGAGGCGATCGCCGGTGTCGACGCCGTGATCATGCTGCGCCTGCAGAAAGAGCGCATGGCCTCGACGGACCTCCCGGACGAAGCGGCCTACTTCGAGCGCTACGGCCTTGACACCAGGCGCCTCGCCCGGGCGGCGAAGGGGTGCCTGGTGATGCACCCGGGCCCGATCAACCGTGGCATCGAGATCGCCTCCGACGTCGCCGATGGCGCCCAGTCGCGGATCCTCGAGCAGGTCGGCAACGGGGTGTTCGTGCGGATGGCGGTTCTTTGCGAAGTGCTCGGCCGCTAACCGGCACCGCGCCTTGCGTTCCGGCATAATGCCGGGACCTAGGGACCAAACAATGGGATACAGAATGCGACCGACCAAGCGACTTCTCGCGCTCGGCGTCGCCAGCTTGCTGCTGGCGGCCTGCGGCCACAAAGACAAGGATGCCCCTCTGGCCTTCGTGCCGGCGGATACGCCGTACGTGGTCGCAAGCCTCGACAAGCTCGACGACGACGCCTATGAGGCCATGCTGGCCCAGGCCAACAGCGAGCTGCCGGGCCAGGTGGGTCAGATGAAGGCCTTCGCCTCGGACCTCGAGAGCAAGGGCAACAAGGACGGCGCCAACCTCGTCAATGCGCTGGCCGCCGAGTTCGACGGCAAGACCGCCGAGGCCGCCCTGAAGAACATGGGCCTGGATGCGAAGAACGGCACGGCCTTCTACGGCCTCGGTCTCGCTCCGGTCGCGCGCATCACGCTGGCCGATACCGCCGCGTGGGACGCCTTCGTCGGTCGCCTGGAAACCGCCTATGGCAAGAAGCTCGAGACCGCCGATGCCGGTGGCCAGCCGTACCGCCACGTCGCCCTGTCCGACTCGGGCATCCAGCTGATCATCGCCACCGTCGGCAAGCAGGCCGTCGTTTCGCTGCTGCCGGCCGACGCGGCCCAGCCGCTGATCCGTCAGGCGCTCGGTGCCGATCGCCCGGAAAAGAGCATCCAGGAAGACGGCCGCCTTGCCGATCTGGCCAAGGACAAGGGTTACAAGGACTACGCCGTCGGCCAGGTCGACCTGACCCGTCTGCTGCCCCTGATCGCCACGGGCAAGGATCCGCTGTTCGCGACCTTCCTCAAGCACCAGTCGGCCAAGACCGGCGAGCCTGTGCCCACGCTGCCGCCGAGCTGCCAGAGCGAAGCGTCGCGCATCGCCGCGCGCGTGCCCTCCGTCAGCTTCGGCTACACCCGCCTCGACCTGCACCACCAGGAGCAGCGCGTGGACATCGCGCTGGCCGACGACATCACCAAGGCCTTCTCCGGTCTCAAGGTCGAAGTTCCGGGCCTGGGTAGCGACGCGACCGGCGCGTTCGACATCAGCCTCGCGCTGCCCGTCGAACAGCTGCGCACGTTCTTCACCGCGCAGGCGGAAGCCGTAGCGGCCAAGCCGTTCGAATGCCCGGCCTTCGCCAGCATGAATGACAGCTTCGCCAAAATGGGTTCGACCATGCAGCAGGCGGCCATCCCGCCGATCGGCGACCTCCGCGGGCTTCGCGTGCTCATCGACTCGTTCAAGCCTGCCGCCAACGCGCAGCAGATGCCGCAGCTCACCGGCCGTGTCGTGATCGCGACGCGTAACCCGGCGGGCCTGCTGGCCATGGGTCAGGCGATGCTCGGCGGCGACTTCAAGCTGGCCGGCGACGGCAAGCCGGTCGCTCTGCCGCCGAACATCAGCGGCATGCTCGGTATGCCGGGCTGGGCCGCCATGAACGGCCAGGCCATCGCCATCGGCCTGGGTGCCGGCGAAGACGCCAAGCTCGACGACGTCCTCATGGGCAGCACGGGTGACGCGGGCCGCGTCTCCCGCCTGCATCTCAACGGCGACATGTACCGCTCATGGGTCGACGTGATGGCCGATAAGGCTCAGGCCTTCGCCAGCAACATGACGGAAGCCGCCGGTGCCGATGGCGCTCCGGACGGCCAGGCCGACACCGCCGCGGCGGCTCAGCGCTCCAAGGCACAGTTCGATGCGATGAAGGCTCAGGCCGCCCGCGTCGTGCAGGTCTCGGGCGAGTCGCATGTCGACGAGAAGGGCCTGGTGATCTCGGGCGCGGTCGAATACAAGTAAGCCGCGTTACGGCGCCAAAGATGAAGGCGGCCCTCCGGGGCCGCCTTTTTTATGCGCTGAGCAGACACTGATCACCCTTTCGGCAAAGCTGAACGGAGCGGTTTTTCGGGCACGAATCGTTCACGGATGCGCTGTTTCCATAGGCCCCGCGACACGGCAGCCACAGTGCGCGGCGCCGTCGCCAGTCCCATCACAGATTCGTATAAAGGAGTTCCCCATGAACCATTCGAACCTCCGTAAGGCCCTGTTCGCCGCCGCTCTCGTTGCCGGTCTCGGCACGGTCCCGTTCGCTCAGGTCAATGCACAGGACTCCGCGGCGGCCACGAGCAAGGGCGACAACCAGACGGTCGCCGGCAAGGCGGACGACACGTGGATCACCACCAAGGTGAAGTCCGAATTCGCCGCCAACAAGAGCGTCAAGGCCACCGACATTTCGGTCTCGACCGCTGAAGGCGTCGTCACCCTGACCGGCACCGTCGCCACGGCGAAGGAAAAGAGCCACGCCGAGATGATCGCCAAGAAGATCAAGGGCGTGAAGAGCGTCGACGCGAGCGGCCTGACCGTGTCGGCTGCCGCACAGTAAGACTTCGCTTCGGCGGAATCGAAAAGGGAGCCGAAAGGCTCCCTTTTTTATGCGGTCCCGGGCGGCCCTTGCGCTCGCCTGATCCGATAGCCGCCAGCCAGTCCCGCTGGGGACGCGCCCGCCTACCGGCTCAGCATCCCGCCGAACGTCTGCTTGTCGTTCGTCGAGTCGATCTCGACACCTTCCAGCCCCTGCGACAGCGTATGCGCATCGCCGCCCTGGGCCAGCTTGATCCGCAGGCGCACTTCGTTCGAACTGTCCGCGTGACGCAGCGCGTCTTCGTAAGAGATCTCACCAGCGTGGTACAGCTCGACCAGGCTCTGGTCGAACGTCCGCATGCCGAGCTGATTCGAGTCGCGCATCAGCTCCTTGAGCTTATGCACCTCACCCTGGCGGATGTAATCCTGCGCGAGCGGCGTGCCCAGAAGCACTTCCACCGCGACGCGGCGCGACTTGCCGTCCGGTGTCGGGATCAGCTGCTGCGCGACGATGCCCTTGAGGTTCAGCGAGAGATCCATGAACAACGCGCTGCGACGATCCTCCGGGAAGAAGTGGAGGATACGGTCCAGCGCCTGGTTGGCATTGTTCGCATGCAGCGTGCACAGGCACAGGTGGCCCGTTTCCGAGAAGTTGATCGCGTGCTCCATCGTCTCGCGCGTACGCACTTCGCCGATCATGATGACGTCGGGCGCCTGGCGCAGCGTGTTTTTCAGCGCGTTTTCCCAGTTGTCGGTATCGATACCGAGTTCGCGCTGGGTGATGATGCAGCCTTCGTGCTTGTGCACGTATTCGATCGGGTCCTCGATCGTGATGATGTGACCCGTGGAGTTCTGGTTGCGGTAGCCGATCATCGACGCGAGCGACGTGGACTTACCGGTACCGGTACCACCGACGAAGATGATGATGCCGCGCTTGGTCATCGCCAGCTGCTTGATGATCGGCGGCAGACTCAGTTCTTCCGGCGTGGGGATCTTCGACTCGATCCGGCGCAGCACCATGCCGACGCAGTTGCGCTGGTAGAAGCACGACACGCGGAAACGTCCGACACCCGAGGCGCTGATGGCGAACTGGCACTCGTGGGTCTTTTCGAACTCTTCGCGCTGGGCGGGAGTCATCACGTTCAGCACCATGTCGCGCGACTGCTGCGCGGACAGCGGGCTCTGCGTGATGGGAACGATGCGTCCCTGGACCTTCATGGAAGGTGCGACGCCGGCGGTGATGAACAGGTCGGATGCCTGCTTATGCACCATCAGCTTCAGAAAAGAGGTGAAATCGAATTCGCTCATGGCGGTCTGGTCCCCGTGTGCCGGACCGGGCCGGCGCCCCTGTCGCGATCATATACCGGCGACGGGGGCGCTTGCAGCGGACTGTTTCACGCCTTAGCGGAACGATTCCTTGTTCTTGGCGTACATCATGCCTTCCTGGCGGGTGATCTGGCCGCGCTTGACCAGATCGAGCAGGTTCTGGTCGAGGGTCTGCATGCCGTACTGCTGACCGGTCTGGATCGCCGAGTACATCTGGGCGACCTTATCCTCGCGGATCAGGTTACGAATGGCCGGGATGCCGACCATGATCTCGTGGGCCGCCAGACGACCGCCACCCACCTTCTTCAGCAGGGACTGCGAAATGACCGCGCGCAACGACTCGGACAGCATCGAGCGGACCATCGGCTTTTCGCCTGCCGGGAACACGTCGATGATGCGGTCGATGGTCTTGGCGGCTGACGAGGTATGCAGCGTACCGAACACCAGATGGCCGGTTTCCGCGGCGGTCAACGCCAGGCGGATGGTCTCCAGATCGCGAAGCTCGCCGACCAGGATGTAGTCGGGATCCTCACGCAGTGCCGAACGCAGGGCCTCGTTGAAGCCATGGGTGTCGCGGTGCACTTCACGCTGGTTGACCAGGCACTTCTGCGAGGTATGCACGAATTCGATCGGATCCTCGACGGTGAGCAGGTGACCGTATTCGTTCTTGTTGATGTGATCGACCATCGCCGCCAGCGTCGTGGACTTGCCCGAACCGGTCGGCCCGGTGACCAGGATCAGGCCCTGCGGCTGTTCGATCAGCTCGCGGAAGATCTTCGGCGCGCCGAGGTCTTCCAGCGTGAGCACCTCGGAAGGAATGGTGCGGAACACCGCGCCGGCACCACGGTTGTGGTTGAAGGCGTTGACGCGGAAGCGCGCCAGCCCGGGGATCTCGAACGAGAAGTCGGTCTCGAGGAACTCTTCGAAGTCGCGGCGCTGCTTGTCCGACATGATGTCGTAGATCAGCGAATGGACCTGCTTGTGCTCCAGCGCGGGGATATTGATACGCCGCACGTCACCATCGACGCGGATCATGGGCGGCAGGCCCGCGGAGAGGTGCAGGTCGGAGGCCTTGTTCTTCACTGAGAAGGCAAGGAGTTCGGCGATATCCATGAGGGTCCCCTTTCGATGTGGGGCATAGGTAAACACGCCGGAGGGTCGGCGGCAAGGCGCGGCACCATATATGCTTCGGTGACTGTGAAAACCATCGCGAACGGAGCGGACCACCCCATGAATCGGATCGCCTTTATCGGCGGCGGCAACATGGCCACGGCCTTGATCGCCGGCATGCTTCGCCACGGCGCCCAGCCCGGCGGCATCGCGGTGGCCGAGCCCCGCGCCGAGGCACTGCAGGAGCTCTCCCGCGAATACGGCGTGGCCACCTACACCGACAACCTCGACGCCGCCGAAGGCGCGTCGATCCTCGTGCTGGCGGTCAAGCCGCAGATGATGGCCGAGGTCTGCCGTGGCCTCCGTCCGGCGGTACAGAAATACCGGCCGGTGATCATCTCCATCGCGGCGGGCGTCCGCATCGCCCAGCTCGAGCGCTGGTTCGATGCCGCCCTGCCCGTGGTGCGCTGCATGCCCAATACGCCCGCCATGTTCGGCGCCGGCGCCACCGGGCTGTTCGCCAACGGGCGGGTGAGCGCACCGCAGCGGGCCGAGGCGCAGCACGTGCTGGACGCGGGCGGCCTGACCGTGTGGGTGCCTGACGAGGACCAGCTGGATATCGTCACCGCGCTCTCCGGCTCGGGCCCGGCGTATTTCTTCCTGATGGTCGAGGCACTGGAAAACGCGGCATTTTCTCAAGGGCTGTCCCGTGAGACGGCCCGGGCCCTCGCGGCGCAGACGGCGTTCGGCGCCGGGCGCATGCTGGTCGAATCCGGCGAGAGCGCCGCCACGCTGCGGCAACGCGTCACCTCCCCCAACGGCACCACCCAGGCTGCGCTGGAGAGCTTTCGCGACGATCATTTCCCTGCCATCGTGGCGCGGGCGGTCGACGCGGCGCGCCGACGCGGCTTTCAACTATCCGAAGACATGGAATCGAACACGTGAACTACCTGACCAACGCCGGCGGCCTGCTCCTTGAAGTCGCTTTCGGCGCACTCGTCACGCTCTTCATCCTGCGCATCCTCGCCGAAGCGTACCGGGCCGACTTCCACAACCCGATCTGCCAGTTCCTCTACCGGTTCACCAACCCGGTGCTGCGACCGCTGCGCAAGGTGCTGCCGCCCGTGCGACGGGTGAACACCGGCGGCATCGTGATCGTGTACCTGCTCGAGTGCGTCAAGTGGCTGCTGATCGCCGCCATGGCGGGCATCGCGCCGAACGTCCTCGGCCTGGCGATCACCGGTCTGGGTGAGACGCTGGATATCTTCCTGCTGACCTGGGTGGTGCTGGTCTTCGCCTGGTCGATCATGAGCATGCTCTCGACCGATCGCTACCACCCGGTGGCGCGTCTGGTCACGAGCCTGGCCGAGCCACTGGTGAGGCCGCTGCGTGGGCGCATGACGATCGGCGGGCTGGATTTCTCGCCGACCGTGGTGATTCTCGGCCTGATCCTGGCGCGGATGCTGATTGCCGCACCGATCAAGGACTGGGGCGTGTCCATGATGATGGGGGCGGCAGGCTGAAGGCAGGAGCGCGCCCGGCGCGCTCCTACCTGCCCCCTACCCTCCGCGCATCCGTCACGTTGGACAGCGCGCTCAACCGACCGAGCAGCGTCGAGAGCTGCTCATAGTCCTTCACTCGCAGCGTAAAGCGCATGTCGACCTCGCCCGTCCGCACATGTACGCGGCTGGAGGACGCGACGATATGCGGTCCGGTGTTGCTGATCGTGGTGGCGACATCCTTCTGCAGACCCTTCCGGTCGTAACCGCGCAGCTCGATGTCGATCTCGTAACTCTGCACCTCCACGCGGCCCCAGCTCACGTCGATGACGCGTTCGGGGCTGCGGCGTGCGAGCCGTGCCAGGCTGGCGCAATCGGAGCGATGAACCGATACGCCACGTCCGCGGGTGATGAAGCCACGCACCGGGTCGCCCGGCAGCGGCTGGCAGCAGCGCGCAAGCGTCGTGAGCAGATTGCCCAGGCCCTCGATCGACAGCGCCCCGCGGTCGTGCTGGGCGGCGCGCGACGCGACGGGGTTGCCCGACTGCGTGATCTCCGGTTCCACCGGCTCCTGCAGTGAACGCGCCACCTGCCCCAGCGTGACCTCACCGAGTGCGATGGTGACGTAGAGCTCGTCGACCGACTTCAGGCGGAAGTGCGTGGCCAGCTTGGCCAGATCGACGTCGTCGAGCGCCAGCCGGCGCAGCTCCTTCTCGAGGGTGATCTTGCCCGTGACGATGTTGGCGTCGTGCGCCTCGCGCCGGAACCAGCCGCGCACCTTTTCCTTCGCGCGCGACGTATGCAGGTAACCGTGGTGGGCCGAGAGCCAGTCACGGCTCGGCTCCGACACCTTGGTGGTGAGGATCTCGATGCGGTCGCCGCTACGCGGCTGCGTGGTCAGCGGCACGATGCGGCCGTTGAGCTTCGCGCCACGGCAGCGATGACCGACCTCGGTATGGATGTGGTACGCGAAATCGAGCACGGTCGCACCCCGCGGCATGTCGATGACCTCGCCCTTGGGCGACAGCACATACACGCGGTCTTCCATCAGCTCGGTTTCGAAGCCCGCGGCGAGTTCGGCCTCGTCTTCACCGCGCGGTTCGAGCAGCTTGCGCATCCAGGCGATCTTCGCCTCGAATTCCGCATCGGCACCGCCGCCTTCCTTGTAACGCCAGTGCGCGGCCACGCCGAGTTCGTTAGCGCGGTGCATCTCGTGCGTACGGATCTGCACTTCCAGCGTCTTACCCTGCGGGCCCAGCACGGCGGTATGCAGCGACCGGTAACCGTTGCCCTTGGGTCGCGCGACGTAGTCGTCGAACTCGCCCGGCAGATGCGGCCACAGGCTGTGGACGAGACCCAGCGCCGCGTAACAGTCGGCGACGCTGTCGACGAGGATGCGCACCGCGCGGATGTCGTAGAGGTCGGAGAACTCCAGCCCCTTCTTCTTCATCTTCTTCCAGATGGAGAAAATGTGCTTCGGACGACCGGCGAGATCGGCATGCACGCCGGCACCGTCGAGCGTCTCGCGCAGCGTCGTCAGGCTCGCGGCGATAAACGTCTCGCGATCGGTGCGGCGCTCGTCGAGCAGACGCGCGATACGGCGGTAGGTGTCCGGCTCCAGGTAACGGAAGGCGAGATCCTCCAGCTCCCATTTCAGCTGCCAGATACCGAGGCGATTGGCGAGCGGCGCATGGATGTCGGACGTGAGCTGGGCCAGTTCACGACGTTCGTGATCCGGCAAGGCCATGGCGGTGCGCATCGCGGCGAGTTGGCGTGCGAGCAGGACGAACACGACGCGGAGATCGCGGATGATCGCCAGCAACAGGCGGCGCAGGCCTTCCGCGCCGCTGGCCGGACCGCGCTGTGCATGCAGTGCCCAGACCTTTTCCGCTTCGCCCTGCCCTTCGACCAGGCGGCGCAGTGTGGGCGCCCATGTCTTGGCCGCCTCGTCGGCCGCGCCGGGCAGCCCGTTGACCAGCGAAAACCACAGTGCCGAGGCGCAGGTTTCGTCATCGCAGCCGAGCAGGCGCAACAGCTCGATGACGGTCTCGCCTTCGGCCCGCGCCGCCACGGGCAGCACGGCACAGGCCTCGCGGGCACGCTCGGTCAGCGGCATCGCGTTGCCTTTCGCCTCCGGGGAGCGCATCTCGCTCATGGCTTCATCCTCGCGGGTTTTCATCGTGACGCCGCCTGCGCGGTTTCCAGTGCCTTCGCCAGCCGTTTGGCTGAAACCGGCTCGGCCGTTTTCAGCTCCTGGGCAAACAGAGACACGCGCCATTCTTCGAGCAACCAGCGTAGCTCGCTCCAGTCCGTCGCATCCAGCGCGGTGCCGCCGCCCTGCAGCAGCGCGCGCCAGTACGGCAGCACCTGCAGCATACGCGACTGGTCACGCGCCGGATCCTGGCGGAGACGCTCGCCACGCAGACGCATGGCTTTCAGGTACCTAGGGATATGCGCGAGCCGGGTGGTCGGCAGTTCCCGCAGAAACCCTGGCTGCAACAAGGCCGCGAGTTGCTCGCGCAGGTCGTCGTAGCTGGCCCTGGCGAAGCCCATCAGTGGCGGCTCCATCCACGGCTTAAGTTCGGCCTGTGCCTCGATAATCGGCTCGGCGAGCTTCTGCCGCGCCATCGCGGCGCCAAACAGTTTCTGGGCGAATTCCGTGCGCAAGGCTTCGAAGGCACCCTGGGTGCGCATGTCGAGCCGGCGACCTTCGAGCAGGTCGCTGAAGCCACCCTCCACGAGGTCCTCGCGCAGACCGTCGACACTGCCCATCGGCGCGTATTTGAGCGACAGCGGATTGGCGATCGGCAACTGCCGTTTCGCGCGTTTGAATTCAGGGCCGAGCGCTTCACGCAGCAGCCGCTCGACACCGCCCGCATGTGCTTCGGCGGCCTCGTCGGCGCGCTCGAAGACACGCAACGCCACCGCCTCGCCAAGGTCGACCAGCGCGGGGTAGGCCTTCAGGCCGGCTTCGGACGTCACTTCCGCAGGGATCGATTCGAAGTCCCACGTGACGATGTCCTCGCGCGTGAGTTCGATGTCGGTCTTGCGCGAGAACGCTTCGCGCGCCTTGCCTTCCCACTCGGCACGAATCGCCGCGAGGTCACGGCCTTCGGCCACGGTGCGACCGTTTTCGTCGTGCACGCGGTAGCGCATCAGCAGGTGCGGCGGAAGCTCCGCATCGGCGAACGCCGCGGCGTCCACGTCGACACCCGTGGTTTTCTTCAGAAAACGGGCCAGCGCCAGCGGCAGGGATTCGTCACGCGGCGACTCGGCTTCGGCGAACGCGCGTGCGAAGTCGGGCGCGGGCACGAAGTTGCGCCGAAGCGCCTTCGGCAATGCACGGATCAGCTCGGCCACCTTGTCGGCGAGCAGGCCAGCGACCAGCCACTCGCCACGCGCCGTCGGCAACGCATTGAGGAAAGCCAGCGGCACATTCACGGTGACGCCGTCGGCGTGATCGCCGGGGACGAAGCGGTATTCGAGCCGGTAGCGGTGCTGACCGATATCGAGGGAGGCGGGGAACGCCTTCGGATCGAGCCCGCTGCCCGTGTCCATCACATCGGCGAGCGTCCAGCGCAAGGCGGCCTGTTCACCCGGCGATGCCTTCCGGTACCACGCGTCGAGCGCGCGTACGTCGGCGATCTCCTCAGGCAGCTTGCCGTCGAAGAAGGCGACCAGGTCGTCGTCGGAACGCAGCAGCCCGGCGCGGCGCTGCTTGGCTTCGATGTCATGCGCCTGCTCGAGCACGCGCGCATTGGCACGGACGAAGTCGGCGCGACTGTCGATATCCGCACGCACCAGCGCCTCGCGCAGAAAGATCTCGTGCGCCAGCCTGGGATCCTGCCGGTGGAAGGTCACCGGACGACGCTCGACCAGCACCAGGCCGAACAGCGTGACCTGTTCGTACGCCACGACGGTACCGCGCTTGCGCGACCAGTGGGCGTCGCGCGCCGTGGCGCGGACGAGGTGACTGGCCTGCGTTTCGATCCACGCCGGATCGACCCGCGCATTCATCATCGCCCAGATCCGCCCACCGATATCCAGGATCTGCGCGGCGAAGATCCATGCCGGCGGCGACTTGGCCAGCGCGGAACCGGGGAAGACCTGGAAGCGGCGCTCGCGCGTCCCGCGGAAGATGCCCTTCTCGTCCTTGTGGCCGACCTGGGTCGGCAGGCCCGCGAGGAGGCTGCGGTGCACGGCTTCGAAGAGCGCGTCCGCGTTGCCCTCACCCTGGTGGGAGCCAACCCTGTTGGCGATCTCCCCGCTTTGGTGGGAGCCATCCCTGTTGGCGCCCGCACGGTTGCGGCGGCGCTTATCGCCAGCAGGGCTGGCTCCTGCCACAGCCGGCTTGCCCTGGCCTGCCTTGTCCTCGGACTTATCCCGGTCCGACCAGCCGAGGTCGCGCGTCACCAGCACGAGCTGCCGGTGCAGCTCGCGCCATTCGCGCATGCGCATGAAGCTCAGGAAGTGACGTGAGCACCAGTCGCGCAGCTTCGACGAGGTGAGTTCCTCGGCCGCGGACAGATAGCCGCGCCACAGATTCAGCACGCCGACGAAGTCGGATTTCGGATCGGCAAACTGTGCATGAGCCGCATCGGCCTGGCCGCGCGCTTCCGGCGGACGCTCGCGTGGGTCCTGGATGCTGAGGAACGCGACGATCGTGGTCAGTTCGGCCAGCGAACCAAGCCGACGCGCTTCCACCAGCATGCGCGCCAGCTGCACATCGATCGGCAGACGCGCGACGGTACGCCCGGTCGCCGTGAGGCGGCGGTCGTCGTCGATCGCACCGATCTCGGCGAGGCGGCGGTAGCCATCGGCCACGATGCGGGGATCCGGCGCTTCGAGGAACGGAAAGTCCTCCACCTCGCCCAGATCCAGCGCCAGCATGCGCAGGATCACGTTGGCGAGCGAGGATCGGAGCAGTTCCGGGTCCGTGAACTCCGGACGGAGACTGAAGTCGGCTTCTTCGTAAAGCCGATAGCAGATGCCCGGTCCCACGCGTCCGCAGCGGCCCTTGCGCTGGTTGGCGGCGGCCTGCGAAATGGGCTCGATATGCAGCCGCTCCAGCTGTCCCCGCTGGCTGTAGCGTTTGACGCGCGCGGTACCGGGATCCACGACGTACCTGATGCGCGGCACGGTCAACGAGGTTTCGGCCACGTTGGTCGCCAGCACGATGCGCCGCTTCGGCCCGGGGCGGAACACACGATCCTGCTCGCTGGCGGAGAGTCGCGCGTAGAGCGCCACCACCTCGGTCTCACGGTACTGCTTGCGCGACAACAACAGATGGGTGTCGCGAATTTCGCGCTCGCCGGGCAGGAATACCAGCACGTCACCACGCGGATCCTCACGCGTGATGTCGTCCATCGCGTCCGCGATCTGCTGCGCGACATTGCCTTCGCCGCGCTCACCGGGCGGCCGGTAGCGAACCTCGACCGGGTAGGTACGCCCCTCGACCTCGACCACCGGCGCATTGCCGAAATGCGTGGCGAAGCGCTCGGTGTCGATCGTCGCCGAGGTCACGATGATCTTCAGGTCCGGCCGGCGCTCGGCCAGCCGCCGGAGGTAGCCCAACAGAAAGTCGATGTTGAGGCTGCGCTCGTGCGCCTCGTCGATGATGATCGTGTCGTAGGCGGACAGCCAGGGATCCGACTGGGTCTCGGCCAGGAGGATGCCGTCGGTCATGAACTTGACCAGCGCCTGATCGGACACCTTCTCGGTGAAGCGCACCTGGAAGCCGACCTTGTCGCCCAGCGGCGTGCCCAGCTCCTCGGCCACGCGCGTGGCGACCGAACGTGCGGCAAGACGCCGCGGCTGCGTGCAACCGATCAGCCCCGCCTCGCCGCGCCCGGCCGCAAGGCACAGCTTCGGCAACTGCGTGGTCTTGCCCGAGCCGGTCTCACCGGCCAGCACGACGACCTGATTTTCGCGAATCAGCTTGATGATGTCTTCCGCGCGCGCCGCGATGGGCAGCGAGGCATCCACCGTGATCGCCGGCTTGGACGCGGCTCGTGCCGCGCGCCGCGCGCGCGACACCTCGATATCGGCGGCGAGGGCGTCCACGCGGGACGGATCCGGCTTGCGCTGGAGACCGCGCCAGCGCCCGAGCAGGCGACCGAAATCGCGGCTGGCCACGTGATTGAGCGCATCGCGCATCGCGCGCAGGCGCGGATCGGGCGACGGGGAACGGGCGGGAGGTGTGGTTGTACTCATGGGGACGCCAATAATAGCGTGCGCCTATGGACGGCATCGGAACGTTTCATTTCACCTCGTCCGGTCCGAACGTTAAGATTTCTATCCAAAGCAAGATCATTCCAAGGAGAGTCGTAAGATGGCCATCGATATCGGTATTGCCAAGAAAGACCGTGAAGCGGTCGCGAAGCACCTGTCCAAGCTGCTGGCGGACACGTATTCGCTGTATCTGAAGACCCACAACTTCCATTGGAACGTGACCGGGCCGCAGTTCAACAGCCTCCACGCCATGTTCGAGGTGCAGTACAACGCCCTCTGGCTGGCCGCCGACGAGGTCGCCGAGCGGATCCGCATCCTCGACGTGTTCGCCCCGGGCTCCTACAGCCAGTTCGGCAAGCTCACCTCGATCAAGGAAGAATCGGGCGTGCCCGAGTGGAAGGACATGGTGGCCCAGCTGGTCGAAGGCCACGAGATCGCCGCCGCCACCTCGCGTGACACGATCAAGGGTGCCGAGGCCGCAGGTGACGAAGGCACCGCCGACATGGTCACCGGGCGCCTCAAGGAACACGAGAAGACCGCCTGGATGCTGCGCTCCCTCCTGAAATAATCGGCACACCCCTGTAGGAGCGCGCCTTGCGCGCGATGGATTTCCCGCATCCCCGCCCTGTTGGCTTTTCGCGCGCGGGGCGCGCTCCTACCCGCTTGCGGCCCCCGGTTTCGGCTTTTTCTCTGAGGCCAGCCTGACCGGCTTTGCTGCAATGCGTTGAGCCGGTCCCTCGCGTTGGTTAAGCTCCCCCGGTTACCTTCTGACTCCATTTGGGGGCCGACCGGTCCGGGGATTGTTTTGAGCTCAGCCACCAAGACCGAACGAAGCCATCCGATTCTCGCCGCGCTGATCCTCGCGATCCTCGTCGCGGGCCTTAACTTCGGCCTCTGGCTGGTAGCCAATCTGCCCAACGGGCCGACCGACTGGCACGGCCCGATCCCGGGCTTCGCGTTCACCGCCTACCAGCGCTACCAGAACCCGATGAAGGGCGACTTCGCCACGGATCCGGAGATCGACAGCGATCTCAGGCTGGTCCGGAAGTATTCGCCCCGCATCCGCACTTACTCGATGCTGGAGAACCCGCAGACGGTTCGCCTGGCCGCGAAGGAAGGTCTGGACGTCATGGCGGGTGCCAACATCGACACGCGCCTCGAAAACAACGAGCGCGAGATCGAAGCGCTGATCGCCCAGGCCAACCGCTATCCCAAGACGATCACCCGGGTCATCGTGGGCAACGAGTCGCTGTTCCGCGGCGACATGAAGCCCGAGCAGATCATGGCGTACCTCGACCGGGTCCGTGCCGCGGTGCACCAACCGGTTTCCGTGGCCGAGCCGTTCCACGTCTGGATCCAGAACCCGGAGCTGGCCAACCACGTCGACTTCATCACGGTCCACCTCTTCCCCTACTGGAACGGCATCGAGACCCGTGCCGGCGTCGCCGACTCCATCGGCACCCGCAACGAGGACGGCAGCAACAACACCGACGGCAGCTACCAGGCCCTGCAGAAGACCTTCCCCGGCAAGCACATCGTCATCGGCGAGATCGGCTGGCCGTCCAACGGCGATCGCAACAAGTACGCGTACCCCAGCGTCTCCAACGAGGCGATCTTCCTCCGGGAATTCTTCAACGTGGCCAAGCGCAAGGGCATCGACGACTACTACGTCCTCGAAGCCATCGATCAGCCGTGGAAGGAAAACCTGGGCGAAGGCCGCACCGGCGCCTATTGGGGCATGTTCAACGCCGACCGCCAGCTGAAGTTCCCCTTCACCGGCCCGGTCACCGAGGACGTGGGCTGGCCCTGGAAGGCGCTCGCCGCGTCGGTCATCGCGTTCTTCCCGATGCTGTGGTTCGGCCTGCGCTTCAGCCGCTTCAAGCTGATGGGGCGCCTGTTCTTCATGGCGCTGATCCAGCTGGCCTGCGGCCTGATCGTCTGGTCGGCGACCCTGCCGTTCAATTTCTACCTCAGCCCGTTCGACTGGGCGATGCTGATCCTGCTGTTCCCCGCGCAGATCGCCATCCTCGGCATCCTGCTGATCAACGGCTTCGAGTTCACCGAGGTCCTCTGGGCCCGCAGCTGGATCCGTCATGCGGGCATGCTGCCCAAGGACCCGGTCGAGCGTCAGCCCTTCGTTTCCATCCACCTGGCCTGCCACAACGAGCCGCCGGAGATGGTCCAGATGACCCTGGACTCGCTGGCCGCGCTGGACTACGAGAACTACGAAGTCCTGGTGCTGGACAACAACACCAAGGACCCGGCGGTCTGGGAGCCGGTCAAGGCGTACTGCGAGCAGCTGGGCCCGAAGTTCCGCTTCTTCCACCTCGAACCGTGGCCCGGCTACAAGGCCGGCGCGCTGAACTTCGGCCTGACCGCGACCGACGAGCGCGCCGATGTGGTGGCCGTCATCGATGCCGATTACGTGGTGCGTGAAGACTGGCTCGCCTCCCTCACAGGTTACTTCCACGACTCGAAGGTCGCCGTGGTGCAGTGCCCGCAGGCCCACCGCGACTTCGAGAAGAACCGCTTCCGCCGCATGACCGCCTGGGAATTCGACGGCTTCTTCCGCATCGGCATGCACCACCGCAACGAGCGCAACGCGATCATCCAGCACGGCACCATGACCATGGTCCGTCGCTCGGCGCTGGAAGGCACCGGCGGCTGGTCCGAATGGACCATCTGCGAAGACGCCGAACTCGGCCTGCGCCTGATGCATTCGGGTTACGAGCTGGTCTACGTCGACGAGCTGATGGGCAAGGGCCTAACCCCGGCGGACTTCAAGGCGTACAAGAGCCAGCGCTACCGCTGGGCGTTCGGCGCCATGCAGATCCTCAAGGGCCGCTGGAACTGGATGACCCGCAAGGGTCCGCTCTCCGCCGGTCAGCGTTTCCACTTCCTCACCGGCTGGTTCAGCTGGTTCGCCGACGCGCTGCATTTCATCTTCACGATGATGGGTCTGCTCTGGACCGCGGGCATGATCTACGCACCGGAGTACTTCAACCTGCCGATGCAGCTGTTCATGATCCCCGTGATCGGCTTCTTCTTCGCCAAGGCCATCTTCGGTGTGGTGCTGTACCGGGCACGTGTCCCGTGCGGCTGGTACGACACCATCATGGCATCGGTGGCCAGCATGGGCCTGTCGCACGCCATCGCGCGCGGCATCCTGCATGGCCTGACGCGTGAGAAGACCGCATTCGTGGTGACGGCCAAGAGCCGGCGCATGGGTGGCAGCAGCTTCGCCGCCTTCGCACCGGTCCGCGAAGAAGGCCTGATGGCCATCGCCCTGCTCTGCGCCGTGATCGGCATGGCCATGCATTACGGCACGGCCTATACGGAAAGCGAGCTGTGGATGTTCATCCTGGCCGCGCAGTCGATTCCGTACGTGTCCGCTCTGGTCGGCGCGTGGATCGCGCATACCTCGGGTGACGAGGCCGGTTGATTCAGCCTCGTTCACGTTTGTGTATCGACCTTACACGCCCGTCGCGGTAAGTTACGCCAAGACCTGACGTCAGGGGACGCTGGACGCGACCCCGCCTGGCTGCCGTCCTCGCGACGGCGTTTGTGAATCACGATCGGAACAGGACGCTCATGCGCCTTACCAGACGCCATGGACTGCTGCTTCTGCCGTGGTTCCTCCTGCCCACGCTCGCGCATGCAGGCATCGTTCTCCGTGTCGACGGTGTCGACGAGAACCTGAAGAACGCCGTGGTCGCCGGCGTCGACCTTTCCCAGTACGCCAAACGCGACGTCACCGCCGCGCAGGTTCGCCGCCTTTACGAGAAGGCGCCCGACCAGGTGCAGGCCGCGCTTCGCCCCTACGGCTACTACGAAGCGACGGCGACGGGCGACCTCAATCAGGTCGGCAACGACTGGCAGGTGACGCTGCATGTGGTCCCCGGTACGCCGGTGAAGATCACGAAGGTGAATGTCACGGTCGACGATGACGCGAAGAAGGTCCCGACGATCCGGCGCGCCGTCCGCGGTGTCGAAAACCTCAAAGATCAGCCCATGAACGATGGCGCCTACGATGGGGCGCGCGACGCGGTCAGCGGCGCGCTGACCGCCACGGGTTACCTCGACGCAAGGCTCGTCACGCACAGCGTGGAAGTGAACCGGGCCGAGCACAGCGCCACGGTGAACCTGAAGTGGGAAGCCGGCCAGCGGTATCGGTACGGCCACGTCGTCTTCAAGAACTCGCAGTTCCGCGACGGTTTCCTCGATCGCTACGTGCCGTTCAAGAGCGGCGACTACTTCTCGCAGGGCCAGCTTCTGGAACTGCAACAGGCGTTGAACGGCGCCGACTATTTCGCCGTCGTCAACGTCATCCCCGATACGGACAACGCGAAGGAAGGCACGATCGATATCGACGTCGAACTGGCGCCGGCCAAGCGGACCATCTACACCGGCGGTCCGTTCTTCGGCACGGATACCGGCCCCGGCCTGCGCGGCGGTATCGAGAAGCGCTGGATCAACGATCGCGGTCACAAGTGGAAGAATGAGCTGGTCGTCGCCACACGCCTGAAGACGATCTCCACGCTGTACCAGATCCCCATGCCCGGCCCCAACCAGCGCAGCTTCAACTTCGGCGCGAATTACCGCGACGCCAACACCGTGACCTCGCAGTCGCGCACGTTGCAGTTGGTCGCCAACGAGACGCGCCTGTGGCATGGCTGGACGCGCACGCTCGGCGTCAGCGCCTTGTCCGGCACCTTCACCGTCGGCAAGCGTGGCGATGAAGCCGACAGCGCCGCGGGCCTCGAACACGGCCGCAGCACCCTGCTCTATCCCGAGGTGACGCTGAGCAGGAAGAAGGGCGACAACCCCACCTTCGTGCGCAGCGGCTGGTCGATCACCGTCACCGGACGCAGCACCGTGGGCGGTCTGCTCTCCGACGCCAGCTTCTCGCAGGTGATCGGCGACGTGAAATGGATTCAGTCGTTCTGGGGCCGCAACCGTCTGATCCTGCGCGGCACCGCCGGCAAGATCTGGACCGACAACTTCAGCGACCTGCCGCCGCAGCTGCGCTTCTTCGCCGGTGGCGATCGCTCCGTGCGCGGTTACGACTTCGAGAGCATCGGTCCGCGTAACAGCTACGGTCGCGTGATCGGTGGCGAAGGCCTGCTGGTCGGCAGCACCGAGGTCGAGCACTACTTCACCCGCAACTGGGGCATGGCCGCCTTCGTCGACGCCGGCAACGCGTTCACGGGCACCGATTACAGCCCGCGCATCGGCGCCGGTTTGGGCGTCCGCTGGCTGTCACCGGTCGGCATGATCCGCGCGGATGTCGGCGTGCCGGTCGGCGACAAGAACGAACACGGCATCCACCTTCACGTCGTCATCGGGCCCGACCTGTGAGCAGCACCGGCATGAAATGGTTTCTCCGTATCGGTATCGCGCTCGGTGCGCTGCTGCTCGTCGTCGTGCTGGCCGTGTGGTGGATGGTCGGCACGGCATCCGGCCTGCGCTTTGCGCTCGCCCGTGCACAGGGTTTCACCGACAACGCCCTGACCGTCGACAAAGCCGAAGGTCGTCTCGCCGGCCCGCTCGATCTCGCTGGCGTCCGCTACCGCGACGGAAAGGGCATGGACGTGCGCGTCGCGTCGGCGCACCTCGACTTCTCGTTTGGCGCACTGCTGCGCAAGACGGCGCACGTGTACACGCTGACCGCCGACGGGATCGACGTGGCGCTAGGCCCCAGCGAGCCCGACACGCAGCCGTCCGAACCGTTCTCGCTCGAGCCGCCGCTCGACATCGTGCTGGACAAGGTCAAGGTCGGGCACGTCCGCGTGACCCGGCAGGGCCAGCCGCTGTTCGAGTCCAACTCGCTTGATCTCGCCGGGTCATGGACCGCGAAAGGCATTGCCCTGAAGACGCTCGCGCTGCGTGCGCCCGATGGTCAGGCCGACCTCGGTGGCACGCTGGCGGTGGGCAAGAACTATCAGGGTGATGGCAAGGCCAGCTTCCGCTGGAAAGTCGGCGATATCGATTACGCGGGCAATGTCGAAGCGCATAGCGACGGCGACAAGGCACACACCATCGTCAAGCTCACGCTCCCGCTCGTCGCGCAGGTCGATGCGAATCTGACGCAGAGCGGCGACTTCCCGTGGACCGCGTCCATTGACGCACCCCGCTTCGATCCCAAGCCGCTGATCGGTGACAGCAGCCTGACCTCGCTCGGCCTGGCCGTGAAAGGCAGCGGCGACCGCTACGGCGCCGACCTCACCGGCGATCTCGACCTCAACGATTACAGGGTGCATCTCGCCCCGCTGAAGGCCGCGTTCGACCACGAGTACAAGCGCCTGACGCTGGACGAGCTCACGGTCGGCTCGCCGCAGGTCAAGGGGTCGCTCACGGCAAAGGGCACCGTGGAGATTGCCGCCACGCCGTTGTCGGCGGATCTCGCGCTCAACTGGAAGGACGTACTGGTCCCGGCCAGCGTCGCCGGCCAGGATCTCGCCAGCACCGGCCAGCTCGGGTTCAAGGGCAGCGCCGAGGCGTACCACGCCGCGGGCGATATCGACATCGGCCCGCCCGGTCACGTCGGCAAGTTCACGCTCGATGTCGACGGCAAGCCCGACCTCATCACGATGCATACCGTGCAGCTCAAGCAGGCCAACGGCAGCCTCGGCGCCAGCGGCACGCTGACGCTGCAGCCCGCGCTCGCGTGGAAACTCGACGTCAAGGGCGATCGCTTCGATCCCGGCCAGTTGCTTGCCGAATGGCCGGGTGCGCTGAATCTCGACATGTCGACCGAAGGTCGTCTGGTCGACAACCAGCCGCTGGGCACGCTCACGCTGCGCAAGCTCGACGGCACACTGCGCCAGCGTCCGCTGCGCGGCAACGGCGAGCTCACACTGAAACCCAGCGAAGTCGTCAACGGCACGCTCGACGTTGCCTCCGGCGGCAGCACGATCCGTCTGGATGCCAGGGGCGACACTTCGAACGACGCGACGCTGAAGCTCGCCATCGCCTCGCTCGGGGACTGGCTGCCTGACGCGGGTGGACGCGTGCAGGGTGACATTTCGGCGAAGGGCAATGTGCCGAAGCTTGCGGTGAAAGCGAACGTGCGCGGCAGCGCCATCGTCTACGCGGGGCAGAAGATCGACGCGCTGACCGTCGATGCCGATGTGCCCGACGTGAGCGCGCCGGGCGGCAAGCTCGCCGTTGTCGGTACCGGCGTCAATGCGGGTGGGTTGCTGTTCGAGCGCCTTGCCGTCAACGCCAACGGCACGCAAGAGAAGCACCAGCTCAGCATCGACGCGAAGGGTCGCCCGCTCACCGCCGACCTGCAGCTGTCGGGCGGCCTGCGCGACGGTGCCTGGAACGGCACGCTGTCCACGCTCAATATCGACTACCAGAATCTGCCGCGCTGGCGCCTGCAGAACGCGAGCCAGCTCGCGTACAAGGACGGCGCGATGAGCATGAGCGATCTGTGCCTCACGGCCGGCGATCCCCTGCTCTGTGTGGCTGCCAAGCAGGACAAGGGTGGCAACCTCGACGCCAGCTATCGCCTGCGTCAGGTGCCGCTGGCCTTGCTGATGACCGCCGCCGAGGCGTCGGACAGCCCGATGCGTGCCGACGGCATCATCGAAGGTGACGGCAGCATTCGTCGCACCGCCGCCGGCGCCCTGTCAGGTCAGGCGAATGTTCACTCCGCGCATGGCACGGTCGCTTATGCCGACCACGCCGACCAGCCTCTGCTGGTATACGACAACCTGACGGCCAATGCGCAGCTTGCGCCCGATAATCAGCGTTTGACGCTCAGCGCCAACCTCAATGACGGCGGTACGCTCGCCGGCAACGTATCGCTCACCGGCGCGCAGCAGGCGCTCGGCGGCAACGTTGCGCTGCACCTGAAGAACCTTGGCCTCATCGAGCTGTTCACGACGGAACTCGCCGAAGTGAAGGGCGGCCTCGATGCGAACTTCAACCTCGGCGGCACCGTTGCCAATCCTGCCGTCACCGGCCAGGCCGTGGTCGATAGCTTCGCGGCGGAAGTACCGAGCGCCGGCCTCAAGCTGAAGGACGGCCGCTTCAGCGTAAACACCACCGACGCGAAGAACTTCGCTGTCGACGGTACGGTGCGCTCCGGCGACGGTACGCTCGTCATCAAGGGCACCGCGCTGATCGGTACCGGCGCGACAATGCGCATCGGCGTGGAAGGCTCCAAATTCACCGCCGTCGACATCCCCGCGGCGAAGGCGATCATTTCGCCCAACCTGACGATCGTGCAGGATGCGAAGGGCATGAACGTCACCGGCAAGGTCGGAATCGATCTGGCGGACGTCAACGTCGAGCGACTGCCCGGCTCCGGCGCGACCAAGGCGTCGGCCGACGTCGTGGTCGTCGATGACAAGCAGCAGGAGGCCGCCGCTGAAGCGACGCCGATCAGCGCGGATATCCGCGTCGATCTGGGGCAGAAGGTTCACCTGGTCGGTTTCGGCATCGATGGTCGTATCACCGGTCAGCTCGATGTACGTGAGCGCCCGGGTCGTGCGACGACGGGTCAGGGCCAGATCGGCGTCGACGGTACCTATAAGGCCTACGGTCAGGACCTGAAGATCGAACAGGGTCAGCTGTTGTTCGCCAGCACGCCCATCGACAATCCCGGCCTCAATATCCGCGCGGCGCGTACGCTCAACCCGAATGCCACGATCGACGACGGGCAGAAGGTCGGCCTGTACGTCTCCGGCACCGCGCAGCGTCCCATCCTCACCGTGTTCTCGAACCCCGTGATGGAACAGTCCGACGCCCTCTCCTACCTCGTCACCGGCAAGCCGCTGTCGCAGGTGAAGGGTGGCGAAGGGAACATGGTGGGTGCCGCCGCGCAGGCGCTGGGCTCAGCCGCTGGCGACCTGCTGGCGAAGAGTGTCGGCTCGAAGATCGGCGTCGACGACATCGGCGTATCGAACAACGATGCGCTAGGTGGCACCTCGGCATTCACCGTGGGCAAGTACCTCTCACCCCGGCTCTACCTCAGCTACGGCGTGGGCCTGTTCGACCCGGGTCAGGTCATCACCCTGCGCTACCTCTTCAGCCACAAGTGGAACTTCGAAGCGCAGAACGCGACAGACTTCAGCCGCGCCAGCCTCAACTACCGCCTCGAACGCTGACCGATGGTGCCGCGTCCCCCAGGCCGCGGCACCCAAAGGTAGGAGCCAGCCTGCTGGCGAACCCTCAACGCCGCTAAAGCCGACGAGGCGATGCCTCACACGTGGTTCCCACCCCCATCACGATCCACATGATTCCCTCGTCCCGATAGATACAGATATCGGAGACGAGTCATGACATCCCGCAAAGCCGAAGAGATCCAGCACGAAGGCGCTTCCGGTGGCTGGGGCTCCGTCTCCGGTATGGCCAAGGTGCTCCTGCGAGAAAAGCCAACGCCGGCCTCCCTCGACACCCTGCTTCACCAGAACAAACCCCACGGCTTCATGTGTACGTCGTGCGCCTGGGGCAAGCCAAAACATCCGCACAAATTCGAATTCTGCGAGAACGGCGCCAAGTCGACCCTGTGGGAGCTGACCTCGGATCGCTGCACGCCCGACTTCTTCGCCGCCCATACGGTTACGGAGTTGCTCGGCTGGCAGGACTACGACCTCGAGATGCAGGGTCGCCTGACCGAGCCCATGCGCTACGACGCGGCGACGGATAAATACCTCGCCTGCACCTGGGACGAAGCTTTCACAGGCATCGGAGCGACACTCAGGACGCTGGACCCGAAGTCCGTTATTTTCTACGCCTCCGGCAAGTCCGCACTCGAACAGTCCTACCTCTACGGACTTACCGCGCGCTTCTACGGCAACAACAACCTGCCCGACAGCTCGAACATGTGTCACGAAACGACCTCGGTCGGCCTGAAGCAGGTCATCGGGTCGCCGGTCGGGACCTGCGTACTCGAAGACTTCGAGACGTGCGACGTGATCCTCTACTTCGGCCAGAACCCGGGCACCAACAGTCCGCGCTTTCTCCATCCGCTGCAGGAAGCCGTTAAGCGGGGCTGCAAGATCCTCACGTTCAATCCCGTACGCGAACAAGGCTTGGTTCGCTTCATCAATCCGCAGAACCCGATGCAGATGCTGAGCGGCCACGCCACCGAGCTGTCGCACATGTATCTGCAGGTGCGCCCGGGCGGCGACATCGCGGCAATGATGGGTATGTGCAAGCATGCGTTCGCCCTCGATGCGGCCCGTCGCGAAGGTGGCGAAGACGGTGTCTTCGACCGTGACTTCATCGCCCAGCACACCAGCGAGTTCGACGACTTCGCCGCGAAGGTGCATGCGACCGCGTGGCACGATATCGAACGCGAATCCGGTCTTACGCGTGCGGACCTCGAAGCCGCCGCGGACGTCTACGCCACCGCGAAGAACGTCATTGCCGTGTATGGCATGGGACTGACGCAGCATGTCCACGGAACTCAGTCCATCGGCATGCTGGTGAACATGCTGCTGGTTGGCGGTCATATCGGCCGCGACGGGGCCGGCGCATGCCCGGTGCGTGGTCATTCCAACGTTCAGGGCCAGCGTACGGTCGGCATCTCCGAGAAGCCGGAACTGGTACCGCTCGATGTACTCGCCAGGCAGTTCGACTTCGAGCCGCCGCGCGACAAGGGTATGGGTACGGTGGAAACCTGCGAAGGCATTCTCGCCGGAACGGTGAAAGGATTTATCAGCCTTGGGGGCAATTTCGTCCGAGCCATTCCCGACCAGGAGATCGTGGAGACCGCGTGGTCCGCGCAGGCGATCACGGTCTATATCGCGACCAAGCTCAATCGCAGCCATCTCGTGCATGGCAAGGCCTCCTATCTCCTGCCCTGCCTCGCGCGTTCCGAGGACGACGTGCAGGCGTCGGGAAGCCAGTCCGTATCGATGGAGGACAGCTTCAGCCACATCCATGGCTCCGTCGGCAAGCGGAAACCGGCCAGTGATCATCTGCGGTCCGAGGTCGCCATCGTCGCCGGCATCGCCAAGGCGACGCTGCCTCCCAACCCGACATGGCGCTGGGATGAGTGGACCGCTGACTACGGCAAGATCCGCGATCTGATCGAAGCGACGTACCCGGACCAGTTCAAGGATTACAACGCGCGCATGTTCGATGCCGGCGGCTTCTATCGCGGGAATCCGGCGCGTGAACGTGACTGGAAAACAGAGACCGGCAAGGCAAGGTTCACCACGCCGACCGTCCTCTCGGCCGTCGGCGTCGGTGACGCGCCTGGCCGGTATCACCTGATCACGATGCGGTCCAACGACCAGTTCAACACCACGATCTACGGACATAGTGACCGGTTGCGTGGGCTCGAGGGCTCACGAGCCGTGTTGCTGATGAATCCGCAGGATATCGAGCGCGATGGCCTTCACGTGGGCGACGTGGTGTCGCTGGTTGGCGATGCTGGCGACGGCGCCGAACGGTCGGTGGGAGGCCTCACCGTTACGGCGTTCAATCTGCCTTCGGGCTGCGTCGGCGGGTACTACCCGGAGATGAACCCGCTTATGCCCTTGTGGTACCACGACGTGGATTCGAAGACGCCCGCGGCCAAGGGTGTGCCGGTACGAATCTCCGTCGGAAAAGAACCCACATGATCGGAGGACGCGATCGCAATCAATAGCTGTCATGTCGGGAAAACTGTGACGCCGGTCTCGCACCGAATTCCGCGGATGCAGCATTGTGCCCATTCACAATCAGCTGCCAGGGAAAGGTATGAAGACCGTCTTCGGGATTCTGTGTCTGTTTGTCATGACGATGGCCTCCGCTCAAGCCGAGGAAATATGGTTTGCGCTGGATCCTGGCTACCCTATGCCACCGGATCTCGTGCACTATTCGAGTGCTGAAGACGCGTGCCGTGCGGGTTACGCGAAAGACGTCGACTACCTGTCGCAGTTCGACAACGATTACATGCTGGCGTATCGGCCGCCCGTTTGGAATCCGCTCACATTGCCGTACGTGACGTACGATTGCGTCGAAAGCTGGACCGGCACCATCGATGGCTCCTCATGGTCGGTCTCTGACTTTCGCCATATCATTAGTGTCCAGGGTGAGATGTGCGGACCCGGGCTAGTGTTCGATCCCTATGCGGGGAAGTGTGGACCGCTCAGCGATTACGCGCAGCGTAGACAGAACGGCGATCCCAATAACGATCCGGACAACCATCCAGACAACTGCGCCGGTAACCCGATCAATATTGCCATTGGCAACAAGTTCGAGCGGCAGATCGATTTCGCGGATGCCGACGGCGAGCTTCGTTTCGAACGTTTCTACAATGGCGCAGAAGGCCGCTGGCGGCACAGTTACGGCGCGTCTCTCATTGTCACGAACGGCTCGGCCATCCTGACCTTCGAGGACGGTCGCGCGTCGATCTTTACCGTGACGGCGAACGTTGCAACGGCCGAGTCCAATGAGCGTGGCAGTCTGGCGAAATCAGGCGCCAACTGGGTCTATTCGTCACCCACAAATGAAACCATGACCTTCAACAGTGATGGTCAGCTGACGGCCTGGAAGCTTGCGTCTGGGCTTACCCAGAAGCTCACCTACGATTTCGACGAAAACTACAACAACCTCGTCACCGTCACGGATTCGCGCGGCCATGTCCTGTCCTTTACGGAAGACTTCAGCTCGCACCTTGTCAAGCTGACGGCGGGCGCACTGACCGCAACTTACGTTTACAGCGATGGCGGCACGCTGACGTCGGTCACGCGGGCGCTCGGCGGCAAGTCGGTGTCACGGTCCTATGTATATGACGATCCGAACAACCCACTCCTTCTGACCGGCCTTATCGACGAGAAGGGCGTCAGGGCTGCGACCTGGACCTACGATACCCAGGGACGAGCCACGTCCAGCCAGCATAGCGGCGGTGCGGACAAAACGACTGTCTCCTACGCCGACGACGGCACGACGACGGTGACCAATGCACTGGGCCACGTCGTCACGTACAAATATGCGCTCGTGGCTGGCACGAAGCAGATGATGTCGGTATCGGGTGCCCCTGCCCCCGGCTGCCCGATCAGCAACTCGTCCTTCACCTATGACGCCCGCGGACAGATCGCGACGCAGACCGACGCACTCGGCCACATCACCGCCTTTGTCTACGACACGCAAGGCCGCATCATTTCCAAAACCGAAGCCAAGGGCACCGCCCAGCAGCGCGTCACGACCACCACCTGGGACGGCACCAGCTTCCGGCCCAAGACGGTGACCACCGCCGACCGGGTCACGACCTACACCTACGACATCCAGGGCCGCCTGCTCTCCACCCAGACGCATTCGATCAAGGAGTGATGCACATGACCAAGGGACTGCGCTGGACCCCGCTCGCCCTCGCCCTCTGCGCGGCCATGAGCCACGCCGCCACCGCCGATCGCACATCGACCGTGACGTACAACACCAGCGGCCTCGTCGCGACGGTCGACGGTCCGCGAACGGATGTGTCGGACATCACCCGTTACGCCTACGACGCACAGGGTCGCCTGGCCACCGTGACCGATGCCCTAGGGCACGTCACGACGTATGACACCTACGACCCTTATGGAAACCCCGGACGCATCGTCGACGCCAACGGCGTGGTCACGTCACTGACCTACACCCCGGAAGGCTGGCTCGCCACCACCACACGCGATGCGACGGGCACGCCCGCGACGACCACCGTCACCTACGACGCCGTCGGTAACGTGGTCCAGACCAAGGACGCGGATGGCGTGGTCCTCAAGTACACCTTCGACGATGCCAGCCGCCTGACGACCATCACCGATGGTGCGGGCAACCGGATCCAGTACACGCTCGACGCCGCCGGCAACCGGACGAAGGAGCAGACCTTCAACGCCGCCGGCACGCTCAAGCGCTCGATGACGCGCACGTTCAACAGCCTGGGCCAGCTGCTCACCGTGGTCGACGGGCTCAACCGCGCCATCCTGGCCTTCAACACCACCGACGGGTACGACGCCGAGGGCCACCCGGTCCATAGCGCAGACGTCAAGGGTGTGCAGCGCAAGCAGGGTTACGATGCGCTCAACCGCCTGGTCAGTACGATCGACGATTACAACGGCACCAGCGCGGGCACGGCCAACACACAGTCGATGTCCTCATACGATGCCAGCGACAACCTTGAAGCGGTCAGCGATCCCTCCGGCCTCAACACCATCTACGACCACAACGGGCTGGGCGACCTCACTGGCATCCATAGCCCGGACACGGGTACGACCACGTTTACCGTGGACGCCGCCGGCAACCCGCTGACCAGGACCGATGCGCGCGGCATCGTCACGACGTACGCCTACGATGCCCTCAATCGCCCCTTGTCGGCCTCATATACCGATACCACGCTCAATGCGGCCTATCACTACGACGAGGCCAATACGGTCACCGGCTGCGCCGCGTCCGCGCCGATCGGGCACCTGACACGCGTCGTCGAGCAGGCGGTTACGACGATCTACTGCTACGACAAGCGTGGCAACGTCATCCAGAAGAAGCAGACCCAGGGCACCGTCACCGATACGCTGGGTTACAGCTACACGGCGGCGGACCGCGTGCTGACCGAGACACGGCCCGGTGGTGCGATCGTCCGCTACGGCTACGACACCCTTGGTCAGGTCAGTGGCGTCTGGGTGACGCCGACCGGCGGGCCCGAGCAGGTCGTGGCCAGTGGCGTGACCTGGTTGCCGTTTGGGCCGATCCTGACCTACACGCTGGGTAACGGGCAGCCCGTGTCGCGCACCTATGACGCCAATTATCGCGTCACCGCGGTCGTGTCCCCGGCACTCGAGCTGCGCTTCACGCTCGACTACATGGGCAATATCAAAGCAGTCACGGAGACCGGCGGAGCATCGGCGACCTATCTGTACGATCCGCTCTACCGGCTGACCTCGGTGAACGACGGGACGGGTAAAGCGATCGAGACTTACACCTATAACCCCACCGGCGACCGGTTGAGCAAGACGGCACCGGGAGCGTACACCGGCGCGTACACGTATCAGGCCGGGACGCACTGGCTGACCGCGACCGGGACCGCATCGCGGACCTACGATGCCAACGGCAATACAACGGGCAACGCGGCCGCCGGCACAGTCTGGGGCTATGGCTACAACGGCCGAAACCGAATGACCGTGGTGCAGCAGGGTGGAAGCACCGTGGGCACCTATGTGTACAACGCCGATAACGAGCGCGTTGCGAAGACGGCGAGCAAGGTCACCACGCGATTTGTTTATGACGAGGCGAGCCAGCTGGTGTCGGAAGCTTCGGGGACGACGCGGCGTGAGTATGTGGCGATTGGTGGTTTGCCCGTTGCCGTGTTAGATGGCGGGACGGTGCCGACGATTGGGTTTGTTACCGCGGATGGCCTGGGGTCGCCACGGGCGGTGACATCGGCGGGCGGTGCGGTCATCTGGAACTGGCCGTATTCCTTGAATCCGTTCGGGGAGAACAGGGCGGTCTCGGCATCGGGGTATGTGCTTAATCTGCGGTTCCCGGGGCAGTATGCCGACGGGGAAGCTGGACTCAAGTACAACCTGAACCGGAGCTTCGATGCCGCGTCCAGCAGGTACCTCCAAAGTGATCCGATTGGATTATTCGGAGGACCATCTACCTACAGCTATGCAGGCAACAGTCCTTTGTCTGGGTCAGATGCTTCTGGGCTAGCATGCCCACCTCAACTGAAAGCGCAGGGCATGTGCATTGACGCATCGAATTATGACGACGAGAGCAGCGACCACGTGACCGTTCAGGGAACGGTGGAAACAGACGAGGTCGCCGCTACGAACGCATGGAGGCTAGATTCGTCCGGCCCAGAAGAGGCATATGGCGCAATTTCGCCTACGGATGTGTTTTCAGTACGACCAGGCAGCGGCATCAAAACGTCCAAGGGCTACGTAGGAAGCTTTAGCGTCCCTGTGAACACGGTAGCCGTCTGTCACTCACATCCCCACACCGCTGGGTTTAGTCCGACACCGGGCTTCGGAGATGACCGTCAAATCCGTGACTCATCCCGTCCAAACTATATTGTACGTAACGGGACAATTGGCGTAGTCGAGAAGGTCGACGGGCAGTACCAATACCGCGTTATATCCGGCTCGCTTTCTCGGCCTGAGCGCGACGCAACGCGCAAGCAGCTGAACTCGTTTCAAAGGAATTAGCATGAAAGATGGAAATGCGCAAACCATCGGCTTTGTCGGCAACAATCTTGTCTGGATATCCATAGTAAGCGTCTTCGCCATACTCGTTGCCGGCTGTGCGGCAGATCGAAAGAACACTGCACCAGAAGCGATCTTCTTAAATGCCGACACCTTGGCAGGAAAGCGGGTGACGGTCACGGGCTATCTTCGATATGAGTTCGAGAATCGATCCATCTATCCGAGGGAGGCATCCGTTCGCAAAGCGGAGAGGGATGCATGCCTACCGATCCTAGTCGAGCGTGGCAACGACGCAATGGACAAGGATTTAGCGTCATTCAATGGGTCCGTAGTTACAGTCACAGGGACGGTTGTCTCCTTGGTCGAGCCTGGCATGTCCGTTGTTGGGCCATGCAAAGACGTCGGTCTTGCGATCGAATCGATACACAAAAACTAAGATTACGTCGCCACAGCTTCGCATTCGCATGTAAGCCAACGCGGGACGCAAACAGCACATCGCCAATGCGATTGCTGCGAAAGAAAAAAAGAAGCAGACCCAGGGCACGGCCACCGATGTGCTGGGTTAAAGCTACACGGCGGCGGACCGCGTACTCACCGAGACCCGGCCCGGTGGCGATCGTCCGCTACGACTACGACACCCTAGGTCAGGTCAGTGGCGTCTGGGTGACGCCGACAGGCGGGGCCGAGCAGGTCGTGACCAGAGGCGTGACCTGGTTGCCGTTCGGGCCGATCCTGACCGACACGCTAGCAATGGGCAGACCGTGTCACGCACCTACGACACCAATTATCGCGTCACCGCGGTCGTGTCCCCGGCACTCGAGTTGCGCTTCACGCTCGACTACATGGGCAACATCAAGGCGGTCACGGAGACCGGTGGTGCGTCGGCGACCTATCTGTACGATCCGCTCTACCGGCTGACCTCGGTGAACGATGCCACCGGCAAGGCGATCGAGACCTACACCTATAACCCAACCGGCGACCGGTTGAGCAAGACGGCGCCCGGAGCGTATACCGGCGCATACAAGTATCAGGCGGGGACCCACTGGCTGACAGCGACCGGGACCGCATCGCGGACTTACGATGCCAACGGGAATACGACGGGAAACGCCGCCGCCGGCACAGTCTGGGGCTATGGCTACAACGGCCGAAACCGAATGACCGTGGTGCAGCAGGGTGGAAGCACCGTCGGGACCTATGTGTACAACGCCAATAACGAGCGCATTGCGAAGACCGCGAACAAGGTCACCACGCGATTTGTTTATGACGAGGCGAGCCAGCTGGTGTCGGAAGCCTCGGGGACGACGCGGCGCGACTATGTGGCCATCGGTGGGCTGCCGGTTGCTGTGGTGGATGGCGGGACAGCGACGACGATTGGGTTTGTGACCGCGGATGGCCTGGGGTCACCTCGTGCGGTGACGTCGACGGCCGGTGCGGTAATTTGGAACTGGCCGTATTCGCTGAATCCGTTTGGCGAGAACAGGGCTGTCTCGGCGTCGGGGTATGTGCTCAATCTACGGTTACCAGGGCAATATGCCGATGGTGAGGCGGGTTTAAAATACAACATGCACCGGTCATTCGACGCGGCGACGGGCCGTTATCTTCAGAGCGACCCAATGGGCCTGCAGGCAGGCACCAATACCTATATATATGCCCTGGCAAACCCGCTCCTACATTGGGATGCCTCGGGACTGTGTCCAGGGGAAGCCTGTGATCCTTCCGGTTCCGCGCCCACACCTCAGCAATACGAGCAACTTGGCCGAGCTTCCAATGATGCGATCTACACCTACAACCCGTATAGCCCGGGATCTTTGGGAACACCCGGGGGCGCGGCTTACAACTTCGCGACCTTGTATCACTTCAAGCGCGGCGACAGACTGGACGCACAGGTGCAGTACGGTGGCTCTACCGCCTATGCAAACTACGTGTATGGGGTATACCTAAGTGCCGCCGGCTGGAGTCTGTCGGAAACACTCAGTTCGGCGAACGCGTATGGTCGACCCCGGTCAAAATATGGTCCGGATATTGAGATGAGCACGGACTATCCAGACATACCGACGTCCAATGTGAATAACATCACCCGCGGCTACTGGAATCAACAAGAAGGCAATTTATGCCACGCTCGCTAAACCTTGCAATCCGATATCAGATTTTCCCGACTAGGACAACTTTAGCCTGCACGCTGATGGCAGCTGCCCTGTGCGCTGGTTGCGGGAAAGACTCAGCGGTAGTTTGGACGGCCAAGTCCGTTGCGCCCAGCGGAGATAAAATCGCCGTTGCCGAAACTACCCAATACGGAGGCCCGGGGGCACGGCCGGGGTATTCACGACGGTGGACATTGTCCGGCCCGACTCGGAGGGCGAGCCGGTTCATATTCTGGTACTCGAAAATCCATCTGCCGCAAACATTTCAGCCATAGAACTGACCTTCACGTGGAAAGATGACAACCACCTGGACATCTCATACCCAGCAGACGCAAAACTCAATTTCAGGGCCGATCTTTACGGAAACGTCGAAATAACCTCGCGTCCACGTTAGCAAATGATAACGAGCTATTTAAAGTGGAGCGCACAGCATCTTATCGACACTCTGCAGCCTGTCTTCGCATAACACTGCTCAAACTGACCTGCCCCCCTGGCGTTAGATAGGCCATGACCCTATGCGGCATGATCGTCCGCTACGGCTACGACACCCTCGGCGAGGTCACTGGCGTCTGGGTGACGCCGACCGGCGGGGCCGAGCAGGTCGTGGCCAGTGGCGTGACCTGGCTGCCGTTCGGGCCGATCCTGACGTACACGCTGGGCAACGGGCAGACCGTGTCACGTACTGACGACGCGAGCTATAACGTCACTGCAGTGTTGTCCCCAGCTTTGGAACTGCGCTTCACGCTCGACTACATGGGCAACATCAAGGCGGTCACGGAGACCAGCGGTGCCTCGGCGACCTATCTGTACGATCCGCTCTACCGGCTGACCTCGGTGAACGATGCGACGGGTAAGGCGATCGAGACCTACACCTATAACCCCACCGGCGACCGGTTGAGCAAGACGGCTCCCGGAGCGTATACCGGCGCATACAAGTATCAGGCGCCGACCCACTGGCTGACAGCGACCGGGACCGCATCGAGGACCTACGATGCGAACGGGAATACGACGGGTAACGCTGCAGCCGGGACCGTCTGGGGTTATGGCTATAACGGCCGTAACCGGATGACCGTGGTGCAGCAGGGTGGAAGCACCGTGGGCACCTATGTGTACAACGCCAATAATGAGCGCGTTGCCAAGACCGCGAGCAAGGTCACCACGCGATTTGTTTATGACGACGCGAGCCAGCTGGTGTCGGAAGCCTCAGGGACGACGCGGCGTGAGTATGTGGCGATTGGTGGTTTGCCCGTTGCCGTGTTGGATGGCGGGATGGTGCCGACGATTGGGTTTGTTACCGCGGATGGCCTGGGGTCGCCACGGGCGGTGACATCGGCGGGCGGTGCGATCATCTGGAACTGGCCGTATTCCTTGAATCCATTCGGGGAGAACAGGGCACTTTCAGCGTCGGGCTATGTGCTTAATCTTCGGCTGCCAGGACAATATGCCGATGGCGAGGCAGGATTGAAATACAACATCAACCGCAGCTTCGATGCCGCGTCCGGCCGGTACTTGCAGAGCGATCCGATCGGACTCGAGGGTGGGCCCACGACCTACGCATACGTGGACGGCAGGCCATTAGAAGACATTGACCCAAATGGGCTTTCTACTGCGACATTCAACAAGTCGACGCATACCGTCACCATTCGAGATCGAGACGGCAATATCGTCAGCGAACAGCCTGCAGCCAATAACGCTCAGCGCGGAAGCCGAGGCGCATGGGCAGACGGAACTTATAACTACTCATACAGTACTCGTCACCCGGACGACGCTCCCAACAGCTCATATGGAACAAACGGCAACGCCGTGTTCAACGTTCCGGGATGTACCGGCTGCGGCTTGCATTCGGGAAGAGCACAAAGCACTGATCGGGCAGGCCGCACAGGTGTAAACTTCGCTACAAACGGATGCATCCGCACCACAGATGCAGCTACAGGGGCCATACGCCTTCTGGAGCGCTCCGGCGACCCCCTGACTACACTGACAGTCGAGCATTAACATGCGCATCAGAGGTTATCTATCTTTGGCGGCTGCTTCTGTCGCAGCCGCCGGAAACGTCGCAGCAGGTGAGCCTATTTCCACATGCACGCCTGCTGAATCAGTACATGTCGAGTCTAGCGTCGCGCGCCTTCGCGACTGGCAAGGCGTCTATCACGCGTATCGAATCAACAAGTCGTGTAACGGAGAAAACGTCGTTGAAGTGTGGGGAGCATATAGCCAGGTTATATCGAATCTTCTCGCCAAGGACTGGAAGAATATAGATCAACTGTCGCGGCTAACCAGGAAAGATGCCGCATTCGAAACCTTCGTTCTCACGCATTTGTCTGACGAGACGATCCCAGAAGACGTCTTGGCGAAAATCCGCCTGCACGCCTCCAGGGAATGCAACGCCGGTCAGGAAGCTTTGTGCGCGAAACTGTCAAAGGCGACCGAATAGTCCCCTCTTACCGCCACGGCCGACGAACCCAAAAATACGCTGATCTCGCAGACCACGATTGCCATGCGTATGCCGGCGCTTAGCGCGCAAAACACCGCCCCGAATGCAACCGATGCAACAACTCGGCCTAAGTCAGCGAAATCCCACATGTCTCCGCAATGTCTTTCGGGGAAGCCCCCTGCCGGGCCAGTCGCTGCGCGAGTGCCAGCGACCGGTCACTCGTGCTACCCGGCTCGGAGGATGCGAGCAATATCAGTGGGACGACTGTCGCCGTGACGGGTGGCGCCGGGCTATTCAGCGGCACTGTCAGCGGTGCAATTAGTCGACCAACATACGCAAGCTACAATGTCGGGGCGGGTGTTGGGCTTCTAATCGCCGGATCGCTGACCACGACGAGAACGGCACACGTCGGTGTTCGAGATGCTGTGAATTGGCAAAACGACGAGCAGCGAGACCTGTAGCACAAGCAGCGGTCCCCTGGGGATAGATCCGGGAATGACCTATCCCGGCATGTGGTAAATGTTGGAGGATTGTCTTGATATTCCTGTGCTTGTTCGTATTGGCTCTCGCTACACACGCAGGCTGCTGGCTGCTGACCGTAGTGTCGGCGTTCGGAGTCACGCGAAACTTCAAAGCGACGGCGGACCGATTCTCAAAACGGACGTTATGGAACCCCCTTAACGCCTTAACCGCTCCTTCTCTTTTAACCGAGACGGGATTGAAGTGGCGTCGCCGGGTATTCGTAGGTTTTGGGGGAATGCTGGCTTCGTTGGCTGTGGGGGTTTATCAGCGTTATGCCTGAATGCCTTGGCCGCTTACGGTTGACCGACCGCGCTTCTTGTAAGTCGACGGCTAGCTCGGTCGAACGCGGTGCGGGCATTCGAAATGCGTCCTATCATGCTGTCGAAGTTATGAAGGCCATCTCGAACTCGGGCCGACGATGGGAACGCGAAACGTGCGAACCAGAATCCTGGGCATGGTTACCGCCTTAACTGTTGCCGGCGTGGCTCTGTTTGGACGCGACCGAATCGCTACGCTTTTCGCCGGAACCACCGAAGCACGCCTGCCGATCTCCTCGTTATTGAGCGATCTGCAGGCTATACCGTTGCATCCTGGCGACCGGATGGACGGTGGCATCCGCTCATTTGATAAGACGGTCATTGTTGGCGCGACCATGCACGTCTCGACGGACTCGCCAATGGCCAGTGTCATAGCTTATTACGTCGAAACCCTCCCAAGGTTAGGATGGGTACGATCCGACGATGATCGACGACCGGATGAAGTCAAGTTCTGCAAAAGCGGCACGAGCCTTCTGGTACAGGCCTCGAACGATAAAGACCATCCCATTTATTACATTGGCGTCGTCTGGACAAGCTATCGAGGCAGTCAGTCTTACTGCCCAAGGACAGCGACGTAATGACCTAGCACTACCTGCACAGGTCAGGCCGCTAAATCAGCGCCCCGAGTGCAACCGATGCAGCAACTCAGCCTCAGTCAACGAAATCCCACACGTCTCCGCAATGTCCTTCGGCGAAGCCCCCTGCCGCGCAAGGCGCTGCGCGAGTGCCAGCGACCGGTCACTCGTGCTCCCCGGCTCGGAAGCAATCGTCACCGTCGGCGCACGACGCACCTGCTCTTCAATATCGCCAAGGCGATTCTCGAGGCGACGAAGCATCGTGTTGAGTGCCGTCGGATCGATGGCGGGTTCGGCCAGCGGTGCGGGCGTCTGCACGGGTTCGGCGACGGGCGCGGGTGCCGGTTTCGCGGGCGCGTTACCGAGGCGGCGGAACACCAGCAGCAGGCCGACCAGGTTCAGGGCGGCGAGTGCGATGAGGATGTATCCGACGATCGGGTTCATGCGGGGTGGCTTCCGGGGTTAGCGGGGACACGGTAACTCAGTGGGGGGGAATTCTGAAGATGCAGGTTTGTGCGGTGGTGGGAGGCCTGTCGCCAGCAGGGCTGGCTCCTACAAAGAGCGGGGGCGGTAACCTCTGCCGCCGCAGTCAGGCGCGGCAGAGGCGGGGGACGTCGACGAGGGCGATGAAGCCGTCGTCGCGGGTGATGACGCCGGTGACGGGGTCGTCGCGGCGGTTCGCGCGGCCGGGCGGTGGCGGGTCGACTTCGTCGGCGTCGAACTGAAGCATCTCTCCGATCACGTCGATGAGCATGCCGACGGCCGTTCCGCTGTCTTCGAAGACGATGACGCGGCGCGCGTCTTCCGCGCCCGGTTCGAGTGCGCCGTCGAGGCCGAAGCGGCGACGGCCGTCCAGCACGGGTACGATCTGACCGCGCAGGTTGACGATGCCGAGAACGTCTTCAGGACCACCCGGTACCGGCGTGATGTCACCCGGACGGATGACTTCGCGCACGCTGTTCAGCGCCACGGCGTAACGCTGCCCCTTGAGTGAAAAGCCCAGCCAGGCGCCCTGCGCGTTGTGTTGCGAGTCGGTCACGGACCCAGCTCCTTTTCCAGCCATTCGATCAGCGCCGTGGTGTTGACCACGCCGCACTTGGGTTCTTGCGACATGCCGGCCAGCCAGGGCCGCGTGGTCGCGCCGGTGCGCCACTGGATGGCGTCGGCATCGAGTTCCACCGGCTCGTCGACGACGATGCAGGCGATCGCCCAGCGGCGATGGCCGAGCAGAACGACCGATGACGACAGCGCTCCCGCCATATCCGGCGAGATGATCGCCGCCAGATCCGCGACCCGCGCTTCACCGCTGGGATGACGCCAGCGCCCGAGGCATACCGGGTTCGGTACATTGGGCGGCGACAAAGGCGGTATCGGCAGGACGTGACTCACGTCGGCCATCGGCACGGCCAGCTTGACGCCGGCGGCAACGCAAAGCAGGTAACGGTTGTCGACGGCCGGCGCAGCGGACTCGGACGGCGCGTTGCGCCAGGTCTCGATGGCCACCACTTTGACTTCGTTCGGGGTCACCACGGCCGGCACCGCCGCAGGCGTCAGCAGCTCGGCAAGATAGTCGGCGACGATCTGCTCGGCGTCCTGCATGGCGCGCATCACGCGGCGGCATCCGTCGCGGGCGCGGTGGCCGACGCAACGGTGGACGCGGCATCGGCCGCGGGAGGTGCCAGCAATTCTTCGAGCAACTGGCGATACGCCAGACCGCCGCGACGTGCGGCCGGCCACGAGGCGAGCGGCACACCGGCCGCACTGGCTTCGCGGATCTGCGTATCGGTAGGAATGACGGCCTGACTGACGCTGTCGCCGTATTGCTCGCGCAACTGATCCAGGCAGGCGCGCGAGGCGTGCGTCCGCGAATCGAACATCGTCGGCACGATCGTGCGTGGCAGCGGACGACCACGCGAGCGCTCGATCATCGACAGGCTGCGCAGCATGCGCTCAAGACCGGCCAGCGCCAATGCTTCGGTCTGTGTCGGCACCAGCAGACGATCGCTCGCCGCCAGTGCGTTGACCATCAGCACGCCGAGCGTGGGCGGGCAATCGAGCAGCACATGGTCGAAGTCGGGCGCGAGCTCGGCGAGCGCCTGGGTAAGCACCAGCCCCATACCCGGACGCGTACCCAGCTGACGGTCCAGCGTGATCATCGCGGGCGACGCAGGCAGCACACTCAACCGGTCCCACTGCGTGGCGTGCACCAGCGTGCGCACCGGCAGCGGCATCGCACTGTTACCGATGCCGAACAGATCGTAGACGCTGCCATGCGCCCCGCCTTCGACGCCGATGTAACCGGACAGCGAGGCATGCGGATCCATGTCGATGAGAAGCGTGCGCTTGCCGGACGCGGCGAGCAGGCTACCCAGTGCGACCGTGGTCGTGGTTTTTCCGACGCCGCCCTTCTGGTTGGAGACCGCCCAGGTGATCATCAGCGATTTCCCCCGGCCGGCGCGGCCGCGGCATCGCTGTAGAAACGCGACGGGGCCGCCTTGTCGCTCATCACGACAATCAGCACGCGGCGGTTCCGGTTGCGTCCGTCGTCGGTATCGTTCGCCACGATCGGACGAAACTCGCCCCAGCCGACGATACCCACGCGATGCGGATCCACACCCGTCGTCGTCAGCAGACGCGCCACGGTAGCGGCGCGTGCCGCGGACAGCTCCCAGTTGGACGGGAACGTCGGCGTGGCGATCGGCGTGTTATCCGTATAGCCCTCGATACGCATCGGGTTCGGAAACGGCGCGAGGATGCCGGCCAGCTTGCGCAGCACGTCATCGGCCGGCGCCTGCAGTCTGGCGACACCGACCGGGAACAGCATGTCGGTCTTGACCTCGATCTCGAGCCAGTCCGGCGTCTGCCGCACGTTGACCAGACTCTTGTCGATCAGCGGCTTCATCGCCCGCTTCACTTCGTCGGAAATCTGGCTAAGGCTGGCGTCCTCGGTCTTGCCGACCGTGGTGTTCGCCGCCGTCGCGGTATTCGTGCTGGCCGCTTCCTGACGCTCGGCGGCGGCGCCTTCGTGACCGGGCAACGGCAGGTTGCGCGGCGGAACGGGCACGTCGATGCGGGCGATGGGCGCGGCGGCCGGCGCACGCGACTGATTCGGCAGTGGCACCTGCGCGGCGGGCGTCGCCTCGCGGATCGGCTCGATCACCTTGCCCGTGCCGTTGAAGGCTTCGTTGATGGACTGCGCCATCACCTTGAACTTGGTTTCGTTGACGGCCGATACCGCGTACATCACCACGAACAACGCGAGCAGCAACGTGATCAGGTCGCCATAGGGGATCGCCCAGCGCTCGTGATTGATGTGCTCTTCGTGGTGGCGGCGCTTCACGAGAGAAACCCCTGCAGCTTGCTCTCGATGTGCCGCGGGTTGTCGCCCTGAGCGATCGAGACGAGGCCTTCGACGAGGATCTCGCGCATCTGCGAACGCTGGCGGGCCAGACCTTTCAGGCGTGACGCCATGGGCAGCGCCAGCAGGTTGGCCAGGCCGATACCGTAAATGGTGGCGACGAAGGCGGCCGCGATGCCGTGGCCGAGCTTGCTGGGCTCGGCAAGGTTCTGCATGACCGACATGAGGCCCATGACGGCACCGATGATGCCCATCGTCGGCGAGTACGCACCGGCGTTTTCGTAAACCTTGGCGGCTTCGATGTCGTTGTGCTCGCGTGCGAGCACTTCCACTTCGAGCACGGAGCGCATGGCGTCCGGCTCGGTGCCATCCACCAAAAGCTGAAGCCCCTTACGGATGAAGGGGTCCGATTCGCGCTCGATGGCGGGTTCCAGCCCGAGCAGGCCGGTGCGCCGGGATATCTCGCTCCAGCCGACGATGCGGCTGACGAGGTTTTCCGATTCGATATCCGGCGGGCGATACACCCACGGCAGCATGCTCCACGCACGCTTGAGTACAGGGCCCGGCGTCTGCACCAGCAGCGCGGCCAGGGTGCCGAGGAAGACGATGACGAACGCCGCCGGGTTCCACAGGGCATCGAGACTCGAGCCTTTGAGGATGGTCCCCACGATGATGACCACGAAGGCCAGGATCGTGCCGACGACGCTCACGATATCCATGTCAGACAGCCATCCTCAATGAAGGCAGCACCTGCCCACTGTCATCGGCCAGACCGGCAAGGTCGAGCACGAGGGAGATACGCCCGTCACCGGTGATGGTCGCCCCGGCGACACCGGGAACGTCCTTGAGGAACGGGCCCAGCGGCTTGGCCATGACGTCTTCGCGGCCGAGCACTTCGTCGACCAGGCAACCCAGCGTCTGGTGACCGATCTGCACGACGACGACATGGCCGCCCTTCCCGCTCACCCCGGCCCAGTGACCGAGGTCGGCGAGCGGCAAGGCGCGCTGACGGTGCGACGCGACGATGCGGCCGTCGAGCTCCTGGATCTGACCGGGAACGAGCTCGAACACTTCGGTGACATTGGACAGCGGGAGCGAAAGCAGACGATGACCGACGCGAACCATCAGCACGCGCATGATCGCCAGCGTCAGCGGCACCGACAGGCGTACCGTGCTGCCATGACCGACACGCGAGTCGATGGACAGCGTGCCGCCCAGTTCGACGATCTTGGTCTTGACCACGTCCATGCCGACGCCGCGGCCGGAAATGTCGGACACCGTGCTGGCGGTCGAGAAGCCCGGGCGGAAGACGATTTCGTAGCATTCGCGCTCGTCCAGACGCGCGGCCTGCTCGGCGTCCATCAGGCCCTTTTCGACGGCCTTGCGGCGCAGGACCTCGGGGTCCATGCCCTTGCCGTCGTCGGTGACGGTAATGACGATGCGGTCGCCGTACTGGCCAGCGGCGAGGCGCACCGTGCCCAGGCGCGACTTGCCTTCGGCCGCGCGCACGTCAGGCATCTCGATGCCGTGATCCACCGCGTTACGCAGCAAATGCACGAGCGGATCGGCGAGCGCCTCGACCACGGTGCGATCGATATCGGTTTCTTCGCCTTCCGTGACGAGTTCGATCTCTTTACCGAGCTGGCGGGCGAGGTCACGAATGATGCGCGGGAAACGGGAGAACAGTTTGCCGACGGGCTGCATGCGCATGCGCAGCACCGCATTCTGCAAGTCTTCCGCTACGCGCTCGAGTTCGCCGATGGCACGTTCCATCGGATCGTTGCCACCGCGCGGTGCGAGGCTGGTGAGGCGGTTGCGTACGAGCACGAGCTCGCCCGCGGCGTCGACCAGGCTGTCGAGACGATGCGTGTCGACGCGAACCGTCGTGTCGGCGGCGGATGCGGCGCGCTTTTCGCCAGCCGCGGCGGGCGCGACCTTCGCTGCGGGAGGAGCCACTGCCGGCGGTGCGGGTGCAGCGACGGGAACCACGGCGAGCGCAGGTGTGGATGCGACAACAGGCGCCGCACCACCGACCGCACCCGGCGCTGCCGTGCCGTGAAGGGAATCCAGCAAGGCTTCGAATTCGTCGTCGCTGATCGCGTCGTTGTTCGACGGCAACGGTGCGGCAGCGACCACGGGTGCGGGCGTCGGTGCCGATGCGGATACCGCTGCGCTGTCCGCGCCTGGCGCACCCGTGCCGTACAACGAATCCAGCAGCGCTTCGAACTCGTCATCGTTGATCGTCGCGGACGAGGCCGGTGCCGGCGCGCGGTCGGTGCGCGCGGCGTCGAGCATCGCCTCGAATTCATCTTCGATCGGGTCGTACGCTTTCGGCGCGGAAGGTGCCGCGACCGGCGAAGAGACCGGTACCGCCAAGGCAACGGGAGCCGCGGATACGGCACGACCGGGAATCAGCAGCCGGTCGAGCAGCGAACGCGGCGCGGGCTCGATCGGCACGCCGCCATCGGCGGCGCGCATCATGTCGTTGAGCAGGTCGAGCGACTCGAGCAGCGCATCCATGAAGGCGGCGTTGAGCACGATCGTGCCGTTACGCGCTTCGTTCAGAAGATCTTCGCCACGGTGGCACAGCTCCACCATGGGATTGAGCCCAAGAAAGCCCGCACCGCCCTTCACGGTGTGGAACGCACGGAAGACCGCGTTCAGCAGCTCCGTGTCGTTCGGCGACGCTTCGAGATCCACGAGCTGCTCGCCCAGGCTCTCGAGCAGTTCGCGCGCTTCGATCAGGAAGACGTTGAGCAGCTCGTTGTCCAGCTCCACGCTCATAGCGGGCTCAGAATCCGAATTCGCTGAGGAGGCGATCCACTTCGTCCTGGCTGACCTTGTCCGCGGCCGGGGCATTGCCGCCCGCGAGCGAGCCGGTCAGACGGACCAGCTCGACCAGCGACGACTCGACCTTGGCCATGAACGCCTCGACCTGCGCCACGCGCTGACCGGAAAGATCCTGCCACGACTGGGCTTCGACCATTTCGCCCAGACCGATGTCGCAGCTCTGCGCGAAATCGCCCACGCGCACGGCAAGCGCCGTCGCGTTAGCGCCAAATGCCGGGTCGGCATGATCGAGCACCAGCACTTCGTCGGCCTGCTTCGCCAGCGCCTGGGCCTGCGGACGCAGCTTTTCGCTGAAGTCCAGCGTGCGGTGCGCCGCGGTCGAGCTCATCTCGAGCACGTCACGCAGATGCTTGCGCGCATCGCTCATGTTGCCGGGCACGCCGTCGGTCGAAATGTCCGAAGCGAGGCGGCGCACGGATTCGTGCAGGTCGCGCGCAAGGTGGCCCAGCGCCAGGAACAGGTGCTGCTCGCGGCTGCGGATCAGGTTGTCGAGTGCCTTTTCGAAGGCGGCGCCGTCGTCGGCCTCGAGCAGCTCGCGCAGTTCGGGGACGACCTCTTGGCCGGGGGAGAGCATCGTATTCATCGTTATTCCCTTAGCCCGCAGCCGCGGCGAGTCGTTCGAAGATCTTGTCGAGCTTTTCCTTCAG
>Ga0157370_10000219_pt1 | contig 72924 bp, 60 predicted proteins | sample C35metaG_FD_113463 | JGI IMG/M metagenome (GOLD analysis project Ga0157370, IMG submission 113463) | Corn rhizosphere microbial communities from Kellogg Biological Station, Michigan, USA - C3-5 metaG | ecosystem: Host-associated > Plants > Roots > Rhizosphere > Soil | place: USA: Michigan...
GTCACCTACCTGCTGGACGTGCTGGCCAACCTCAAGGCCGAAAAAGTGCAGGTGAGCCTGGGCGACTCCAACTCGAGCGCACTCATCACCCTGCCCGACGACGACACCTTCAAGTACGTCGTCATGCCGATGCGCATTTGACGCACCGCTGCACCCAGAGCAAGACGAGGGGCTGGATCGTGACGATCCGCCCCTTCGCCGTTTTTAAGCAACCCCGCTGTGTGCGCAAAACGCCCATGGCTGCGAGCAGAACGACATGACCGAAGAGCAGAAACCGCAATCCACCCCCGCCGAGGCCCACAGCTATGACGCCGCCTCGATCCAGATCCTGGAAGGCCTGGAGGCGGTACGTAAGCGGCCGGGCATGTACATCGGCGACACCTCGGATGGCACCGGCCTGCACCACCTCGTGTTCGAGGTGCTGGACAACTCCATCGATGAGGCGCTAGCCGGGCATTGCACCGAGATCCAGGTCACCATCCACACGGACAACTCCATCTCCGTGATCGACAACGGCCGTGGCATCCCGACCGGCATCAAGTTTGACGACAAGCACGAGCCCAAGCGCAGCGCGACCGAGATCGCCATGACCGAGCTGCACGCCGGTGGCAAGTTCAACCAGAACAGCTACAAGGTGTCGGGCGGCCTGCACGGCGTTGGCGTGTCTTGCGTGAACGGTCTGTCGAAGTGGATGAAGGTCACCGTCCGCCAGGGTGGCAAGGTGCATTACATCGAGTTTGCACAGGGCGTTCCGCAAAACCGCCTGATCGAAACGGTGCAAGCGCCGGACGGCCAGATGGTCGAAGTCTCGCCGCTGCGCGTGTCGGGCACCACCGACAAGCGCGGCACCGAAGTGCACTTCCTGGCCGACGAAGAAATCTTCACCAACGTCGAATACCACTACGAGATCCTCTCCAAGCGCATTCGCGAACTCTCGTTCCTGAACAACGGCGTGCACATCAAGCTGACCGACCAGCGCACCGGCAAGGAAGAGGACTTCGCCTTCTCGGGCGGCGTGAAGGGCTTTGTTGAGTACATCAACAAGAACAAGACCGTGCTGCACCCGACCGTCTTCTTTGCCGCCGGCGAGAAAGACGGCGTGGCCGTAGAAGTGTCGATGCAGTGGAACGACGCCTACAACGAACAGGTGCTCTGCTTCACCAACAACATCCCGCAGCGCGACGGCGGCACCCACCTCACGGGCCTGCGCGCCGCCATGACGCGCGTCATCAACAAGTACATCACCGACAACGAGATCGCCAAGAAAGCCAAGGTCGACACCTCGGGTGACGACATGCGCGAAGGGCTGACCTGCGTGCTGTCCGTCAAGGTGCCCGAGCCCAAGTTCAGCTCGCAGACCAAAGACAAGCTCGTCTCGTCTGAAGTGCGCCTGCCCGTGGAAGACGTTGTCGCCAAGGCGCTGAGCGACTTCCTGCTCGAAACGCCCGTAGACGCCAAGATCATCTGCGGCAAGATCGTTGAAGCCGCCCGCGCGCGTGAAGCTGCCCGCAAGGCCCGCGAAATGACCCGCCGCAAAGGCGTGCTCGACGGAATGGGCCTGCCCGGCAAACTGGCCGACTGCCAAGAGAAAGACCCCGCGCTGTCAGAACTCTTCATCGTCGAGGGTGACTCCGCAGGCGGCTCTGCCAAGCAAGGCCGCGACCGCAAGTTCCAGGCAATCCTGCCGCTCAAGGGCAAGATCCTGAACGTCGAGCGCGCGCGCTTTGACAAGATGCTCTCCAGCCAGGAAGTGCTCACGCTCATCACCGCCATGGGCACCGGCATTGGCAAAGACGACTACAACCTCGACAAGCTGCGCTACCACCGCATCATCATCATGACCGATGCTGACGTGGACGGCTCGCACATCCGCACGCTGCTGCTCACGTTCTTCTACCGCCAGATGCCCGAGATCATCGAGCGCGGCCACGTGTACATCGCCCAGCCGCCGCTCTACAAGATCAAGCACGGCAAGGAAGAGCGCTACATCAAAGACGACGTCGAGATGGCCGCCTACCTCGTGCGCCAGGCGCTGGACACCGCCGTGCTCGTGCGTGCCGACGGCACCGAGATTGCCGGCGACGCCCTGGCCGAACTCGCCCGCCAGTACCAGCTCAGCCGCGGCGTGATCGAGCGCCTGTCTCGCGTGATTGACGCCGACGCCCTGCGCGCCATTGCCGAAGGCGTAGCCCTGGACCTCAGCAGCGAAGCCGCAGCCGAAGCCAGCGCCCGCGCGCTCAAGGCCCGCCTGCTCGAAATGCAAGGCAACGCCAGCAACGCCAACGGCGGCGCCACCGCAGACGCCTTCATGCAGTACGACGAGAAGAGCGAGAAGTACCGCGTCATGGTGGTACGCCGCCAGCACGGCAACCAGCGCCTCAGCCATATCGACGCAGACTTCGTGGCCGGCGCAGACTACGCCGCCCTGTCGGGCACCGCCGCCACCTTCCAGGGCCTGATTGGCGACGGCGCCAAGGTGCGCCGCGGCACCGGCGACAAGGTGCGCGAGCAGCACGTGACCGACTTCCACGCCGCCATGACGTGGCTGCTGACCGAAGCCGAGCGCGGCGTGAGCCGCCAGCGCTACAAGGGCCTGGGCGAAATGAACCCCGAGCAGCTGTGGGAAACCACCATGGACGTCACCCAGCGCCGCCTGCTGCGCGTGCAGATTGAAGACGCCATTGCCGCGGACCAGATCTTCACCACCCTGATGGGCGACGACGTGGAACCGCGCCGCAACTTCATTGAGACCAATGCGTTGGTGGCGCGGAATATTGATGTTTGAGTAGGACGCCACGACGATCGCTGCTTGGATGTGAAAGAGCTCCCGTATGGGAGCTCTTTTTTTATCCAAACAACTGAGCATGAGACTCACATTGAGCCGAGAGTCATCACATGGCGAACCTCAATCGATAACCTCAGGTACGTCCCAATCGGTCAGGCGCGCTTCGCCAGTCTGATAAAACTGCTTTACCAGCTTCACGTACTCTAGAAAATCTCTGTTTTCAGTAGCCAACCGGTTAGCCATGTCCCAATCGATTTCGTCTCTCTCTCGGGCCGGAATCAACACTTCACTTTCAGCCGGATTGTCTGCGTCCAGTTTGATCAGGCCGACCCCATGCGCTGCGAACAGCATGCGCAGCTCCTTTAGCGTGTCCTGCCCCTCGATTTCCGCAGCGACTAGATAGCCAAGGTTGGCCCACGACGAGTTGGATACTGCCTGAAAGAAGCACTCGCGCACATTCGACCGGTTAAGCAGCAATTTGACCTCGAACGACCACAACTTGGTGCGCTTGTCGGAATACTGGTTCACGCAGTCCCGTACCTCCTGGAGCCACTCCGCGCCCAAGTCCTCCATGGCGACGACATCCGGGTACAGCCAGCGGTTGCCGTTCGGCCCGCGCTTGTTCGATGAGCGCTTCTCGTCAATGCGCTTCGAATAAACCCCAAACTCCTCCCACAGATACAGGGAGAGCAGCGGATATAGCGCATGCTCGCCCAGCCTCGCTTCGTTGGTCTCTATTGCGGGTGGGGCAATCCCTCCTTCCGCCGCCGCTACCTCAGCCGCGTCGGACATCGTCGAGTAGTAGTACCTGCGTGGCCGACCTTCGGTCGTCTTGACGTTCGGGTCGCGCTTCTGCAAATCAGGACGCCGACTCCCAATTTCCGCGACTAGCTGTTGCACCAAGTCAGCATCTGTCTTGATGCGGCCTCCCAAGCTGTTGGCCTTCTTTTCCTGGCACTCAAGAGGGTAGGTCTCAAAAATCCACTGGGCGATCTGCCGTGCCGTCAGCTTCTCGTCGGGTCGCTCTTTCAGGCAGTCCAATATGACTTTCGCCAGATTCAATGCCATGTCAATCCTCAGCTGACCTGACTTGTTGATACACCGCCCGCATCAAATGACCGGCAGCAACGTTCCTAAACGCCTCGTCATTCATTAGACGTACGAAAATATCTTCGTTGCCGTCCATGCGCTCAATGAGCAAGTTTTCGAGCTGCTTGTTGAACACGGGTTCGAAGTTCTCGATGCTGTTGGCCATCACTGCTTGCCGCAATTGCTCATTGGCCACAGCAGTTTCGCGAACTTGATCGAAGAACAACTGATCGGCCGGAGTGAACTCGGTGCCGAAACGCTCATTGAGCTTGCCCACCAACGTCGAGAGCTGCACATCCTCATCTGCTTGGCCGGTACCCACGCTGGTCGGGCCATAGAGTGCCTCTGCTTCCCCCGCATTCAGATCAATCGCCCCTTCGCTGATCTTTTGAAGGCGGTAGTACTTGAGTTCCACTTCATCATCGACCTGGACTGTTCGGTCGTCTGTCGTGCGCGGTAGCTTTGTCAGCAGGGAGCGCGCATAGGTGTACAGCTTCTCGTGGTCAGAGTCCTGATACGGCACGATCTGGGAGACAAAGCCATATAGGTTGCGAAAACTGACCAACTGCCCCTTGAACAGGTTTTGATCTTCCTCGCTAAGCGGTTTGAAGCGCTCAACCGCTAGATCAAGCAGGCTGTTCAATTTCTTGTGTTCGCCGCCCGTGGGGGTCAGCCGATTGCGGAACCAGATTTCGCACCAGGCATCCACTTCGTCTTCGGTATAGATCTTCCATTCCGCCAGCGTGTGCTCAAGCGTATTGAGTTGCTGTGGGTCGGTGTCTTCGCCCTTGTCCGTCGCTTCGTAATAGGGTTTGAAGGCGGTGAAGATCTCCTCCGGCTCGTTGACAAAGTCGAGTACAAAGGTGTCGGTCTTGCCACGCGTGGTGCGGTTGAGGCGTGACAGGGTTTGCACGGCCTGGATGCCAGACAAGCGCTTGTCGACGTACATGCTGTGCAACAGCGGTTGGTCAAAGCCCGTCTGGTATTTCTCCGCAACGAGCAAGACTTGGTATTCCTCGGTGTTGAACCTTTCCGGCAACTCGGATTCCCTGATGCCGTTGTTCATGCTTACTTCAGTGAATTTCTTGTCGGCAAACTCTTTAAGCGCAATTTCGCCGGAGAACGCCACCAGCGACTTCACGTCGTTGTAACCCTTGTCCTTGATGTACTTGTCAAAACCCAATTTGTAGCGCACCGCGTGTTCGCGCGACCCGGTGACCACCATTGCCTTGGCTCGACCGCCAATCTTGTGCCGGGTATGGGTGCGGAAGTGCTCAACGATTACCTCAACCTTTTGCGTGATCTCGTAATCGTGAAACTCCACGAACCGAGCCAAGGCGCGTGCAGCCTTACGGCGCGGCACTTCCGGATCGGCCTCCACCTTCTGAATCAACTTGTAGTAGCGTCTGTAGCAGGTGTAGTGGGCCAGCACGTCGTGAATGAAGCCCTCTTCGATGGCCTGACGCATGCTGTAGTGGTGGAACGGTGCCTTGCCATTGGGGCCGGGCTCGTTGAAAACGGCAAGCGTTTTGAACTTGGGCGTGGCTGTAAAGGCAAAGAAGCTCAAGTTAGGCTGTTTGGCTCGCTTAAGTTGCTCGCGCAGCAGCTCCTTCTTCGCTTCCTCGCTCAAGGCATCTTCGTCCATGTCGAGCAGCTGCTCAGCAATGGCGGATTCAATGCCGTCCTTGTTCAAAATCTTGCGCAGCTCCATCGCGGTTTCACCGCTTTGCGAACTGTGTGCCTCATCCACGATCACCGCAAAGCGCTTGCCGGCAGTCGAAATGGCCACGCTCTTGCCGTTGGCCTCCATCGTCCGAATGGCTTGGGTGATGAACGGAAACTTCTGAATGGTGGAGATGATGATCGGCACGCCATCGGCCAGGGCCTTGGCCAGTTGCTGGGTGTTCTCGTCGATCTTCTGCACCACGCCCAGTTTGTGCTCAAACTGAAAGATGGTGTCTTGCAACTGCTGATCGAGTACGCGCCTATCGGTGATGACCACCACCGAGTGAAAAATCTTCTCATTGTTGGCGTCGTGCAGGCTGGATAGCCGGTGCGCCAACCATGCAATCGAGTTCGATTTTCCTGAGCCCGCGGAATGCTGAATTAAGTAGTTGTGGCCCGCACCATGCGCTTGGGCGTGGCGGGTGAGTGCTCGCACCGCGTCCAGCTGGTGATAACGCGGAAAGATCATCGTCTCTTTGCGCAGGCGCTTGATGCCCTGCTCGGTGACGACCGTCTTTTCTTCGATATCCAAGTGCATGAAGCGCGCCAGGATGTCCATCAAGCTATCGCGGGTCAGCACCTCGTGCCAGAGGTAGTTGGTCCGCACGTCGCCCGCCGCAGGCGGGTTCCCCGCGCCGTGGTCGTGTCCCAGATTGAAGGGCAGGAAAAACGTGTCTTTGCCTTCCAGCTTGGTGGTCATGAACACCAGTTCCGTATCCACCGCGAAGTGGACCAAGCAACGCTGTTTGAAGGCGAACAGCCGCTCCTTGGGGTCGCGTTCAAGCCGGTACTGTTGCTTGGCGTGCTCCACGTTCCACCGCGTGGCCGACATAGGATTTTTCAGCTCCAGTGTCGCCACGGGCAAGCCGTTCACCGCAGCACCACATCGGGAATGGCTCCGCTCTGGGTATGCACCTGCCGTACGATCGTCAAGCGATTGTCTTCGTAGCGCTCGGTACTCGCCGGGTCCAACCCGGTGTTCGGCGCAAAGTAGGCCAGCCGCACCGTCTTGCCCACGCACTTGAAGCCTTCACGCAACACCGTTAGCGCGCCCTTGGTGGCCAGTTCTTTCACCAGGCTATCCACTAGCATCGCAGGCGCCTTGGCTGCATCCAGTTGAGTCAAGCGTGTCCAGAACTTGGGCTGGGTCTTCTGCACAAAGGCGACGACATCGGCGGGGAACAACGCGGCTTCCGGGTTGTAGGTCTTCGGGTCGCCTTTCTCGTAGCCGCCCTGGCCAATCAAAGCGTGCTCGATGTCGTTTTCAAAGTCGATTTCTCGGTGCATCTCTCTCGCCCTTTCCGTGCGGGGATTCTGCTGTTAGCGAATCGCCTCGATCTTGCTCTTGTCCAAATCCGTCAGTGCCATGCTGCACCCGTGCTCATGCCGCCATGCGGTCGGCTGGCTGCGGAACAGTAAAACCGCGCACGTCGATTTTTCCGGTGATAGTGTTGGTGATAACTGCAGACCGGTACTCAATGAGTCGATCGACTACTAAATTAACTTTTGCACGTTGTGAGTCAATCTTCTCTAATTTGGTAAGTAGGTCGGAGACAATAGCCGATTGCTCATTAACTGGTGGTACTGGAATAATTAAGTTGGCGTACTTCTCTGCGCTCACATTTTGAATGGTTGCTTGAATAAATATGCTGTTCAGCCATTGCCAATAGCAACTTGACTGAAGGAAGAGGTACGCGAAGTCCGCTTCCATCATGTCGCTCATCCTCGCTTTGATGAGATAGCCCGCATATGCGGCTACTCCCCAGGAAGGTTTGTAGATAAAGGACTTCCCTACCGTTGCTCCACTGCGCGCCAGCAGAATGTCTCCATCGGAAAGCAAATAGCTGTTCGCCACATCCTGTGGTAAGGACCGGAAGGTCTCATCTCGAAGAGATCCGTCATCTTTAACGTCGGTAATGCGAATATATCTGGGAAGGTCGGGGTCTGTTAGCTCGGCAGCCTCGTTCGCTCCGTATTTCAGCGGCTCACCGATAACAAACTTCAGGCGCTTCGATTTCCAGTGATTTGGAATCTCCCCCAACCAAGTCACCCCAGAGTTCTTCATTGGTGCCGATGGATCAAGCCCCTTCGTCACGGTGTGACTGATGAGGGCTGTGCGCTTTTCGGCCAACTTGTCCAGCAAAGTTTGCTGTTTGGCGATCAGTGTATCTATTTGCGCTGTTTTAAAATCCAGGAATCGCGCGATGGCTTGTTGTTCTTCGAGTGGTGGAAAGGCAATCTTTAGGCGGCCGATGACCTCTGATGATAGACCAGGTTGTGCTGCGGAAAAAGAATATTGATTTAAGTTCATCGAAAGAAGCTGATAGCCAAGCCAGTTGGTGTTAAATTCTCTGTCTGGGTTGACGACAATTGCGTGTTCCGATGCAAAAAATCTTCCTCGGGCAATGTTTATGTTTCCGCATAATGCGCCCTGACGGCCAATTAAAACATGGTCACCATCATGCGTGAAGCGATCATAGTTTCCACGAAAACCATTTCCTCCGTACACCGGATATTCGCCGTTCTCAATAAAATGCAAGGAGGTAATCGATTCTCCGCTTTTTAGGCGACCTACATAATGTAGCGCTAGCGTCTTCCAGTGGCTGGGAATAGGGCCTAACGAATTCACTCCAGAGGAACGGTAGTCCGCATAAGTTTGGTATGAGGGCATCACACTACCTCGCTTAGCATGGCCAAGATCTCTTTTTCCAGCTGGCTGATTTCCTCCGCAATCACCTCCAATGGGCGCGGCGGTTGATAAACGTAGAAATGGCGCGTGAGCGGAATTTCATAGCCCACTTTGGTCTTGCTGTGGTCGATCCATGCGTCGGACACATGGGGCAGTACTTCCGCCTTGAGGTAGTCCTCGCAGTGGTCCTTGACCAAGGTCAGTAGCTTGGCGTGGCCGGTTTCATTGTCGTAGCCCAGCGGTAGCGGCAGGGCGATGTCTTCCGGCAACGCGACGATTTCGGTATCGCGCAGCTCGGCATCGGGCTCCGGATTGCCCTTGGCATCCAGACAGATATCGGCCTTGGGGTCGCGCTCGGACAGCGCCGCCAGGATCGCCTTCTTGATGGGGGCGCCGACCTTGATGCCTGCTGTTTTCAGGGCTTTCTCAAGCACAGCCTCGAATGCAGGTCGGTTGCGATACAGCATTTCACCGTCCATGCCTTGCAGGGCGGCTTTGATGGCGGCTTGAGTCTTTTGGCCTTCTGCCACCTCGGCGGCGAAGGCCGCTTCGTTCTTGCGCTTCTTGCTGCTGGCCAAATTGGCGAAGGCGCTTTGCTCGTCCAGCTTGGCAATGCGCGCGGCGCTGGCCTGGAAGTTCAGGCGCAGCGGGCGTTCCACGGTGATCTTCAAGAAGCCGAACTCGCGGTTGTCGAAAATCTTGCTGCAAACACGTTGCTCGGCTTTGCCATCGACCAGCACCTCGCTCGTTCCATCGTGGTCGTGCTCGGCGTACAGGCGCACCAGCTCCTTGATGTGACCATCAGAGAGCTCGTTGCGCTTGTTGCCCAAGCTCTTGTCCATCTTCTTGAAATGACGCGTGCCGTCGATCAACTGCACCTTGCCTTGCCGATACGCGGGCTTCTTGTTAGTGACGATCCACACATAGGTATAAATGCCGGTGTTGTAGAACATCTGATCCGGCAGGGCTACGACGGCATCGAGCATGTCGCGCTCGATAATCCAGCGACGAATATTGGATTCGCCTGACCCCGCATCGCCAGTGAACAGAGGCGAGCCGTTGAAGACGATGGCGATCTTCGAGCCATCACCACCAACGTTCTTGCCCTCCACCAGCTTGGGCGGTTGGTGCATCTTGGAAATCATGTGCTGCAAGAACAGCAGCGAGCCATCGTTGATGCGCGGCAGGCCTGCGCCGAAGCGGCCCGAGAAACCCAGGTTTGCGTACTCCTCGCGCACGAAGTCTTCTTCCGGCTTCCACTCAACGCCAAACGGCGGGTTGGCCAGCATGTAGTGGAATTGCTTGTTCGGATGACCATCATGCGGCACAAAGCCATTGGTCTTGTTCTTGGCGTCTTTAATGCCGAGGGTGTCGCCGTAGACCAGGTTGTCGATCGGCTCATCTTTGATAAGCAGGTCCGAGCAGCAGATTGCGTAGGACTCGGGGTTGTATTCCTGGCCGAACAGTTCGATGTTCGCTTGGGGATTCTTCGCGACGGCGGCCTTCTCCGATTCGGACAGCATGCCGCCAGTCCCAGCTGTCGGGTCGTACACGCTGCGGTAGATGCCGGGCTGATAGATATCGTCCTCGCCTGTAAAGATCAGCTCCACCATCAGGCGAATGACTTCGCGTGGGGTGAAGTGGTCCCCGGCCTCTTCGTTGGCTTGCTCGTTGAACTTGCGTACCAGTTCTTCGAACAGGTAGCCCATTTGCAGATTCGACAGGCGCTTGGGCGACAGATCGATTTCCGCCGAGCAGAATTCTTTGATGATCAGGAACAGACGGTTCGCTTCATCGAGCTTGGCGATCTCCGTTTCGAACTCGAACTTCTCGAAGATGTCGCGCGCACGAGGTGAAAACCCCTGGATGTAGCTAAGTAGGTTACCGGCAATGTTCGGCGCATCACCGAGCAGCTTCTCAAACGTGAAGCCACTCGTGTTGAAGAGTTCCTGCTTGCGACCTGCAGAGGCGATACGAGACAACGCCTTGTCGAAGGCCGGTCCCTTAATGCCCTTTTCCTCCAGCCGCTTTTTCTCGTCGAGCACCTTCTGCTTGTTCGCTGCGAGCACGAGATCGAAGCGCCTCAGCACGATGAGCGGCAGCATTACCCGGCGGTACTGGGGAGGGCGGTAAGGGCCGCGCAGCTTGTTTGCGATGTTCCAGATGAAGCCAACAAGGTTCTGGTGCTGGTTGTTGTTCATAGAGCTACTAATGTTTGCCTGTTTGCAGTCGCCGGCCATGGCGGCCAATTGGGGGAGAATGCTACCCCAAACGCTTTCCACGCCGCTCCACCAGCACGGGGTATCTGCCCCGACCACTATTGATTGCTGCGTATATGCAAAATCCTCTCGCTTCCGCCAACACACTCCCAACACAGACCCCCGTCACCCGCCTCATCGCGGCGCTGAAGGAAACTGACGAAGAAGAGGATGAGGATCTATCCCGTTTGCAAACATGGTCGACTCGGCTGGGACTTCTGGCGTTGTCGGGGCTAGGCCTGTTCTTGGTTTATGAAAACTACTGGAAAGCGCCATGGCTGGTCTGGGCGTCTCTGGCAGCCGTAGGAGGCGGGACGATTGGTTCGGTAATCTTTAGCGTCTTCGGCACCAGAGCGTTATGGCAGGCGCTGAAACGTTTCGAAGTTGATGCACTGACACAGGCCGAGCCACGTATTGCCGAGCGTCATCGCCTTGCGCAGCGGATCGGAGCAGAGTTCGACGCCAAGCAGATCAGCTTTGCCAGAGCTTATCTGCAGGCAGGTTGCCAAGACGTGAGATCTCGAATCGGTATGGGGGTTGGAGCCCTCGATAAGATCGGCCTGCTTCCCCTCGGTGCATCCACGCTCGTTGCGCTCGCCAAAATGTACGAGAGCAGCCCTTTTGCGACGTTCTGGTGTATCGGGGCCCTGGTTTTGCTGTTGTTTTATCTCGGCGCCATGAGGATATTGGGTGCAACTCAAACGATCGAACGACTTGTGCTCGTGCTCGTTCATGCGGAGGCCTATGCCGATGAGCGGTCACCTCGATCGTCGCTCAGTTCCTAACGTTCGGAATCGTGGCGGGCACAAACGAACAAAGCCGCCATTAGTTGGCGGCTTTGTTCATGACAAGGCGCTACTAGTTACCTGATGGCGCCTCAACCTCCTCCACCTTCCTCTTCGGCCCATTCTTACTAAACCGCGCCCCCAACGCCTTCCGCGCCATATCGAGCCCTTCCCCCTTGCCTGAAATCTTCAGAAGGGCATATCCCTCCAGCGAGGCGCTCATCAGGTCGCTACCCAAAGCAAGCTGTGAATCCCGCATCCGCTCATAAATCTTCTCGAGACGATTTAGGCGCGGCCGCAGGGCATCGAACGCCGCCAGATCACGCCGCATCTCCGCAAGGCTGAAGTTGCCGGGCAGTACGGCGGGGTTGTTCCCCAACACTTCCACTGCCTTGCGGCAGAACGCTTCCGATTTGTCGCCCATCTTCACCACGCCGCTGCGCTGTTCTGTAGACAGGTCGATCAAGCCGCTAAGTTTGTCTTCCAACGACTTCAAGGCTGAGTCGACTGCAGCCAAGTCAGCCGTGCTGATCTGAAGCGAGATCAGGTTCTGTGCCATTACTTTCCTCAATTTGATGTTGCTTGGTCATGCCGACTGGCACGACGGCCTCAGATTGGTTGCGGCAATGGCGTCTCGCAAGCGAAAAGCCGATTCTTGACGTTATTTGACGGAAGTACGGGGTAGGTTCTTATTCGAATGGGGCTTTGAGCCCCATCCATGGGCCTCAAAGCTCCATGAGAGGAGATCAGAGGGCCATCAATGCACCTCTGAGCTTTAGCAGTGGGGCAAAAAGGTCCACTCTTGAACCTCGGAGCGAGACCAATGGGCCGAAAAGCTCGACGCTCGCACCCCTGACCTCTGGGAGTGCGCCCAAAAGGTCGACCTTTGGACCTCGCTGGGTCCATTAGTGGAGCAAAAAGGTCCGCCCTTCTGGCTCCAACCTCCATGAGCGGATAAAAAAGCTCGAGGCTTGGACCTCTGTGCTGCATGAATGGACCTCGAGGCTTCCCGAGAAAAGCTTGGAGGTCCACTCCCAAGAATCAGATTCTTCTGGCGGTCCGCATCGCTATAATTCCACCCGCTGCTGCTCCAACGGCAGCCGGGTCTGGCGATCCGCGGTTTTTCCAAGAGGGGCTGATGTCATGCACGGTCAGCCCCGAGCACTCGCTCGCGCGTTATTTCTAAGGCGGGCCGGGTGGGGAGACCTTCGGGTCTGCCGGTTTTCTTGGAGCCGGTTCGCCAGCCTCGCCGTCGGGCCCGCCACCTCGTCTGGCGACGAATGGCAGGTCTCTTATTAAATCCAAGAGGCTGTCATGACTGCAAATCACAGCGGGCATCGCCCCGCGTCTTATCCATCTCCACCCGAGCCACCCACGCACGCGCCCACGTCATCCGACACAGGCAGGCTCACCAAGAACCGCACCTACCTGAACGGCGCCATCGCAGCGCAGGCGTATCTCAAGCGCACACGCACCGCCATGTGCACACACGGCCAATGCCGGCCAGGGATGCTGCGCGAGCAGCTTCAGCAGTTTTCGGCACACGCCTTTCCGCCGGCATTCATCAAAGGCTTTGTGGATGCGATTGATGCTTACGTATCGATGTCGCTCGGGGGACGCGGAGTCGATCCGCAGACGTGGGACGTGTTAGCCGCCATAGAGCGGCGTGGCTACGGCCAATAACAATGGATTGAAGCATTCCCGTGACGGGCAGGAATGCCAGCAGAGACTGTGATTCAGACGCGCTGTGCCAAGCGAGTTCGGCTAGCGGGATCAGTCGCGTGCCACACTCAGACCTCCAACGACACTGACCGTGTCAAGGTCTCAAACTCGCGTAAAACGTCGGGGTGCTTCTGGGATAGGAACCGAAATACCGCTTCGTTGCTCACCAATTTGGTCAGATATCCCTTCGCTAGGACCAGATTCAAGACGTCTTGTCCGTAGGACTGCTCGACCAATTTGAGCTGGCCTTGCAGGTTCCCCATCTCGCGCTCCATTTTCGCCATCTGCTCTGCGGTGACACCGCCCAATTTGCGTGGCTTGCTCTCATGTAGCAGCAGATTGCTCGGCGTGGCGGCAACTAGCGCCTGCGCATACGAAACTGTGATGTTGTTCGCCGCGATCATCAGTTCAACGCACTCGATCTGACGGGTGGGCTTCAGCTTGCGGAGCACGGCACCTAAGTTCGGAGAGAAGTGAAAATCCTTCAGCAGTTCTGCGGCTTCCGGGCAAACACCATTGAGCAGCGCCGCGTGCATGATGATGTGTCGAACATCGACGTTCAGTGTCTTGGCCAGTTTTTCGCGAGGCACACCGCGCTCCAGGGCGCGTCGAATCATGAAGTGCACCTGAATCGTGCTCACCCGATTCAGTCTGTTGTTGTACGTATAGCCTTCGTCATCGGTGGCAACAAGACAGGGCGCATCCGCAAACTCCAATTCCCTCAACGCAGCGAGTCGGATATGTCCATCAAGCAAGATGTGCAGTCCGCTGGCTTTGTCAGGTTTGCCAACGCTCAACGGCTCGATCATGCCGATCGCCTCGATAGACGACAGAATCTGTTTGAACTTCGCAGATTGCTGGAGGCCCTCGGGAGTCTTACGCGACGGCAGAATGTTCTCAAGCGGCAGCGTCAGTGGACGAGGGATGAACCCGAGCAGATCGGTCATGAGGTATGGCCTCCTGGCCAGACTCGATCCGAGAGGTACTTCGGAAGCGTGTCCAAACGCTCGGCGCGGAGCAACACCGTGAAGTTCTCATCCAGCATCAATTCCCGCAGGGCTTCAACGACGAAGAGGAGACGTTGTTGTGCTGTCTCAGCCTTTCTAACAAGCAGCTTCTGCCGCTCGACTTCTTTCTGGTAGTTGCGCACCAAACTGGATGTCGTTACGTCAGCCGGCTTGCGTGGCGCGTTGCGCGCCAAGGTCTTTCCAAGTGCCTGCCGCCTCTCTATGACGCGCCGCGCGTGCAGCAATTGGTGACCTCTCAACTGGCCGGTCTCGTAGGCTTCCTGCAACGCAACTTGTACGGCACGGTCATTGTTGCCGGCCCCCGAGATGACAAGCGCTGCTGTCAACGGGATGCGCCCCGACTCCACCGCCACAAGTAGACGCTCCTCGCCGCTGCTGAGTAGCTGCAGGATGCCGTGTACATAGTCCAGTGTCAGGCCAGTTTTCTCCGCGATCGCCTTCTTGTCATAGCCTTGCTCTTGGAGTCGGCCAATACCTGCCAAGAGCTCTAAGGGGCTGCACTTTCGGCGCGCGATATTTTCTGCCAGGCTCATCACGAACGCGTCTTCATCGCTGGCCTCCACCACCAGCGCAGGGATAAAGCTCTCCCCCAACGCTCGGAAGGCCTTGAGCCGTCCCTCACCACAGATCAACAGATAGTGCTCGGCGCCGTCTTGCCCAGGGCGAGAGGTGACAGTAATCGGCTTCTTTAAACCAATGGTCTGGATGTTCCGGACGATATCCTCGAACTTCTGTGCGTTGCGGTCGCGGGGGTTGAGGACTTCGATAGTGTCGAGCGGAATCATGCGCAGGTCCGGCTTGGGGTGTTTCCTCGTCATGCAGCCCTCCTGATGCGGCTGCGCTCCGCCATGCCATAGAGGTAGTCCAAGTTGTCGAACCGATAGGTATCCAGTTCGAATCGGTTGTGGTCGGCCAAGCTGATGCGCGGCAGGCCAAAGTCCAACCGTGGCAACAGGTAGTAGTCCAGCGGCCCTTGGTTGGCCGTGTCGAGTCTCACAGCCACTGTGATGTCGGGAAGAAGGCCAGCATCAAAACGCACCTTCCACCGATGACTGCCCGTCTCCAGAATCTGGCAGCGTGACAGGACGATCGAAACACTGAACTCTCGATTGACGGTGAGCAAATCGGTTGCCGAGTCCCGTTCCACCGAGCCACCTAGCTCAGCGATCATCCGTTCCGTACGCGCGATGATCTGGGGATGCAATCGCCGCAGGAAGCGATTGATTTCGACGTAGTGATAATCGCGATCTGGCGTGAAGCCCACTGCGTGATAAGCCCGAACGAGGCTGCCAAAGCGATGCGCATAGGCTGCGGCTGAAGGCATGCCCTCCGTCTCATCGATGATCAGGCCCGATAAGAAGCCCCGAGTGCGATAGAGGTTACGCAGCTTGTCCAGCAGTTCTTCGTCGCTGAATCGGCGTGCCCGAGCGCGCAGGATGCCTTGCGCTGTATAGAACAGCTCGGGTGACACGATGGCTTCGAAAGCCCCGTCCCTGCGAATCCACATTTCAGGGCCGTTGACGACGTGATGCTTCTTGAGCTTGAAAGACGTCCGGTTGTAGACGTTGTTGCCAATGTACTTTTCGTTGGACAGCACTTGGCGCACCGTCGCGCGTGTCCATTCGCGACCGAGGTCTGTGCGAATGCCGCTGGCATTGAGCCGGCTGGCGATTTCGGCCTCCAGTAAGTTGCTGTCAATAAACCATCGATAAATCTGATTGACCGTTGTCGTCTCTTCGTCCGGCCCCGGCATCAGGATGACGCGATCGGTTTGCAGGCTCTTTTGTTGGCCGCGCACAAGCTCAGCTCGTACGGTACCTAGCTGATCGACCAGGACGCGTCGCAGGCCATATCCCGCCGACCCGCCCTGTCGATACCCTAGTTCGATCAGCCGACATTGGCCGGCGAACACCTTGGCAGATAGCTCGCGGCTGTACTCGCCAGCCATGGCGCGCTTGACGCCTTTGACGATAGTCGAGACTGGTGAACCGTCGTTCTCGAATTGCTCCGCGCAATAGGCCACCTGTATGCCGGCACGGCGGCAGATGTATTCGTAATAGGCGCTCTCATCGGCGTCTTGGAATCTCCCCCAACGACTGACGTCGTAGACCAGAATGACCTGGAAGTCGGCAGTGCCGGACTCTACGTCCTTGATAAGTTGCTGTAGCGCTTGGCGGCCGTCGAGTCGCAGGCCGCTTTTACCCTCGTCGGCATAGGTCCGCACAATTTGGATGCCGCGACGCTGGGCGTACTCGCGAATCTTGTCGGCCTGATTCTGTGTCGAGTACTGCTGGTGCTCTGTCGACATCCGAACGTACTCGGCGCCACGAAGCAGGATCGGCTCGTCGGGAGGTCTCGAAAAGGTTTCGGCCATACGTCCAACCGCGTAGATTTTTTTCCGCCAGTGCCGGCTAACGGACGTGGGCGCCTGTGGATTCAAAGGCCCAATTGCCTGCCCTGCAGGATGGCCAAGACTCACATGGACGAACGGTAATGGTTGTTCGATGCGCTGCCTATGACGTCCTATGTTTGCACACGTCCTTTTTGCATCAGTGGTCGAGATACACGGGCGTAATACGCACGATCCACGCGTCCATTGTTGCGCCGCTTGGTTGGAGAACAGGTTCGATTCGGTATAGGCCCGCTAGGAGCTTGGCTTGGAGCGAGCCGGGATATGAGGAGTCTTGGCTCTTCTTTTGGGGGGCCTTTGTGCTCTCACCTTTAGCGGCCGTATTCCGGTACTGCTGCCAGTAGTCCGGATGGCGCTCATGCCAAGCGCGCTGGCTGCGTTTTTGGTTTTCTCGGTAATCCGGATCGCTCTCCATCTTCTCGTGCTGCCAACGCCGTCGCCGCGCTCGTTGGCAGGCCGGCATGGAGCAGTAAGTCTGATTCGGGACTTGAGAGCGCGGGACGAAGGATTGGCCGCAGCATGCGCAAGTCCGAATAGTTGCCATGGCGTTCTTCCTGACGAGTCCCGGATATCCCTCGCAGTATCTGCGCCATTGGCTAGCTACCTGCGTTGCCTCAGCGTCAAAGGGTTGCCGGCGCCCAGGGGAGCACGGCCCCCTGAGACGGACGGAGCGACCATCTATCAACCGTGCGCTTCGATGCTCACCTTCGCATACGAATCGCGCTCAATTTCAAGCACTTGCACAGAAAGCTGAAGGTGCACGCCTGCCGGCGCGCTGCACTGCGCTTGCAAGACCGCCAACACACTTGCCGACAGTTCGCGGCGGGTATCGAGCGATCGCCCGCTCAAGATCGCGAGATCAGCGTGTACGAATGCGCGCGGCTCGCTGGAGGTACCCACGGCAAACGTGTCGCACCGGTGGCTTCGGCTTTTGATGTCGGCCTCAACAAAATGCCCGGTCGCAGCAAGGGCTGTATTGACGGCGAGCAGGGTCGCTTTGGCGTCAAAGGTGTTGAGGTTGGCGGAGTATTCAAGTGTGAGATGGGGCATGGCGGGGCCGTGCTGCACGGCGGTTGTTGGGGGAGTGCGGCACAGATTGTGATGCAAGCCGCAGCCCCCTGGGCCAACGCCAATTTCCACAGTGGGGGATTCAGAAAACGGCTATCTCGCCAATCGCTTACCGATATCGCAACAACAATTCGCGTTCCAGTGACACGCGCTTTGCCACGATGCATAAGCTGCCTTCATTTGCAGAAAGGGCAGGCGTGTATGGGGTTGTGTGGTTTAAAGAGCGTGGCGAGATCGACTTACCACGAGTCATCGCAAGTCTCCTCCACTGGTGTGCCTGCAGGCCCCTCTGCGCCACCGGCACCAGCGCCGCGTACCGCGTCGGCCTCGCTGCTATGCGGGCTTCCGCGATTGGGCCGTAGGCCCAGATCAGTCCCGCCTTTGAAAGGGGCCGCTGCGGATGCCCTATCGGTCCGTCTTCGCACGCCGAGTCCCGCCACAGCACGTGCCGCAGCAGCCCAGATTGCGCGCGACGCAGCCAATCCCAATCATCCGCAATACCTGGATCTGTCAGCAGCCATGTGCTGGGATGCGGTCAAGCATTGCGCAGTCGTTGCGCACCTTCTGGATGCAACCGTCGATGCCCAGCATGGACTCGTTTCGTCAGCAGATGCGCAGGTCCACGGGCGTGAAGCAATCGCAGCGCTCCCCGAGGGGCATGCCATCGGCTTCTTTGACGATCAAAGGCTGGTCCATGTGATGCTGGGCGTCGGTAACGGTCGAGCCGCAGGTAACAAGAACGACTGTGTCGGCATCGGGGCCCCGATCGGCTGGGAAACGCTGAACCTGAACCATTTGGCGTGGAACGCAGATGGCTGCGTCACGGCACCCGGGCTCCACCAGGCAACGCGGTCCCTTGTGGTGCGAAGTCGTTTGCTGGGCAGCGCAACAACGTGAAAGTGTTGCCCGTAGCAAGCGGGGGCCGCTAGTTGCGCTTGCGCGCTACGGATATGACAGCGCCACAGCGTCGCTAGCCAGCTTGGGTCGATGGCCCGATGGTGTTCGCCGCAATCATCAGCTCAACGCACTCGATTTGGCGGGCCGATTTTCCTGACCGCTTCTGCAGCCCGTGTGTTCACGTCGGCCGCTTCAAAAATACGGCTTCAATGTGCGCGCGGTCGGGCGTACCGAACTGATCGGTAAAGAATTTGGCCGTGTCGCGAAACTCAACGGCCGTGCCGTGAAACGGGTCGCGAATCGATAGATGAAACTGTCCGTTCGCTTCCCGAATGCCGTCCAGCATCACCATGTGCCCGGCTTTTCGGAGCATGCATGGCCCCATGTCATTGATCTTGCTCGCAAGATCCCGCCACGCCTGTTTGCGGCTCGGGTGCGCGGCGCCAAACAGGCCCGTCTTGTAGTTGAGGTCGTGCTCCACCAAGATCGGGGTCCATCCAGTCTGGTGGTGTAGCGAAGCCATCAGGTTGGCGGTTTCACGAGTTTTGCCAAGGGCTGCTTCGTAACCGTGAGCGGTATCGCGGTTGATGTGCCCATGGTCAAACATCATCATCAGTTCGCAGGCGCCCGTGCAATCACGAAAACCCGGCTGCGGCACCATCACCTTGCCGTTCCCAAGCGGATAGGCCTTGAATTGCCAGCCGACTTGAATGGGGCTGACCGTATTGCCGTTCACCTCAAACGCTGCGTGCTTGGCATCGGCGGCTAGCTTGATGCCCCCAATGCGCTTGGTGACGTATTTGGCGGGAATGTCGTAGATCTGCCCCTTCCCCAACTGCGAGAAGTAGCGGTCGTTGTCACCCTCCGCGCGCGGGAACCGCCGGACGGCACCGTCGCTGCAACGGACCATGGGCTCCGCCATCGGCGCGTATTTGATATCGGGCGGAATGCCATAGGCAGCGGGCGGGCGCTCATACATGGCCCCGACAACTGTCGAGATACTCCTGAAGTGCGAGAACTCAGCAGCCGGATACACCGATCGATTTGGCCCTTCGGGCAACGCCGGAGAACCGGGCGGGCTCTGCCGTGACGACGATGCTTCTCCAACGGTCGCACGGCTGCTGCTCGGCACCGTGGCGCTGATCGGGCGTCTCGGCAAGGGTGCGCGGCGGCGCATGGGCCCATCGGCGTGTGAACTGGTTCCCGCGCGCCGCGCAGCCGGCATGCCGTCGGGGCGCTGCAGCACGCGCGTAGAGCGCTGCGGTGAATCCGTTGAAGCAGGCTGCCTTGCGGCACTCGCGTCCTGTTCCAGCTGCAGGCCGCTGACTCTCTGATGCAGCTCTGCGTATGCAGCTGGATCGTGCGGCACATGGTTGAACTTGGTGTCCATACGGGGGTTCGCAAAGCATGATCGGCCGCCGATGCTGCCACGCAGGCAAGACACCCGCCCCGCTGGCTGGCGAAGCAACGAAGTCGTGTGCGAAGCAAGAGGTTCCCCATATCCGCCCGAGAACCCCCGTCATTGAGCGGGCGTCGCTGATGGCAGGGCGCATACATTCCATCAATCTCTTTCGCTTTCTTCCTCAAGTTTTCGCCGCATCTCGGGCGAACTATCGAGGCTTGTATGTAGTGTGTGCGCATTCGATCGTAAGAATGCGCCGCTCCTTATGGGGCGCCATCCACGCGTCGACTTCCTCGCCAAGAAGGCACGCGAACGGCAACGGCAGCAATTCATCATCCGAGGTGCGCCAAAACAGCAGCCCAGCGTGCGTTCATCACCTTGAAAGGGACAACCTATGGGAAATTGCCTTCGCGCCGGATCGACTCACACCGATCATTTGTCAACCTCTTATGCCAATGACGGCAATGACGGATTCGACCCGCTCGCTCACAGTGGGCCGACGGTGAAAGCTCATGAAACGCTGTCCAGGCGCGAACTCGGTGTCTTGGCCGGCCTGCCAAGAAAACGGCCAGTCAATGTCAACTCTGAAACCATGCATCACTTGGGCGTGGGGCGATTGGCCAATCTGGCAGTCGGTTCCGTTATGGAGAGCGGATCGGGTTGCCAGGCCGTGGATATCGCAGGAAGCGGCGGCGAGAGTTGGGCACGGCGTGAACTAGGCACGAAGCATGCGCCTCGCGGCACCATGCACGCACAGATTCAGCGGGTGAAGTACGCGCAAGGGGGTAACTGCCCGGAGCACGCCTCACTAGCAACTGCTCTCTTGCTTCGCCTTGGGAAGAATCCCGGCACTGAACTCAATGCACCGGTGATTCGTGTCTGGGAAGGTAGAAATACCTTGAACACCACATATGCCATGATCGGCGATCCACGTGTGCCACAGTGGGGCGAGCGCGGAACTGTAGTGGTGGACCCATGGCCCGTCGTCGCGTCGGCTTCGACCTTGTCCGAAGCCCGGATGCATGATGCCAAGACCGACACATGGACCCCATACCGCCCCACCGAAGGTCGGTTTGTCGACTCATTCGCGCCAGGCAGTTCAGAGTGGGACCGAATGGCAGAGCAGGTGGAAATGATCGAGCCGATGTCGTCGTCTGAAGTACAGGGACGATTTTCGACAAGCGCAGCAATGCACGGACGAGGGCCGTTGCAGTTCGGGGATGAACTAGCCGAGCATGCGCTTAGGGTCGTTGGGGAAGAACTCTTCGATTCCCGCCTGGGCACCAATCCCTCGATTGTCTATACCGACGGCCAGGAAGCCGAGACTTTCGACGATGTGTCGACGGAGACGGTCGCACGACTGCGCAGAGGCCTCGAAGCACTCGATCGACTCGAGAACAATTGAGTGTGAGCATTCGATCTAGTTCGTCGTCGCGCAGGTACCGGCCCAGTCGCAACGCAGAGCGACTGGCGCCAACAGGCCTCGTCAAATAGCGGGCCGATTCATTTCACGCTGGTCCATTCGAGCCGCCCGTAAACGGCGCGATTCGGACCTTCAACTTTCCTCATGGTCATCTTTAAGCGCGCGCACGGATGCTAATTTGATTCAGCGTGATAGCACGCATGTAGGCAAAAGGCGCCGGTCCAAGCAGATTGCTTTGCCGGGCCGCAATGCCCCTCAGCGCGAAGGTGCCGCTGAGTCGGGTGCTTTCTCAAATAAGCATGAAAATTGACGAGGTCGGGAAATGACAAACGGTAGTGTGGCAGCGGACACGCGTCGGCAAGAAATGCACGCGCGCGGAAATCGCAGTCTGTTCTCTCATCGGCATGTGGCAGCAGCTTTGATGGCACTTGCCTTATTCGGCTGCGGCGGCGGAAGCGATGATGCATCCACCAGCGGCGCGACAACGCAAAGCAGCAGTGGCAGCGCACCAGGCTCGGCACAAACAGGCACCGGCTCCGGCGCTGGCGACGTTAAGCGGGTCATGGGTACAGACACCAACGCTTCCGCCGCGATTCTCAGCAAGATGGGCAGAACGGGGCGTGTGCAGATCGGCTTGGGTTCGGGGCAGTCGATCGCCGATATGCAGGCCCAGGGCATTCGTCCTGACATTGTCGACGTCTACCTCGTAGGCGTAGGGTCAGGCGCCTGGACTTCGTGGAACAGCCCCACCGGCGCGTACGTGACCTATCAGGCCAAAAACGCCATCAGCTATGGCGCGACCCCGATGTTCACGCTCTACCAGATGGCCCAGCGCGGCGACAGTAATCTGAGCGGCATCAACGATGCGAGCTTCATGAATGACTACTGGTCACAAGTGCGGACGATGTATGACCGCATCAACGAGCTCGACACTGCAGTGCTGGTCAACCTGGAGCCGGACTTTTGGCCTTACGTCTATGCGCAGGCGCCCAACCACGACATGACGCAAATGCCTGCCGTGCTCAATAACCAGCCGGAATGCAGTTGGATGGCGAACACCGCCGCCAACATCGGAAGCTGTCTGGTGTCGATGGCGCGTTGGCATGCGCCCAAAGCGCTGATTGGCTTTCCCCCGGCATTCTGGAATGCCACGCCAGACGTATTCGCAAAGCAAATGCAGCTCGTTGGCGCGGATCGGGCCGATTTCATCGTGGCGCAGACAAGCGACCGCGACGCCGGCTGCCGCGAAGCCGCGGCCGTTGGGGAATGCATGGGCCGCAGTGGTCCGTTCTACCTGGACGAAAACAACGTCAACACGCCCAATTTCCACCAACAGCAGAACTCGTACTCAGCCTATCGTGACGCGCTGGGCAACGGGCTGCCGATTCTTTGGTGGCAAACGCCGTTGGGTGTGCCTTCCGACACCCCTGGCGGCACGCCCGGGCACTACCGAGACAACCACGTTGACTACATGTTGCGCAACACGTGGGAGTACGGCGGCATGCATACCTTTGCCATTGTGTTTGGCGGCGGCGGCACCTATTCGACGAACATCAACACCGACGGCGGCCAGTTCGCGCGCCTCTTCGGTCAGTACCTGACGTCGGGTGGTGTTGCAGCGATGTAACTGTGGGTTGGAGGGGCGCATTGGCGCCCCTTTTTATTACCGAGGAAGATGGCCAACAAGCCGGCGCCAGTGATGGAACTGCCGGGGCTAAGCGTGCCAACGGTGAGGCATCGGCAGCCTCTTCCGTCCTCATCTTGTGATGGGTTTGGGGTGCGTGCTTCCGGGTGCCGCATGGTCGCTGGCGGATGTGGGCTCTAAACAATCCATCTGCGAATTGCTGGGGCTCGATCCGGCCGCCATCAAGACTGCTTGTTGAAATGAGGCTGCAAAGTCTCAATTAATCTGAATTCAATATCGCTGTATTCAGATCTAAGTTGCGAGCAACGTCGCACATTTGCATCGAATTTGCATTTCCTGGCTATCGGGAAGGCCATTTCGACTATCATCCGCGCAAACAGAAAAAAGGCGATCGCTCTGCAACAGACAGGGCGAGGCCGTCGGGGTGTTGTTCCGTTTCACAACGGGCAGGGAGTGCTTTCGCATGAGACAACATCTCAGGCGTGCTGTCGCGCGTCGCCACTTTGTTGGGTAACAACGCTGACCGCTTCAACAAGCAAAGCCTTGTTTTCTGCCCAGATTCGTTGAGTTTAGCTATCGCTAACGTCGTGCAAGCCACTTATGAGCACTTTCGCTCATGAATTGTCGTGGATTAAAATTTATATCTGTCGAGGAATTTCATGAAAAGCCCTTTCTCCTTGGTTTGTTTTTTGACCGGCCTGTGCGCCCTCCTATTTTCGGGCTGCGCCCCAATGCCACCAAAACAGATCGCTGCCGAAGATAGAATTAAGTTTGTCCGCGCTTTGATTGCAGCAACGCAATCTAATCATGTGGTGGATGCGGCATATATGGCGGAGACTCTTAACGTCAACGTGACGAAGCGATCGGAGGTCTATGATTGGTCAAAAAACATGATGAACAATAATTATAGAATTTACGATCGATATGGAAGGTTGAGTTCCTCGTCGACTTATAGCAATTTGAGTAACAAAGATATTGCGATTGATCACTTCTGGAATCTTGAGCCTCAAAATGATTTCTGCATAACGCGAGAGGATATCAGGGAGGCTGGCGAGAAAAGTCAATTTCTCGAACAGAAAATTATGGTTTCAATGAAGTCGGGAGATAATAATCTGACTTTCATGTTTAAGGATGGGAGCCCTTGTTCATATAGCATCTCGGCTACGAATTACGCAAAGAAGGCCGCGAGCTAATTTTTTCATGGCCATCAAATGTAATCTGCCACCCTAATTCACCAAAGTAGTAATGCTCTTAGCCGGCAGCGTAACGGTGAACACATTCCCGCTCAAGCTTAGCGGCTGCTGCTGCTCAAACGTGGCAGTAGCCGTCGTCCGGTACGGAGTCAGGCTGGTCACCGTGCGCCCCGCAGGGTTGATCGACGTCGTCAGGGTGACGTCCGTGGCGTTCTCGTTCACCAGCACCACCACAGCCTTGTTGACGCTTGCACCTGCGGGCGTGCCAAACGCAGAAACACGCACGCCCTTCTGCGGCAACGCGGTGGTGTCGTAGCGCACGTAGCCCGGGCGGATGAAGTACGCAAAGTGCTTCAGGCCAATGCCGAAGTAGGTGGGCTTGTTGTCCGAGCCGATCAGGCCGGTGGGCTGGGCATCGTTGGAGTTGACCAGCCACCAGTAGACATACGCGTTGTACTGCCCCAGCGTAAAGCCGTCGTGGATCTCCTTCGCAATGGCAATGGCATCGTCAATGCTGGTCTGCCAGGCCGTCTTGTTGTCGGCCTTGTTGACGGAGTCCAGGAAGTGTTCGGTCATCCATACGTCTTTGCCCAGCTTGCGGGCAGAGGCCGGGTAGGCGGGCACGCCGCCGTACAGGTGCCCGCCAATGATCGAGATGTTGCTGGCCGCATTGGTATCACCCAGCAGCGTGTCCACCGTCGCCTGAGAAAAGTAGAAGGATTCCGGTGCCATCAGCTTGGCCGTGGTGCCGGCAACGGCCTCGGCGCCATGGCCGGCGGCCCACACTCGCATTTCGTCTGGGCTCCACAGGCAGGATTCGTAGGTCGCAGGGTCCCAGTCCGGCTCGTTCTGCAGTGACACGGCGTAGAGGTTCACGTTGCGCGTGGCGGCATACCGGACGTAGCTGTTCAGGTACTTGGCGTAGTCGGCGTATCGCGCCGGGTCCAGGCGGCCGCTATAGAGCGGGTTCGTACGGTCTGTATTGACGATCTTCATGCTGGCCGGCGGCGTCCACGGCGATGCAAAGACCAGGGCGCCGCGTGCCTGGGCGGCGGCGCCGTTCGCAAGCTCCGCTGTCCATTGGGTGGTGTCGGCCGTCTGGGTCGTGGTGTTCCACTCGGCGGGCGCAATGCGCAGCCGCAGGATGGACAGCCCCAGGCTGTCGGTCAGGCTGGTGCCGAACAGCGCGTTCACGCGGTCGTCCGCCATCTTGGTGTAGTACCAGGCCGCCGAGCCGCCGAACCCCTGGATGGTTTGTTTCGCACTGCCAAAGTTGATGGCCGCGGCCGTGGCGGCGGGTTTGATGCTCAGCGTCGTGCTGACCATGGCCGTGCGGTAGTGCGCGCTGTCCCTCGGCACGAACGTGGCCTGCAGGGTCACGCTGCCGGCGGTGCTGGTGGTGGCGGCACTCAGCGGTGCGCCATCCGCTGTGGTGTATGAAGCCGGGTCCACCGTGCCCCCAATGCCGTACAGCGCATAGGGCGCGGTAGAGACCTGCGCAGGCGTCAGCGCAGAACCCTGCAGCACGGCGGCGGGCAGATCCCACCGCACCGGCGGCTCGGCCTTGTTGACGGTCAGGGTTCGCACGGCGGTGGTGGTGGCGTACTTGGTCGTGTCCTGCGGCGTGAATGTCACCGACAGGGTTTGCGTGCCCACCTCCGGCTTGGTGCCAACCGCGGGTGAATAGGCGAAGGTGCCGGGCACGTTGGCAGTCGCGTTCAACTGCGCGGTGCTGAGCGCCGTTCCCCATGCAATCGATGCGGGGTTGAGCCAGGTGATCGTTGGCGTTGGGGTCGGCGTGGGTGTAGGCGTAGGGCCCGGCGCAGGAGTGGGTGTTGGCGCAGGCATCGGTGTCGTGGTCGGCGCGGGCGTCGGCGCTGGGCTGGCTCCCGGGGTTGACGCAGACACGGGCGCAGTCGTCCCCGTAGTGGACGAGTCGGCAGGCGTGTCGGCCGAGCCGCCACCACAAGCCGCCAGCCACAGGCTCAGCAAACCGACCGCCATGCTCCGCGCGAGGGGGGGATGCCGGTCTTGCGGCGCGCTCGTTCTTCTCAACGTCAACAACATGTCTTGGCTCTTTTTTTAGATGGGTTACGCGCGGCAGCCACCCCCTACGAAAGTGGGGTGCTCCGTTTGGCACACGCGGTATCCCACGTCGCCTCGGCGCGCGTCAAGGCAACGGCGGGGTTGGTGAGAGTTCTTGAACATCTCCATGGCTTCTCGTTGTGATCAAGCCGGCCACGCGCACCAAACCTGCGCTGCCCGCAAGACGGCCTTGGCGGTCTGCAACCCGGCCTGCGTATTCATCTGACGTGTGGCCCTCGCTGTTGCGCTTGGCACTGGTGCGCGGGCAGGGCATCCCAAATCGGTGCGCCCCGCACCAACTCCAAGCGGCGGACGCCCGCATCCAGTAGCGCATGCCTTGTTCAGGCGCACAGCCCAGGCAATCAACCTCCCCCAGCACAGCCAAGAAAGCGGTTTGATGCTGCATGGCACAAAACTCGCATAAGCCGTGGGCGACCGGTCAGACCACGACCGTGCCTTTCTCCAACTTCGGCCCATGCACAGCATTCCTTCCTCCGTCGCACAAACGCTCCAGCAACGGATCCTGAGCGGCGATTACCCCAGTGGCAGCCGCCTGCCGCCGCAGCGTGAGCTGGCGGAAACCTTGGGCGTGAGCCGCGCATCGTTGCGCGAGGCGCTGACGGTGCTTGAGACGCTGGGCCTGGTCGACATCCTGCCCAGCCGGGGCGTGGTGGTGCGCGGCCAGAAGTTTGGCGCAGAGCAGGCCAGTGCCGAGCGCATGCATCGCCCGTTTGCCACGCCGGCGCTGGGCACCTTGTCGCCGCGTCAGTTGATTGAGCTGCGTCTGGTGCTGGAGCCCGGCTGGACGGCGCTGGCCGCCGCGCGCATGCATGCCGCCGGCCTGCGTCACCTGCAATGGCTGCAACAGCAGTTGGCCCACGCGCTGGAGCGCAATGATTTGCTGAGCGCGGCAGAGGCTGATCTGCACTTCCACGTGCTGCTCGCGCAGTTGTCCGGCAACCCGGGCCTGATGGCGATGGCGGGGCAGTTGGAACACGCCATTGGCCACAGCCTGCGCTTGCCCTTTGCCCGCAACGGCGCAGACGACCACCCCGCGCACGAGCACGACGCCATCGTGCAGGCCGTTGCCGCGGGTGATGCCGTCGCCAGCGCAGAGGCCATGCGTGCGCATCTGTTGTCGGCCGCGCGCCGCAGCGGCATCGACTTGAGCGCGCCGCCTGCCACGCCCGAACCCATGCAGCACGAACCGGTTTCGTTTCGCCTCGCCTCGATTTCCTGAATTTCCTGAAGGAGTTTTTGAATGTTCCGCACCCTTGCTCTGCAGCTGTCGCGTCACACCTCGCGCCGCACCTTCTTCCACGCCGTCATGGCCGCCAGCGCGCTCGTCGCATTGTTGCCGGGGCGCCCGGCCCATGCCGATACGCTGGCCAACATCCAGAAAGCCGGCGTGATCCGCGTGGCCATCCCGAATGACTTTCCGCCGTTCGGCTCGCTCGGTCCGGACCTGAAGCTGCAGGGCTATGACATCGACATGGCCGGCCTCATCGCCAAGGAACTCGGCGTCAAGGCAGAGCTGGTGCCCGTGACGAGCACCAACCGCATTCCGTTCCTGACCACGGGCAAGGTGGATGTCGTGATCTCCAGCCTGGGTAAGAACGCCGAGCGCGCCAAGGTGATCGACTTCTCGCAGGCGTATGCACCGTTCCCCAAGAGCGTGTACGGCCCGAAGGAAGCGTCGATCAAGGTGCCGGCGGATCTGGCCGGCAAGACGATTGGCGTCACGCGCGGCTCGACGGAAGATCTGGCGCTCTCGGCCGTTGCGCCCGCGTCGGCCACCATCAAGCGCTATGAAGACAACAACGCCACCGCGCAGAGCTACCTGATCGGCCAGGTGCAACTGGTGACGGTGGGCAACATCGTGGCCAATGCGGTGAACGAGCGCACGAAGCTGCGCCAGCTCGACATGAAATTCCCCGTGGAAGACACGCCTTGCTACGTGGGTGTGGCCAAGGGCGAGCCCGCGCTGCTGGACAAGGTCAACGCCATCATCACCAAGCTGAAGACCGATGGCCGCCTGAACGATCTGTCGCAGCGCTGGATCAAGATGCCGCTGCCGGCAAAGATGTAAGAACCGCGCACGCCTTCGCAACACAGGCCCGGCGCGCGCTTAGGTGTGCTGGGCCACGGATGACCTCCATGGCTTATCAATTCGACTTTGGCGCTGTCTTCAGTTACAGCGGCCAGCTCGCGCAGGGCGCGGCCTTTACGCTGGCGCTCACGGCGGCGGGCGCGGTGCTCGGTGGCGCCATCGGCATTGCCGGCGGCGTGTGCCGCGCCTGGCGCATCGCCCCGTTCAATGCGCTGTTCAAGGTGTATGTGGAGGGCATCCGCAACACGCCGTTCCTGGTGCAGTTGATGTTCGTGTTCTTCGGTTTGCCCTCGCTGGGTTTGCAGATCAACGAATGGCAAGCGGCGTTGCTCACGGCGGTGGTCAACCTGGGCGCGTACATCACCGAGATCGTGCGTGCAGGCATTCAAGAAACGCCGCGCGGCCAGTTGGAAGCGGCCAACGCATTGGCGATGAGCCGCTGGGCCATCTTCCGGCACGTGGTGCTGCGCCCGGCGCTGCAGAAGGTGTGGCCGGCGCTGAGCAGCCAGATCGTGATCGTGATGCTGGGCACGTCGGTTGTCTCGCAGATTGCCGCGCAGGATCTGACCTTTGCGGCCAACTTCATCCAGTCGCGCAACTTCCGCGCATTTGAAACCTACCTGGTGGTGACGGCGCTGTACTTTGCGCTGGCGCTGTTGCTGCGTCAGTTGCTGGCCTGGATCGGGCAGCGCTTTGTCGTGGGGCGCCGCGCGCCTGCAGCATCGGCCGCACCGCTTGCCACCGCCAACGCAGCCACCACCGGAGGTGCAGCATGATCTCCGACATCCCTCTGTTGCCCATCCTCCTCAAGCTGGGGGAAGGGCTGCTCGCCACGCTCATGCTGTCGCTCATGGCCTTTGCGCTGGGCGGCACGGCTGGCCTGGTGGTGCTGTTTGCCCGCGTGGGGCGCAACGCCACGCTGCGGCGCGTGAGCAAGGCGTACATCCAGCTCTTTCAGAACACGCCGCTGCTCATGCAGATGTTCATCGTGTTCTTTGGTGCGTCCATGGCGGGGTTCGACATGTCGCCCTGGACGGCCGCTGCCATCGGCCTGACGCTGTACACCAGCGCCTATCTGGCCGAGGTCTGGCGCGGTTGTGTCGAGGCCATTCCGCGCGGCCAGTGGGAGGCGTCTTCCAGCCTGGCGATGGGCTACTTCCAGCAGATGCGCCACGTGGTGCTGCCGCAGGCGGTGCGCCTGTCGATTGCGCCCACCGTGGGGTTCTCCGTGCAGATCGTCAAGGGCACGGCGGTGGCCTCCATCATCGGGTTTGAAGACCTGTCCAAGCTGGGTTCGGTGCTGGCCAATGCCACCTTCCAGCCGTTCCTTATCTACGGGCTGGTGGCCGTTGCGTACTTCGCGCTGTGCTGGCCGCTGTCTCTTTACGCCTCTCATCTGGAAAAGAAGCTCTATGCCGCTCGTTGATCTCTGCGCCGTACACAAGCATTACGGCAACAACCACGTTCTCAAGGGTGTGGACCTGCGCGTTGAAAGCGGCCAGGTGGTCGCCATCATCGGGCGCAGCGGCTCGGGCAAGAGCACGCTGCTGCGGTCCATCAACGGGCTGGAAGCCATTGACGACGGCCAGATCGTCGTCGACAACGCGGTGCTCAAGGGCTCGCAGGCCACGCCCGCGCAACTGCGCGCGCTACGCCTGAACGTGGGCATGGTGTTTCAGCAGTTCAACCTGTTTCCGCACCTGACGGCGGGCGAAAACGTGGCGCTGTCGCCCGTGGTGGTCAAGGGCATGAAGAAGGCTGATGCCCAAGACCTCGCACGCCAGATGCTGATCAAGGTGGGCCTGGCCGATAAGTTTGACGCGTACCCCGATCAGCTCAGCGGCGGCCAGCAGCAGCGCGTGGCCATTGCGCGGGCGCTGGCCATGCAGCCGAAGGTGCTGCTGTGCGACGAGATCACCTCCGCGCTGGACCCAGAACTGGTGAACGAGGTGCTGGCCGTGGTGAAGCAACTGGCGGCCGAAGGCATGACGCTCATCATGGTCACGCACGAGATGCGCTTCGCGCGTGACGTGGGCGATCAGCTCGTGTTCATGCATCAGGGGCTGATCCATGAAAGCGGGCCGGCCAAGGAAGTGTTTGCCAACCCCAGGACGGCGGAGCTGGCGGCGTTCATTGGCGCGGTGCAGTAAGCGGGGCCTATGCCACCTCTTGCAGCTATTTTTGATTAGGCCGTTTCTTATCCCCCCCACCCTGCCTTCTGACTATTTTGTTGGTGCGCTCAACATAATGGTTAGGGGCATCAAATCGGTAATCTGTTCAGTAAGTTTTCTCTCCATCTGTGCTTCTTATCTCTCAGCGGCGGCCGGAATTTTATTTGCTTATGCTACCGAAGCCCTGAATTTGGGCCGAAGTAAATGCCGTGAAAATCGCACAGCATTTGCTGCGTTGATATTGAAATCACATTCTGGAGATAAAACATGTCTAACGTTCAGACCGCTGCCACGTCGTGGGGGACAGTGCCGTCGATCCGTGTGTACACGGCCAATGGTGGCAAGATCACCGAGCGTTGCTATGACGGGAAGGGGTGGTACACGGGCGCTTTCAGCGAGCCCGGCGATAACGTCTCCGTGACCAGCTGGCTGGTCGGCAGCGCTATCCATATCCGCGTGTATGCAACCAGCGGCAGCACCACCACGGAGTGGTGCTGGGACGGCAACAGCTGGACCAAGGGCGGCTATACCGCCACCAACTGATTTACCGCAGGTTTGATCGTGCGGAATCTGAAATGGGGTTCCGCACAGGTTGGCGTAAAGCGAGAGCGTTCGTTTTGCGCCGATTTGCGTTTCGTATTTTTAATGTTTTTGATTTTTGGAATTTGGGTTGATCGGTATTTGAAGATAATCGGCCCATAAAATGCCGCCTGCCGCCGGAGGGCATGGCCCTGCTTGCCGGCAATGCATCTGCCGTGACGACGACGCGCGCGCCTCCCGGCATTGCGCCGCGCGCCTAAGCCGAGCCGCACCTGGCGTAAATGCGGCCCACACGGGTGTCAGGCGCCCGGGGTGCTCTGCGATAATCGCAGCCACTCCAGCTCCCGCCTCACCCGCCCCATGGTTGTCCGCCCCCATCTGCACTGGTTCCGCATGCTTCTGGCATGGCGCGGTTCGGTGCTGCCGCAGCTTCTGCCGCGCCTGTTCCTGATCTTCTGTGTGTCGTTGGTGGCCATTGCGGTGCATGCGCACCTGCTGCCCATCTCGGTCAACCTGAGCACCACGCCGTTCTCGCTCGTCGGCATTGCGCTGGCGGTGTTCCTGGGTTTCCGCAACAACGCCAGCTACGACCGCTATTGGGAGGCACGCAAGCTCTGGGGCCAGTTGCTCAACACGGCGCGCTCGCTCACGCGCCAGGCACTGACGCTGCCGCGTGGCGTTGGTCCGAACGATGGCGCGGACGCAGCCGACGTGCGCGAGTTCGCTCAGGTGCTGGGCGCGCTGCCGCACGCGCTGCGCCATCAGTTGCGCCATACCGATGCACGAGAAGACCTCGCCGCGCGCCTGCCTGCACCGTTGCTCGAGCGCGTGATGGCCTCGCGCTACCAGCCCATCGCCATCGTGCAGTGGTTGAGCGAATGGGTGCAGCGTCGCACGCAAGCCGGCACCCTGGATGCGTATGCCGCTCTGGCGTTCGACCGCAATCTGAACGAGCTGTCGAACAGCATCGGCGGGTGCGAGCGCATTGCCGGCACGCCGCTGCCGTTTGCGTACTCCGTCATGATCCATCGCACGGTGTACTTCTTCTGCGCGGCGCTGCCGTTCGGTCTGGTGGAAAGCATCGGCAGTTTCACGCCCGTGTTTGCGGTGTTCGTGGCGTACACCTTCATGGCGCATGAAGCCATCGCCTCGCAGCTTGAAGATCCGTTCGGCACGGAAGACAACGACCTCGCGCTCAATGCGCTGTCCAACACGATTGAAGATGCGGTGCGCGACATCATGGGCGAGCCCAGCATGCCGCCGCGTGCGGGCGTGCGAGGCGGGGTGATCTTGGATTGATGCGGCGGTTGCCGCGCAACGCTTAAACGGCCATCGCCAGCGGCTGCGCCCACCGCTCCAAGGTGGCGGCGCTGCCGTGTGCCGCACCGCCAGCCGAATCTGCGTTGCCCGCCAGCAGCGCGCTCAGCTCCACACCGAACAGGCTTGCGCATGTGTCGTCTAGCGTGCGCACGTTGCGCAGGCCAGCCCGCCGGGCCAGCGCGTGCAGCGCTTCGGCTTCGGCACTGCCGCACATCTGCGCCAGCTGGTACAGCGCCCACGCGGCGCGTTGCTCGCGCACCAGGGCATGCAGCGCTTCGCCTTCTGCAAACAGACGCGCCCGCACCTGACGCTGGCAGGCCTGCCAGCACTCGCTCAACAAGGCCGCTTTCCACGCCTGCGCGGGGTGTTCAAACACCAGCGTGGCCGCTGCGCGCGCCCAGGGCTTGTCATGCTGAATGGCGGCCATGCGCGGGCAGCCCGCGTCGGGCACGGCCTTGAAGCTGATTGAGCATGGCTGCCATACGGTGCCCGGTATCTCGCAGCCGAAATGCGCGAAGGCGGGCACGACAAACGGATCGCCCGGGCGCACTTCGCGCCGCCCATTGGCATCGCGCAGGCACGCGCTGCCCCGCTCGGCCTGCACGCGCACCGCAAACGGAAAGCGCAGGCGCGAGAGACGGACATGGGCACGGCTGATGAGTGGCATGGCTGACCGATAAGGCGGCGGGTGAAGCGCGACTGTCGCAGGATTCTAAGTCTGCGTGCAACAGGGGCAATGTCGCTCGGGTGACAGAGTGGGGTGCCGCTTACAGCTCCGACAGGCCGAAGAGCCGCAGCCGCTCGAGGTCGGTCACGCGGATGGTCTGATATGACAGCGCGATCATTCCGCCTTCGGCCAGCCGTTGCAGCGCGCGGTTGACGCGCTGGCGCGACAGCCCCGTCAGCAGCCCGATCTCTTCCTGTGACAGTTCCAACACGGTGCTTGTGCGCGGGTACAGGGCCGGGTGGAACAGCTGCGCAATCGCTTGCGCCACGCGTGCATCGGCGCTCAGCAGCCGGTCGTTCTGCACGGTGGCAATGAACTGGCCCATGCGTTCGTTGAGTTGCCGCACCACAAAGCTGGCAAACGGCAGGCTCTGCGCGAGCAGCGTATTGAACACGGGTTCGGGCACCAGCAGCACTTGCGAGGCGCGGATGGCGATCACGTCATAGCGGCGGTCTTCGCGCTTGATGACGCTGCCCTCGCCGCACCAGCCGCCAGCGGGCACGCCGGAGAACGTGCAGCCGCGCCCGTCTGAGGTGTACACCGCCAGTTTGATGAGGCCGGTGTCGACGCCGATCCAGTAGCGGGACGGCTCGCCACGCCGGGCAATGAAGGCGCCGGGCTCGAAGGCCTGCAGAAGGGTTTCTCGCGCGGCCAGGGCTTGGTGTTCGGGCGCCAGCGCGGTGAACCACGCATGGCCTTCCAGTTGTGTGGTGGGTGTGGCAGGCGCGGCGGGCGTGGGGGCGCGGGTGGCGTTCATGGCAGGCGTGGGCACTCGGTCAAAGGTGGGCGGGGCGCGTGGGGCTCTGCCTTCGCTTTGTAAGAAACCCGTCAGCCTTGGTGTGGCGCGGGTTTCCGGGCGGTTTGTCATTCAGGTGACAGAGTGCGGGAGCCGGCAGATGATAGCGTTGCCCAACAAAAAGCAACAGCGCCCGGCGCACGGAGACACAGCAATGCCCACGGATTTTGATAGCGGTCTGGCCCGCAACGCGGCCAACTTCGTCCCGCTCACCCCGATCGAGTTTCTGGCCCGCGCGGCAGACGTCTATGGTGACCGCCTGGCGATCGTGCACGGGCCGGTGCGTCAGAACTGGCGCGACACCTATGTGCGCGCACGCCGCCTGGCCAGTGCGCTGGCGCTGGCGGGCGTCGGTCGTGGCGACACGGTGGCGGCGCTCCTGCCCAACACGCCGGCCATGGTGGAAGCCCATTTTGGGGTGCCGATGGCGGGCGGCGTGCTCAACGCGCTCAACATCCGCGTGGATGCCGCCAACCTCGTCTTCATGCTGCGTCATGGCGAAGCCCGCGTGCTGCTGGCCGATACCGAGTTTGCCGACGTGGCCCGCCAGATGGCGCTGGAGATTCCCGGCCTGAAAGTGGTTGCCGTGAACGATGCCCTGGGCCCGCAGGCCGAGCCGTTTGGCGACACCGATTACGAATCCTTCCTAGCCTCGGGCGATCCGCACTACGACTGGCAGATGCCGGCAGATGAGTGGGATGCGATTGCGCTCAACTACACCTCGGGCACCACGGGCGACCCGAAGGGCGTGGTCTATCACCATCGCGGCGCCACCATCAACGCGGTATCGAACATCCTGGAGTGGGATCTGCCCAAGCACCCGGTCTACCTCTGGACACTGCCGATGTTCCACTGCAACGGCTGGTGCTTCCCGTGGACGATCGCGGCGCGTGCCGGCGTGAACGTCTGCCTGCGCAAGTTCGAGCCGAAGCTGGTGTTCGACCTCATGCGCGACGAGGGCGTGACGCACTACTGCGCAGCGCCCATCGTGCACACCGCGCTGGTGAACGCGCCGCCGTCGTGGCGCGAGGGCCTGCGCGGGCCAGTGCGCGGCATGGTGGCGGGTGCACCGCCGCCGGCCGCCGTGCTGGCGCAGATGGAAGCCATGGGCTTCGAACTGACACACGTCTACGGCCTGACCGAGGTGTACGGCCCCGCCGCCGTCTGTGCCGAGCAGGACGAATGGCGCACGCTGCCCGAGCACGACCGCGCCACCATGAAGGCACGCCAGGGCGTGCGGTATCACCTGCAATCGCAAGTGGCGGTGCTCGACCCGGAAACCATGCAGCTCGTGCCGGCCGATGGCGAGACCATTGGCGAGATCATGTTCCGCGGCAACATCTGCATGAAGGGCTACCTCAAGAACGAGAAGGCCACGCGCGAGGCCTTTGCCGGCGGCTGGTTCCACACCGGCGATCTGGGCGTCTGCATGCCCGACGGCTACATCAAGATCAAGGACCGCAGCAAGGACATCATCATCTCCGGCGGAGAGAACATCTCGAGCGTGGAGGTCGAAGATGCGCTGTATCGGCACCCCGCTGTGCTGGCCGCAGCCGTGGTCGCCCAGCCCGATGCCAAGTGGGGCGAAGCACCGTGCGCCTTCGTTGAGCTCAAGGACGGCGCCACCGCCACCGCAGAAGATCTGATCGCGCATTGCAAGACCTTGCTGGCCGGCTTCAAGGTGCCCAAGGCGGTGTTCTTCGGGCCGCTGCCCAAGACGTCGACGGGCAAGATCCAGAAGTACGAGCTGCGCCGCAAGGTGAAGTCGACTTCGGCGATTGACGTGTGAGGCTGGTGCGGGCGCAACAAGAAGGCCACGGCCAGCGGCTGCGCCCACCGCGGCTGGGATGGCGCTACTGGGCGTGCCCGAGGGGGCTGCATTCCGGTCGGGCGGCTGCCTCTGCCGTGTCCCGCACGTTGGACAGACGCAGTACCGAAAACGGGCCGAAGTAGCGTTGCGTCCGTACCAGGCATTCATACCCTTGAGCTTGGGCATCGTCCGGGGCGTAGGCTTCAAACGTGTCCAGCGTGCCCATCAGGGCGGTGTGATCGCCGCGCCAGACAACGCGGCTCGGCCTGCCCTCGACGGACTCAGCAGGTGCGGAAGCCGCATTCCGCTCGATGCGGGGGCCGGGCAGGGCCCGGAATCCGTGGAACGCGTACGTAGTCTCTTGCGTGGTGCCAGCCGGCTCCGGTTCGCCGCTCGTGTTGGTGGCGGCGTCTCTCGGGTGAACGTGCTCAATGCTCACGTTGTCCGGCGCGATGGCCAGTACCAGCAGCGCCACTGCGGCAGCAAGCGCAACACCAACCTGCCGGTACATCCCGCCGCGCACTCCCGGCCCGCGCGTCACCCATAGCGAGTAAGCGAGTTGCGGCAGCATCAGCAACCCGCCCAGCCACAGCAACGCAGTGCCCGCAGCGTCATAACCCAGATGCCAGTTCAGTGCCGCCAGCCAGCCGATGTCTTTGGACTGGCCCAGTGCGAGGCACAGACCACCGGTGATGAGCAGCAGGGCGACAACGGCGCTGTACCGGCGCAGGGGGTGGCGGGAGGGTGGGTTGGAAAGCGCATCCATGGTGCTGTGTCGGGTGTGTTCTTAGAGTTTGCGAAAGAGTTCGCCCCAGATGTCGATCAGAAACGCCTGGAAGGCAATGTGGAATGCGAATGCCCAGGCGCTCGCACCCAGCGCGATGCACATGGTGCATACGACGCCGATGATCCAGGTCGCTTTGCGCCGTCCCGCGCGCTCGTTAGGCGCCTTGCTGCGGATGCGGTATGGATTGTCTTCATCGGCGGTGGGCGCTTCATCGACTGTCCACGCTGTGGGTAACTGTGCTTCGCGACGGAATCGCTCGTACAGAATGGTCGACAGCGGTCCGGGCCAGAAGAAGATCCACCACAAGATGCGGAATGGTCCGATGGCCGGCCACCAGTTACGCTTGCGCAGGCGACCGATGACGCCTGCTGCAATGTCTTCTGACGAGTCGGTGGGGCTGATTTCCCGCATCGGTCCGAAGTCCAGCAAGGCGTTCTGCCACGTACGTCCGCCGGGCACGACCTCAAGTTCGGGGAGCGCCTCGGGCGCCTCGTCCATGTAGCGGCGAATGAGTTCCCATAGGCGCTGGCATGCGTCCAGGCTGGGCAGGATGCCCTGCACACGCATGCGTTGTATCGGCCGGGGCGATAGCCCGGTACTGAACTCCACCAGCATCAACGCCCAGGCCGGCGTTGCGCCCATGGTCAATGGGCCGGGCATGGCCGATGCAAATGGGCGCACACGGTTCCAGTCGAGCCGGACAGCCACCTTGCCTTCCTGTGTGTAGATGCTGCGCGTCCTGCGGTTGAAATGCAGATTTGCATATCGGCTGAACAGGCTGATCTTCAGCAGGTACACGATGCCGACAAGGCACGCCGGAATCAGTCCGGCCGATATCACGCCCGTGACGATCTGCCCGGACAGCGGCTGGTTTTTTTCAAAGAACCCAAGCACCGTCATCGGCACAAGAACGGACAGCCCGAACAACAGCGCGAGCGCCATGAACGGGCTGAGCGCTTCAACATCGGACGCGATCTCGTCATAGGCCCACACCATGGAGCGCGTATCGAGCTTGATGATGCTGCGCGGGGGCGGCTCGGGCGCCGCATCGCTATGCCGGGGCAACTCACCTTGCAGCAACCCCTCGGCGCCGCCTGCAGCGTTGGCGGGCGACGGCTGATGCGGCGACGAGTGAGACGAGTTACGCATGCCACCTCTCAACCATGGGCCGGCTCCTTCTCGGTACTTTCAGCGACCTCGTCTGCGGAACGGCCGTCCACGACGAAATCTTTGTATGCGGCACGATTGGGCCAGTACTGTACCTCCGCGTCGGGCACGCCCTGGATGAGTGCCTTGCCTGTCCGGAAGAGGCCGGCGCCGGGCACCAGCACGTCTGTGAGGGCGTTCTTCCATCGGCCGGCTTCATAGTTGTCGCCTCCACCAAACCAGATCAGGATCGAGAGCCCCTCGCCTTCCACACTGGCGCGGGCATGCACCTGCTTGGAGGCTTCAGTGTGGATCACATTTTCCAGATGGAATTCCTTGGCGGTCACTTTGGAGTGCCCTGTGCCATTGAGCAGGTATCGGGCAATCACGCCGTGCCCGGAAGACTTCGGTGCCTTGATCTGAATGTCCATTTCGGTGGCATCGCCAAACACCGGAATCTCGATCTTGATGGCGTCGGGGTTTCCAAATGCCGAGGCCTTCTCGAGTTTGACCGAGTAGAACAGGCGTAGCAGCGCGTCCAGTTGCTGGCGCGTACTGGAATACGGGCGCCCCCAGTCGTGCGAACGGACGCCGAGCAAACTACGGTCGGCCCATTTTGCAAACGGGCTGGTGACAAGGTGGTCCGACCAGAAGCCGAAGCCCCACGACGCTACGGTCAACACGCCGGAGGCGATGCCGATCCACATGGCAACCGGGGGCACTTCAGCAGAGACTTCCGCGCCCACTGCCGCGGTTTCTCCCGCCACAGCCAAGCCGGCGGCAACTTCGCCTGCGGCCGTAGTTGCCGCGCGCTTGGCCAAGCCCTCCAAGGCCGCCTTAGCCACCATGCGTGTGTAGGCGTAGTAGGCAACGCCGCTGGCAATGCCGGCCACGCCGGAAGCGGTCTTCGCCCTGGCGGCGCCGTGGTCGCCTTCTTTCCAAAGCTTGGTCGCATCCCAAATGCCCAGGCTGCCTTCAATGATGGAAACCGCCATCACCAGTCGGCCTGCGGCGGCGGTCAGTCGATAGAACTCCGCCGTCTTGACCCCTTTGTTGGCGATCTGGCTGGCCACATATCGGAGTTCATAGCTCGCCTGCCAGATGGCAACCGCAGATGCCGAAGCTTCCGATATGTCTTTGACGAGACGCCCCCAGTTGGCATCTCCATGCTGAGCCTCGCTGATATCCACGCCAAGCTCATTCAGGCTCTGACCCAGCGAAGAGATCCGCAACGCCGCAAGGCCCGCAGAGAATGCCCCGTAACCCTTGACGCCTTTCAACGAGGGCGCTTCTTCAAACTTCAGGATTTCACTCTCGGGTATTGCATGCGTTGCGTCTGCCAGTTCGGCCACCTTGCCAAACTGCGCCGGCATGGGTTTGCCCTTGGGCCACTGTTCTCCAAGCACCTCCAGGTACTCGTCGAGTTGCTTGGCCGTTTTGGGTACCGTCGTCATCACCTTGCCGCCGGGTTTGCCCTTCAGGTTGTCGGGCATTGTTTCTGCGGGAAGCGGACGGTTGTAGGCCGTTTTGGTCGTGCCGACGCTCAGGCCTTTGCCGTCGCCATTGGCGCGTCGCAAGTGGGCAAGGAAACCCGCTGCACCGCCTTTGACCTTGACCTGCAGGATGGCCACGTCTTCCGCAGTCAATGCGGCGGCCTGAATACGCCGGAATGTCTGCCGATACAGCTTGGGGTCCGCCTTGAGCAACTGGCGCATGCGACCGCTGACGACTTGCATCAGGCGCTTTGCGTTTTCCGAGTTCAGATGTGCGGCTTCGTTCTTGAGCTCGCGTATTTCCTTGAGATAGGCAATCTGGTCGCGCGCCTCTATGTACATCTTGCTGCCTTCACCAACCTTTCCCTTGTGAGGCAGCAGCTTGTCGAGCAGGTCTTCCTGATTAGCGGCGACGCCTCTCCAGAAAAGCCGCTTGCTGTCGACGGTGTCGAGCTTAAGTTGCGGCAGCAAAATTTTCTGGAATTCGTCGTTGCTGATGCCGCAGCCTTCAAACATGTTGGCAACGCAATGGCCCAGGTGCGCGGCCATCGTCGTGTCCTTGGCGTCGAATACCTCCGGGTGGCGCCGTGCCGGCAGGAACTGCATCCAGGCAACGTAGTCGGCGGATCGCTTGTCGAAGTCGGCGGCGGCGTCGGTGCAACGGCGATACTTGGAGAGGTAGTTGGCGTAGTTGTCCTTGTTCAGCTTGCTCTCGACTTTTTCTTTCTGGTCGCCGAACGGTGTGCCCTCAATCAACCCCGCCGTTGCCATCAGATCGCGCTCGGCATCGGTGTACGGTTTTCCCTTCCCGTCCGTATTCCCCATGATGTCGGCCAGTGCGCAGTTGCGGTAGTAGTTCAACTGCGTGGCGATGCCAATGTCATCTTCCAGCGGCAACAGAAGTCCCTCGATCTTGTACGGAGCGTTGTTGCGCTTCATGACGTTCAAGAGCGAGGCTTCCGTGCACGGTGCGGGCCGGCTGTAAGCCTCTACCAGCAAGGTGCGACGGTCAACGCGCTGCTGGAACCCCATCACCTGGTTCTTCAGTAGGCCATCGCCAATCAGGCTCAACGGTCCCATGTTGGCCATCACGGTCGACTCGCACACCTTCTTCGGCATGATCTTTTTCATGTGGAAGGCGGCTGGGTCCTTGGCCACGTTGTCACGCACGCGCTTCGTCCAGCGAGCGTCCGAGAAGCCGATCCAGGCGGTAGGGCGCTTCGTTGGCTCGGCGATGGTGAGCAGCAGTGCATCCGGAGTGTTGGCCAAGCGCGAGCATGTCGCGGGATGACCGCCCATGGCCCCGGCCAGGTCGGGCGCCATGCGTTGCATACGCCCGTTGGGCTGCACGGTGTAGATTTCCCACGAAGGGTCTTCCGGATAGTAGACATAGAGCCACCCGGCGCGCATGCGGCGCAGCACATATTGCGATGCTTGCAACGGCCGGCCAGCGAGGTAGCCCTGCTGATCGAGCATGTCGGCCAACTGTATCCAGTCGGATTCTCCGGGCCGAAAGTACTGTGGCGGCAGCGCAGCGTACAGCGTCACAAGCATCGTCAGGCCCGACTTGTCGCAACTCGGGCACTTGGGCGGCTGCACTGGCAGATTGTTCTCTTTGGCCGCTGCGACGGCCTTTTGCAGCTTGGCGTGGTCAGGCATGGCTGTGTCGCTCCCAGAACGCTGCGTCGAAGCCGGCGAGTGCCGCAATGGGTGAGTCACCCTGGGCACGCGCGGCGAGCATGGCCTCGCGCACGGTGGTGTCTTGATCGAACTGCGGGGAAATCAGAACGCCGTACAAGGCGTAGATGATGCGGTCGAGCTCGTTGGTGAGGCTCCACGCGCTGCTTGCGCGTTCGACCAACGACAGAATGGCGGCGGCCAATGGAGGCTGCACGACGTTGTGTTCGGCGTCCTGTAATGCGTTCAGTACGGCGTTGATGGTGCCGCTGTTGCGCAGCATCGCCTTGGCAGTCTCCGGCCATGTTGCGTCGGCCAAGGGCGTAGTCGCTGCCGGCGCTGGGTAGCGCTGCAATGCGCCTGCACGGTTCAGCCACCACACGCCGTTGGTGCTGGGTGCGTATCGCACCGGCGGTTCGACATCGCCCACGTCGGTGAGCAGCTCAAATACGCGCGGATCCCATAGGCGCAGATAGCGTGCGTGTGATCCGGGCCAGCGGTGCCTGGCCTGCATCGCTATATCGTGCGCAACGTGTCGGGCCTGCTCTGCAGGAAAGACCAGCCATGCGCAAACCGATGAGCCGCGCGTCTCTCTGTCAGGATGGCGGGTGGCTTCGGCCCAGGCGAGGTCGAGCGTGAAATCGATCGTGTCATCGCGGCCGAAGTCGCCGAGCGGAAGCAGGTAAGGGCGCTGCTCGGGCCGCATGATGTCGGGCTCGATGGGTAGCGGCACGGCTTCGTTGCGACGTCGTGCGTTGGCAAGCGGGTCCGTAATCTGCGGGCTGATCAGTACCCACAGTGATGATGGCGGCGGGCCGTCTAGCAGCGGGTCGACTTGCGCAAACAGGTGGTCCCGCAGGTGTTGGAGCGTGCCGGCATCCGACAGGGCTATGCGTTGGGGGCTTGAGCGCGCCGCCATGCTTTGTGCCAGTTCCTGGAGGATGCTGTTGGCCACGTTACGGTTCCTTGGACGGCGTCGCGCCCATGTCGTCGAGTGGGTCAACACGATGGGCAGCGGTATCGCGAACGCGCTCTGCCGGTGTTCTCGCATCACTCAAATGAAGCGTCATTCGAGGTGCCGCCGGCCTGGGCTAGGCGATGGTATTGGAATCGCGCCCTGGGCTGGATTAAGAGGTGTTAATAAACTGCAGAAATAGCACCTTTCAGGCACTGCAGGGCCCGATGGGTGAACGCCGGAATACAAAAAAGCCCCTCGCCGTGGCGAGGGGCTTTGCATTCGCGCAAACCGATTCAGCCCACCCTCAAGGCACCGCCACAATCGCCATCCCCCGCGGGATGTTGCCGGTGGCCGCAGACCCGCTTGCGACGGCGGTCAGCTTGCCGGTGGTGCTGTTGATGCTGTACGCGCTGACGCTGTTGTCCACGGCGTTGACCACATAGGCGAAGGTGCCGGCGGGGTTGACGAGCACCGTCACGGGCGCGTTGCCGGTGGGTGTGGTGTCGACCAGTGTGAGCGCGCCGTTGGCCGGGTTGATGCTGAACACGCTGATGGTGTTGTCCAGCACATTGGCCACGTACATGAAGCCGCCCGACGGTGCGATGGCGATGTAGAACGGGTTGACGCCGGTGGCCACGGGCGAGCCCGAAGCGGTGAGCGCGCCGGTGTTGTCGATGCTGTACACGCCCAGTGTGTTGTCCGCCGAGTTGGCAACGTAGGCAAAGCTGCCGCTTGGCGCAACTGCAATGAACTGCGGCGTATTGCCGGTGTTGACCGTGGTGCCTACCTGCGTGAGCGCGCCGGTGGTGGCGTTGACGGCAAACGCCATGGCCGTGCCCGGCGTAGCGCCGCTGTTGGCGTTCACCACATAGGCGAAAGTGCCTGCGCTGTTGATGGTGACCGTGTACGGATTGGCGCCGGCGGTGATGGGCGCGAGCGCGGTAAGCGCACCCGTGCCCGTATTGACCGAGAACGCTGAGAGCGTGTTGTCTCCAAAGTTGGCCGTGTATGCGAACTTGCCGTTGGGCGTGCGCGCAATGCTGTACGGCTGCATGCCCGTGGGCGTGGCCGAGCCGACCACCGTGAGCAAGCCGGTATCGGCATTGATGGAGAGCGTGGTGACGGTGTTGTCGTTGGCGTTGGCCACGTAGACGTATTTGCCCGCCGGGTCGATGGTCAGTGAAAGCGGCCCTTGCCCCACGGGCACCGATGCGCCGATGGCAGTGGGCATGCCGGTGGTCAGGTCCAGCGTGAAGGCGGAGATCGTGCCGTCGTTGGAGTTGACCGCGTAGCCGAACAGCGGCCGCGGTGCGCAGGCCACCGCAATGGTGGTCACATTGCTCGTACCCACAATGCCGCTGCCGTTGGTGACGGTGCAGTTTTCGCCCGAGGGACGCGTGCCGACCGTGGCCGCATAGGGCTTGCCTTGCGCGAGCTTGGTCGGAAAGTGGAAGCTGCCGTTGGCGCTGACGACGACGGCATCGCCACCGTTGTCCAGCAGCGTGACGGATTTGCCCGTGGTAAGGCCACTGACGGTGCCCCCCACGGAGTAAGTTGCCGGGGCAGGCGCAGGCGCAGGCGCCGGTGTGGGTGACGGCGTAGGCGATGGCGCGGGCGTGTTGTTGTTCGTCGGCGGGGTCGTGCTCGTTGCGTCTTCGCCGCCACCGCAGGCGGTAAGCCCCAGCGACAGCGCGGCGGCCATCACCAGCGCGGCGCCGTGCATGCCGCGTGCGTGCCGTGGGGCCTCAGGTGGGATCGGTGCCGGTGTCGGCTGTGCGTGGGCGCTGCTGCTGCGTTGCGCTTGGGCGATCAAAAGCTCGGCCATGGCTTCCCCCCGGTTTTTCGTTGTCGCGGTCTGCTGACTCGCGTTTCCCCGAAGCATAGGTACCCGGGTTCGCACGCCGACATAGGCCAATTGACGGACAAAGCCCTCGGCTTCATGGACGGAGGCGCCGCTGTAGGTCTAGTGCATGTGATTGGCGCGATACTGGCGGCTCTCGCCCGCTTTTGCCTACACGCGCTGTCAGCCATGTCCAACGCCAACCTGAGCAACAACGCCGTCGTCATCCGCCAGCTTTCTCCTGCCAATGCCGCCGATGTGGCGGACTACCGCGCCATTCGTCTGGCTGCGCTCAAGGATTCGCCCGACGCTTTCGGCTCAACCTACGAGGCCGAGGTCGGGCTCTCGATGGAAGCGTTTGCTGAGCGCCTGGCTACCACCATCGTGCTGGGCGCCTATGCGGGAACCGGTAGCGACGCACGCATCATCGGCATGGTCGGCTTCAAGCAGCAAACGATAGCGAAGCTTGCGCACAAGGGTTTTGTGTGGGGCTTTTATGTGGCGCCGGCAGCGCGAGGGCGTGGTGTGGGCGTGGCGCTGGTGGAGCGTATCGTGGCGGCGGCAGCGGGGTTGGTTCAGCAACTCACCTTGTCGGTGGTGCAGGGCAACGATGCGGCGCTGGCGTTGTACAAGCGCTGCGGTTTTGAGACCTACGGCGTGGAGCCGCGCGCGCTCAAGTCCACCACCGGCTATGCAGATGAAGTGCTGATGGTGCGCTTCCTGCACGACTGAACCTGGAGTGTAGGTGCTGCGCCTACGCGGGCACGCAGGCGCAGCTGTACAGCGATCGTTGTACTGGCGCCGGAGTTGTTACGCCGCTGCAACGTACGGCGCCTTCAGCGGCACCGGGTTGCGCAGGCTCACGTTCAGCAGGTTCCAACTGTTGATGGTGACGATCACAAAGCTCAGCTCGGCGATCTCTTCATCGCTGAAGTGCTCACGCAGTTTGGCGAATTCTTCGTCGCTGGCATCGCTGTGCCGGGTGTTGGTGACCAGCTCGGCCCAGCGCAGTGCAGCGCGCTCGCGCTCGGTGAAGAACGGGGCCTCGCGCCAGCCGGCCACGGCGTTCAGGTGGCGCGGGTCTTCGCCCATCTTGATGAGGTCGCTCCAGTGCATGTCGATGCAGAAAGCGCACCCGTTGATTTGCGACACGCGCAGCAGCACGAGGTCGACCAGCCGGGCGCCCAGCAAGTCGCGGCGCAGGCCGTTCGACAGGTTCAGCAGGTTGTTGAACGCCTTCGGTGCGAGTTGGAAGTAAGCGATGCGGGGGGCTTGCGACATGAGCGGCTCCTAAAGGGTTTGGGTTGGTGACCAGGAGCAGTGGCAGGCGTTGCGTTGGTGCCGTGCGTCGCTCCATACCTTTAAGACGCCCCGCGCGGCCGGCTTGTGACAGCCCGGCCAAGAAATGTTTCGCTTTCGTTTATGCGTGGGTGCCGATGTGCGCCAGCTTGTCCGGATTGCGCACCACGTAGATGGCCACAATGCGGCCGTTTTCGATGACGAACGACTGGGCCGATTCCAGCGTGCCGTTGACGTAGCGCAGCAGCCCCGGTTCGCCATTCACGCGGGCGTGCACATAGCGGACCTCGCCCATGGCGCGCACCAGCTCGCAGTAGATCTTGGTGATCTGGCCGGCGTCTTGAATGATGCGCATGAACGAAGGCACTTTGCCGCCGCCATCGCCCACCAGTTGTGCGTCGTCTGCCAGCAGGGCGCGGATGGCGTCGCGCTGGCCCGTGCGTGAGGCTTCGGCAAAGCGCTCCAGCAAATCCCGATGCGCATCGGGCGCGACATCAAAGCGCGGACGCTCCTGCTGCACGCGGTCGGATGCGCGGTGCACCATCTGCCGGCACGCGGCTTCGGTCTTGCCCAGCAGGGCGGCAATCTCTGCGTAGTCCTGATCGAACACCTGGCGCATCAGAAACGCCGCGCGCTCCTCGGGCGATAGGCGCTCCAGCACCCACAGCAGGGCCATCGACAAGTCGCCCGCCAGTTCCACGGCGGCCTCGGGCGTGGGCGCGGCAGATTCCGGTTCAACCAGCGGCTCGGGCAGCCACCAGCCGACGTACGCTTCGCGCTCGGCCTTGACGGCGCGCAGGCGGTCGATCGACAGCCGAGTGACGACGGTCACGAGCCACGCCTCGGCGGATTGCAGCGCGGTCTGATCGGTCTGGTGCCAGCGCATCCAGGCGTCCTGCAGCACGTCTTCGGCGTCAGCCCGGCTGCCGAGCATGCGATAGGCAATCGCAAAGAGACGGGGCCGGGCGGCGGTGAAGTCTGTATCTTCGCTGTCGGTGCGGAGGGTGTGGTCCGGGTTGGGCTGGGTCATGGCGGGGCGTCGTCTAGGGATGATGCTCCCTAGACGGGCGAGCGCGATCGTTTGTGACAGGATGCCGTGATTGGCGATTATGCGGCGTTCGTCACATCCGGCGTGTCGGCTGCACCCATGTTGGCACTGAGCCACGGCATCAGCGCCTGCCGCAGCGTCAACAGGTCGATGGGTTTGCCGAGCAGGCGTGCGCCAGCAATGGGCTCGCCAATCTCGGCCTCCGTGCCGTAGCCGGACATCAGCAGCACGTTCACCTGCGGCTGCAGGCGCAGCAGCGTGCGGGCGAGGTCCGCGCCGGATTGGCCCGGCAGGGTGAGGTCGGTCAGCAGCACCTGAACGGGGTGTGCGCGGGCCAGTGCAAGCGCGTCTTCGGCATTGGCGGCGGCCACGCATCGCAAGCCGAAGGTGATGAGTACCTCCTGCATGGCTTCGCGCGAAGCGGTGTCGTCTTCCACCAGCAGCACCGTAGGCGGTTGTGAAATGTCGGTAGCCACTGCATGGCCCATTGATGCCGATGCCGATGCCGATGCCGATTGCGCGGTGCGGTTGGAGGTGAGCACGTTGCGCACCATGCGCGCCAGGTCGTCACGTCGGTAGGGCTTGCCGAGCAACGTCACACCGGGCGGCAACCGGCCGTCGTGCTGCACCTCGTCACGCGTATAGCCCGAGACCAGCAGCACCGGCAGCGGAGGCACACGTTGCGCGGCGCGTATCGACAGCTCACCGCCCTTGATGGAGCCGGGCATGATCACGTCGGTAAACAGCAGGTCAATCGGCGTGTCGCTGTTCATGAGTTCGAGCGCGGCCTCGCCGTTGGCGGCCGTGAGCACGCGGTAACCGAGCTGGGTCAGCATGTCGACGGCGGTCAGGCGCACGTCGGTATCGTCTTCCACCACGAGGATGGTTTCGCGCCCACCCATGGGCGTGACGATGGTGTCGCGCAGCTCGACAGCATCGTCCGGGGCCGCCTCAGTGCAGCGCGGGAAGTACAGCTGCACCGTAGTGCCCTGTCCGACCGCGCTGTCGATGGCAACATGCCCGCCGCTCTGCTTGACGAAGCCAAACACCATGCTCAGCCCCAGGCCTGTGCCGTGGCCGTCGGGCTTGGTGGTGAAAAAGGGCTCGAAGACGTGTTCGACCACTTCGGGCGGCATGCCCACGCCGGTGTCGGTGACAGAGAAGACGAGGTAGTCGCCGGGGGCGGGCTGGTCACGCCCTCGTGCTTTTGTGTTGTCGAGCGTGACGTTGTTGGCGGCGATGGTGAGCATGCCGCCGCCGCGCATGGCGTCGCGTGCGTTGATGGCGAGGTTCAGCAGCGCGTTCTCGAGCTGGTTGCGGTCGGCCTGCACGTTCCACAAGTCGTTGGCCATGCGGGTTTCCACCTTAATGGCTTCGCCCAGCGCACGGTGCAGCATCTCGCTCATGCCCTGGACCAGCCGCGTCGGGTTGACGACCGCCGGAGAGAGCTGCTGGCGCCGCGCAAAGGCAAGCAATTGCGCGGCCAGCGTGGCACCGCGCTGCACGGCTCGCGTGGCGGCGGCAATCCGGTGCTGCACGCGCGTGTTGCCCGGTGCTTCCACCGACAGCAACTGCAGGTTGCCGGCAATCACCTGCAGCACGTTGTTGAAATCGTGCGCCACACCGCCGGTCAGGTTGCCGATGGCTTCCATTTTCTGGGCCTGACGCAATTGCGCTTCCACTTCGGCGCGGGCCGACAGCGCATCGGCCACGCGTTGCTCCAGCGTTTCGGTCAACTGGCGCAGGGCCTGTTCGGCGGATTGCCGTTCGCGCTCGGTCTGCACGCGCTCCGTGGTTTCCACCACGATGGCCAGCACGCCGGCGGGGCGGCCGCTGTCGTCGGGCAGCGGGCTGTAGTACAGATCCATCCACACGTCTTCGGGGCGGCCATTGCGCAGCAGGACGAGTTCCTTGTCGCGGTACGACAGCGTGCCGCCATCCAGACAGACATCCATGACGTGCCGGTTGAAGTCGGCCACTTCGGGCCAGCCGAGTTCCACCGGGCAACCAAGAAGATACGGATGACGCCCGCCAGCGAATACGGCGTAAGCGTCGTTGTAGATCATGTAGCCATGGCGGCCCCACAGCATGACCAGCGGTACCGGGCATGCCAGCACCATCTGCACCGCGGCGTGGAGACTGCGCGGCCAGTCCACGATCGGGCCCAGTTCTGTGGAAGCCCAATCGAACGCCAGCACGCGCTGCGCCATCTCACCCTTCCACCCGAGGCAGTCATGGTGATGCGCGAGAAACGGCATAAGGTCTCCTCTGGGGCGGGCCGCACAGTGCACCCGCGTTGCGGTCATTCTAGAAAACGGGGAGGCCGGCCGGCGTCGGCACCAGACGGCTCAAAGCAACATTGCGCACGCAGAAAACGTGCCCGAGGCGCTCGGCACGCTTTGCGCTGGCTGTCTATCATGTGCATCCGGGCCCGCGCAGTCGCGCGTTTCGCACCGGAGTTTTGCCACCACCAACACGCCCACATTCGCCAGGAGTTTTCATGAAGTTGATCGGCATGCTTGATTCCCCGTACGTGCGCCGCACGGCCATTTCGCTCAAGCTGCTCGGGTTGCCGTTCGAGCACGCGTCGGTGTCCGTCTTCCGGCATTTCGACCAGTTCAGCGCCATCAACCCGGTCGTCAAGGCGCCCACCCTGGTGTGCGACGACGGCACCGTGCTGATCGACTCCACACTCATCATCGATTACGCAGAAACGCTGGCGGGCCGCAGCCTGATGCCGGCAGCCATTGCCGAACGCCAGCACGCGTTGCGCGTGATCGGCCTGGCGCTGGCCGCGTGTGAAAAGGCGGTGCAGATCGTCTATGAACACAACCTGCGCCCGACCGAGAAAGTGCACGGGCCCTGGGTCGAGCGCGTGCACAGCCAGTTGCTGGCAGCGTTGGAAGCGCTGGAGGCGGAATGGAAGGACGCTCCGCTGCCTGTGGAGGCAGGTGAGCTGACGCAGGCCGGCGTGACGGTGGCCGTGGCCTGGGCCTTTATCCAGTTGATGGTGCCGGACCGCGTGCCGGCGGCTGATTATCCGCGCCTGGTGGCGTATTCGGCGGCTGCGGAACAGCTGGGCGTCTTTCGTGAGTTGCCGATGGATGCGGTTTGATGACAGTTCAGTTCAGGCCGCCTGCGGCGCGATATTCGCCTGACGGTACAGCCCGCCCACCAAGTCGGATTCGGTAACGATGCCGGTCAGCCGGCCGTCGGCATCCAGCACCGGAATGTGGTGGTGGCCGGCGTTGGCAAACATCGGCACCAGATCCGACATGGGCGCCGTGGCAGCGATGGTCTGCACGCGCGTCTTCATGTGATCGGCCACGCGCGGCGGCGTGAGCGCACCGATGCTGAACCAGCGGCGCAGCGTCTGGCGCATGTCTGCCGGCGCCAGGCCGAGCAGGTCGACGCGCGTGACGATGCCCACCACGCGCCGCGCTTCGTCCACCACCGGTAACGCCTTGAAGCCATGCTGACGCAGCAGTTGCAGCGCGCGCGGGATCGACGTGCCGGCCGAAACCGTGACCACCGGCGTGGTCATGATGTCGGCGCAGGTGAGGGCGTGGAACGTGCGCGTGTAGGCCTGGAGCTGCATCTCGCGCAGCACGGCTTCAATGTCTTCGGGATCGATGTCGAGCAGCTCGCTCTGACGGCGCAGCGCGGCGACGATGTCGGCGCGGGTGAAGCCGGCTGCCGTGGGCGGACGCTCGGCAGCGGGCAAGCGTTGCGCGTGCGGATACCGGTGGCCCGTGGCCGCGTGGTACGCCAGCGCGCCCACCAGCAGCAGCGCTGACTGGATCAGGATCGGCTCCAGCACGAAGCGATAGCCCAGCGCATGCACGGCCGGGCCGCCAATCACGGCGGTGAGGGCCACCGCGCCAGAAGGCGGGTGCACGCAGCGCAGGGCAAACATGCCGGCGATCGCTACCGAGATGGCCAGCGCCGACGCAATCACCGGATCATCCACCAGCAGCGCGAACGTTACGCCCACGGTGGCCGCCACCAGGTTGCCGCCGATGATCGACCACGGCTGCGCGAGCGGACTGGCCGGCACCGCAAACAGCAGCACGGCCGAGGCGCCCATGGGCGCGACCAACAGCGGGATCAGCGTGGCCGCGCCCGGCACCATCTTCATCATCGTGCCGGTAAAGAGGATGCCGACAAGTGCGCCGACGGCGGAGCGGATGCGCTCGCTCCAGCGCACCGTCACGGGTGCAGGAATGAAGCTGTGGAGCCAGCGGCGCAGGGCAGGATGCAGAGGTGAAGCGGACATGGTCGACGGGACGGCGATTGCCCGGACCAGGCTTCACCAAAGTCAAAGAGTGCAGCCGGCGATTGTATCACTCTGTGACATAACGCACTGTCAGCGCTGTCATGACGCGGAATGCCCCAATGTAGGGCGAAGATCACGCAGATTTGTCAACGAAACGTCACCGTTATTTCACGGCGCGTGCCGAGACTGCTGGGCTTTCCAGCGCTCTCCGCGGGTTGCGAACCCGCCGCACCATGTCCTTCACTGTCCGCCCTGCGTTTTCCCGTCCGCGTCTTTGCTCCAGCCTCGTTGCGCTTTTCGGCGCCCTCGCGCTCACCGCGTGCGGCGGCGGTGATGACACGTCCAACAATGGCACGCCGGTCGCCACCACGCAGGCCATTCCCGCGCCGCCCGCAGACCCGGGCTTTGTCGACACGGCTGCCGTGGCCAGCGGCGTACCGGCGTTCGTCGACAACATCGCGACCAACCAGCGCGGCGATGCGCGCTACGCCACGCTCGGCACCAACGCCGGTGTGCGCTTGTTCACGCGCTTTCTCGACCTGTGGCAGCCGCTGACGGAAATCGTGGATGCAGGGGTGAGCGCGCCGGCCAACGGGTCGTTCCCGGCGGTGGTCGCGTCCACGTGGACGGGCCTGCCCAATGACGGCACGGCCGGCGGCACGCAGCTCAATCTGCCGGCGTTGAACGCAAACGTTCAATACGTGGTGAACGCCACCACCAACCGCACGCAGGCCCAGGCCGATGCAGCGTACTTTGACGACCGCCGGGGCAAGGGTTACAGCGTGAGCGACGGCATGGGGCCGCTGACTACCGCGTGGCGCACGCTGGCGCAGCAGACGACGTCGATCACCACCGTGCCGGCCGATGCGACCACCGTGCTCTACAACGACAGCGGCAACAACACCGGCGTGGGCACCTCGGGTGGCAATACCGCCTTCGGCAAGGTCGTCGACCTGATCAACACGGTGGGCAACAACGCCTCCACCGAGCCTTCGAAGCGCTTCTACAAATACGCGCGACCGTACCGCTGGAGCAGCAGCGTGGTGGTCGTGCCGACGCTGGTGCCGGCCGAGAGCCCGACGCCCACGACCGACGGCGGCTTCATCAGCGGCCACTCGGCCGAAGCCGTGCGCGATACCGTGGCGATGGCGTATCTGGTGCCCGAGCGCTTCCAGCAGATCCTGGCGCGCGGCATGGAACTGGGCGAGAACCGCATCCTGGCCGGCATGCATTCGCCGCTGGACGTGATGTCCGGCCGCATGATCGGCATTGCTGCGGCCGCGGCCAACCTGGCGGACCCGGCCAACGCCACGCTCAAGGCGGCGGCCTTCTCGCAAGCGCACACCGCGCTGATGGCGCAGACGGGCACGAATGCCATCAGCTTCCCGGCGCTTGCGCAGTCCGGCACGCTGGCCACCGACCGCTTTGCCGACTACGCCACCAACCAGGCCAACTTCTCGCGTCGCATGACCTTTGGCTTCACGCAGATCGGCGCGACGACGCTGGCGCCGGTGGTGCCCAAGGGCGCGGAAGTGCTGCTGGAAACGCGCTTCCCGTATCTGAGTGCTGACCAGCGTCGCGTGGTGCTCAAGACGACGGAGCTGGCTTCCGGGTACCCCGTGCTCGACGACGCCGAAGGCTGGGGCCGCCTCAACCTGTTCGCGGCGGCCGACGGCTACGGCGCGTTCAACGGCAACGTGATCGTGTCGATGGATGCAACGCAGGGCGGCTTCAACGCGGCCGACACGTGGCGCAACGCCATCTCCGGCGCAGGCAAGCTCACGCTGCAGGGCAGCGGCACGTTGCGTCTGGCCGGCGCCAACACCTACACCGGCGGCACGCAGGTCGCAGGCGGCGTGCTGGAAGCCGATTCGGCCAACGCATTCGGCACGGGCGACGTGTATGTCGGCGCCGGCACGCTGGCGGTCAACGCGCCGGCGGCGGTGGCGATTGCGGGCAAGTTCACGCAACTGCAGGGCACCACGCTCGACCTCGCCATCGGCCCGAACGGTCAGGGCAAGCTGAGCGTGGCCGGCCTCACCACGATTGCCGGCGGCACGCTGCACGTGAAATTCGTGAACGGCTACGCGCCCAAGGTGGGCGACACCATCGCCGTGGTGGATGGCGCGGGCAGCAACCGCCAGTTCTCGTCGGTGATCGTTGACGGCTTCAAGGCCACGGCCATCTATACGGCCACCGGCATCCAGATTCACCTGGACGCCTGACCGTCTGAACGCTCACCTGAGCGGGAGGAGCACGTCCGTCACGGCTTCGTGTTCGGGCACGTCTGGGTAGAAGCGCACGCGCTGGAACAGCAACGGCGCGTCGCGCAATTCCTCGCCGCTGGCGGGCAGCCAATCGGCATACAGGTACGCAACGCTCTGGCCGAGCGTATCGTCGGAGCCCGTGTGACGCAGCACGGCGTAGCGCCCGCCTGCCAGCGTCTTGGCCATCACGCCCGCAGCGTTGGGTGCGACCGGCGCGGGCGTGGCGGCGCAGATGTCCATGCGGAACGCCTCGGGCGGCACATCGTCGGGGTTGTCGTAGACGACGTTGTACGTGGCAGAAACGCTCGGGTGCAGCCGATGCTCGCGGCGCCAAGCGATGAACGTGCGGATCGTCTCACCCAGGCGCGTGGGATCACCGCGGTGCTCGATGGCCGCGACGGGCATGGCCTCGCGCTCGACGATCTCAACGGATTGGGTGTGCGGTTGTGCTGGCATGTGTTGGCTCCTGAGGGCGCGCAGCGCCTGTAGATCGGTGGCCCAGGGCGCCCACTGCGGCGCCGCCCGAAATGCCGACGGCGATTGCCCCGCCTGCCTGCGGAACGCGCGCGCAAATGCTTCGGGCCCTTCGTACCCGCAAGCCAGCGCGATGTCGGTGATGCGCGCATCGTCGCGATAGGCGAGTTGATGCGCGGCGCGCTTCAGGCGCAGCAACTGCACATAGCGCCCGACGTTCATCCCGAACAGCAACGAGAACTGCCGGTGGAAGTGGTAGCTGGAAAACGCGGCCACTTCGGCCAGCCCATCCACGTCGAGCGTGTCTTCCAGATGCGCGTCGATGTGTGCGAGCACGGCGCGGAAGCGGGCGAGGTAGCGGTCGGTGGCGGTGGTCAATGCGATAGCTCCTGGGTGGCGATACGGTATCGCCGGCGGATTGGGCGCGCCTGATCGAAATTGCGCAATGGCCTGCCGTGATGTTCGGCCCGTGCCGCCTGCCATGGGGCGAGGTTGGGCACATGCGGCGCATACCGGCGCTGCCTTGGCGTCCCTAGAGTGGGTTGTGCCGTGAGGACGGTTCCTTGCGGTGCGCCGGCGCACAGAGCCGGTGGCTCACGCTCATGGATGACGAGGCCACATCATGGCAGAACAGACGCTGTACACATCGCACAACAACTATTCGAGCCTGCAGACGCAGGGCGGCGGCACCGACACCGAACGCCGCCTCGGCTGGTGCGCCGCCGCCAGCGCGCTCTGGTGCAAGAACACGCTGGACGCGTCGATCGCGCCCAAGGATTCCGACCCGAGCAAGCTGCGCGCCGGCATCTTGCAGGTCAAATATCGCTGGGATCCGAATGGCAATGGGCAGGATGTGCTGAACCTGCTGCACAACCTGGAACTGAACGGCACGCGCGTGGCCGACGATGTGGCGCTGGCCACCATGCTGGATACGGTGGTGGGCACGCCCGGCGTGTATTGGATAGCCGATGAAACGCATGCAATGGCAGTCGACACGCGCGCCGGCCGGCAATTGTTCTACGACATCGAGAACGGGCTTTTCCAGTACGCCAGCAGCGCCGAATTGCGCCAGGGCATTCAGTCGCGCTATGCCAAATCACGGGAGTGGACGGCTTTCCGCGTCACGCATCAGTGAGCGAGCGTAGCGCCCAAGAAAAAACCGCCCCGAAGGGCGGTTTCTCTTTGGCGCCAATGCGGGCTCAGGCAAACGCCTTGGCCGGCTCACCTGCCAAGCCAGCTGCTTCGCGCAGCAGCAGGGCCTTGTCGGTGGCTTCCCAGCTGAACTCCGGTTCTTCGCGGCCGAAGTGGCCGTACGCGGCGGTCTTTTCGTAGATCGGGCGCAGCAGATCCAGCATCTGCACGATGCCCTTCGGACGCAGGTCGAAATGCTCGTGCACGAGCTTGGCGATCTGGTCGTCCGGGATCACGCCCGTGCCTTCCGTGTACACCGTGATGTTGATCGGGCGTGCCACGCCAATCGCGTAGCTCACTTGCACCTGGCATTGGCGCGCCAGACCGGCGGCCACCACGTTCTTGGCCACGTAGCGCGCGGCGTAGGCAGCCGAGCGGTCGACCTTCGACGGGTCCTTGCCCGAGAACGCACCGCCGCCGTGCGGGGCTGCGCCACCGTACGTGTCGACGATGATCTTGCGGCCGGTCAGGCCGCAGTCGCCTTGCGGGCCGCCGATGACGAAGCGGCCGGTCGGGTTCACCAGGTATTTGGTGTCGGCCAGCATGTGCGAAGGCAGCACCGGCTTGATGATCTCTTCGATCACGGCTTCGCGGATGGCCTCTTGCGACATTTCCGGCGCGTGCTGGGTGGACAGCACCACGGTATCCACGCTGTGCGGCTTGCCATCCACATAACGCACCGTCACCTGCGACTTGGCGTCCGGGCGCAGCCAGGGCAGGCGGCCGTCGCGGCGCAGTTGCGACTGGCGCTCGACCAGGCGGTGTGCGTAGTAGATCGGGAAGGGCATCAGCTCGGGCGTTTCATCGCACGCGTAGCCGAACATCAGGCCCTGGTCGCCGGCGCCCTGGTTCAGGTAGTCGTCCGATGCGCGGTCCACGCCCTGCGCGATGTCCGGCGATTGCTTGTCGTAAGCGACGAGGACGGCACAGCCCTTGTAGTCGATGCCGTAGTCGGTGTTGTCGTAGCCGATGCGCTTGATGGTTTCGCGCGCAACGTGGATGTAGTCGACGTTGGCCGTCGTGGTGATTTCACCCGCGAGCACCACCAGGCCGGTGTTGCACAGCGTTTCTGCTGCGACGCGCGCGTATTTGTCCTGGGCGAGGATGGCGTCCAGGATGGCGTCGGAAATCTGGTCGGCGACCTTGTCGGGATGGCCCTCGGAGACCGACTCCGAGGTGAAGAGGAAGTCGTTTGACACGGCTGTTAGCTCCAGATTGGCTATCACGTTGCCAATCCGTTAAGCCACGGCCGGCGACGCTTTAGCGGTATTTAGCAACCTTGCCGAGGTTTGTGGCCAAGCAAGGATTCGCCCCGCAAGTTGTCAGTTAACTCGGCGAATCGCGCTATTATACGCGGCACTTTTCTGGGCCGCAGCAAGGCCTGCCAAGACCCTGCTCCCCTGTCGACTGCGACCAACACATTGCAGCGTACGCACGCATGACCTTCCTCTACTGGCTGTTTTCACGCCTGCCCCTGCCAGTGCTGCAGGCGCTGGGCGGCTGGCTGGGAGCGTTGGCCGCCAAGGTGCCCGGCCGCTATCACGACCGGCTCATCGCCAACTTCCGCCACGCCTATCCCGACGTCACGCCCGCCATGCTCAAAGAGGCCGGGCGCTCCGCTGGCCGGATGGTGTTCGAGATGCCGTACTTCTGGGTGCGCAAGAACGGAGCGCAGGTCGCCCCGCACCTGTTCGACGCCTGCCGATCCATTATCGAACGCGCGCTTGCCGACGGGCGCGGTCTGATCTTCCTCACGCCGCATCTGGGCTGCTTCGAGGTCTTGCCGCAGGCTTACGCGCACGAGCATCCGGTCACATCGCTGTTCAAGCCGCCGCGCAAGGAGAGTCTGCGCACCTGGATCGAGAACATGCGCAAGGGGCCTAACATGCACATGGCCCCGGCGGACCCGCGTGGCGTGCGCATGCTCGTGCGCGCACTCAAGCGCGGCGAAGCCGTCGGCATCCTGCCCGACCAGACGCCCACCGGCGGCGAGGGCGTATGGGCGCCGTTCTTCGGCAAGCCGGCCTATACGATGACGCTGGTGCACCGTTTGCATCGGCTGACAGGTGCGCCCGTCGTGGCCCTGTTTGCCGAGCGACTGCCGCGCGGCGAGGGTTACCGCCTGCACGTGGAGGAGATCGGCGATCTGCCCGAAGACGCCACGCAGGCCGCCACCCGCATCAATGCCGCCATCGAGCGGTTGATTGCCGTGGCGCCGACGCAATATCTCTGGGGCTACAACCGCTACAAGCATCCCAAGGGCGCGGACGCTCCGCCCGTTGCCTGACACTGCTGCCTTTATGGAACGTTTCTCTGCCAAACTCGGACTCGGCTTTTTGTGGCTGCTGTCCTTCCTGCCGTACGGTTTTGTCGCGCGTTTTGGCGAAGGCCTGGGCGGGCTGCTGTACCGCATTCCCAATGGCCGCCGCCGCGTGGTGCTGGCCAACCTGCGCGCGTGTTTTCCCGAGAAGTCCGACGCCGAGCGCGAAGCCATGGCGCACGACGTCTTCCGCAAGGTCTTCCGCAGCTTTGCCGAGCGCTCCTTTGCGTGGTTCGCGTCGGAAAAGCGCCTGATGCGCGTGGTCAAGATCGACGACCAGGCCAACCTGCCGGCGCTGCACGGCCAGCCGCACATTCTCGTCACGCTGCATCTGTCGGGCGTGGAGATCGGCGCGCTGGCGCTGACGGACTACCTGCGCACGCACGTCGGCAACGCGGGCTGCTCGCTGTACACGCGCATGGCCAACCCGGTGCTGGACGATGCCATCAAGGCGCTGCGCAGCCGCTTTGGCGCGACCATGGTGTCGCGCAACGAAAACATCCGCCAGATCATGCGCACCATCAAGCGCGGCGAGGCGCTGCAGCTCATCTCCGACATGGATTTCGGCGAGCGCGACTCGGAGTTCGTGCCGTTCTTCGGCGTGCCGGCGCTCACGCTCAATGCCATTCCGCGCATGGCGTCGATGACTGGCGCCAAGGTTGTGCCGATGTACACCGAGATCCTGCCCAATTACGAGGGCTATGCGCTGCGCATCCTGCCCGCGTGGGAGAACTACCCCACCGGCGACCTGACCGCCGACACGCGCCGGATGAATGCCTTCTTCGAAGACGCCATCCGCCCGCGCATCACCGAGTATTACTGGGTGCACAAGCGCTTCAAGCACCGCCCAGAGGGCATGCCGGGCATTTATTGATGCCGGGAGCCGGCTGGGGCAACCGGGGCCGGCTCGCTTTAGAATGGGCGTTTTCCGAACGCTCATCGCCGCATCTGTGCGGCCAGCCATGAAACTGCACTTCACCAAGATGCACGGCGCGGGCAACGACTTTGTCGTGCTTGACGGCATCCAGACCCCGATCGACTTCACGCCCGAGCAATGGGCTGCCATTGCCGACCGCCACTTTGGCGTGGGGGCCGACCAACTCCTGCTGGTCGAGCGTTCGACCCGGCCCGACGTCGATTTCCGCTACCGCGTCTTCAATCACGACGGCGGCGAGGTGGAGCACTGCGGCAACGGCGCACGCTGCTTCGTCAAGTTCGTCACCGACCGCGGTTTGACCGACAAGCGCACCGTGCGTGTGGAAGTCATGAACGGTATCGCCACGCTGACGATGCAGGACGACGGCCAGGTGACCGTCGACATGGGCGCGCCGGTGTTCGAGGCAGCGCGCCTGCCGTTCCTGCCCGAGGGCCTGCCCACCCGCGTCGAAGGCGACGACACGCAGCACGCGCTGCAGATCAACGGCCGGACCGAATGGCTCTCGACCGTGTCGATGGGCAATCCGCACGCCGTGCAGATCGTCGACGACACGGAGGCCTTTCCTGTGCTGGAAGACGGCCCGCTGATCGAATCGCATGCGGTGTTTCCGCGTCGCGTGAATGCGGGCTTCATGCAGATCGTCGATCGCCATTCCGTGCGCCTGCGCGTGTACGAGCGCGGCGCGGGCGAAACGCTCGCCTGTGGCACCGGCGCGTGCGCAGCGGTGGTGGCCGGCATCCGTCGCGGCCTGATCGATTCGCCCGTCAAGGTGGCGACACATGGCGGCGATCTGACCATCGCGTGGGCGGGCGTTGGCCAACCGGTCATGATGACTGGGCCCGCCACAACCGTCTTTGAAGGCACGCTGGACCTGGATGCGCTCAAGCTGACTGCCGCCGCGCACTGATACCGCGAATACCGCACGGCGGCCGCTGTCGCAACGTCAGAACAACAAGGAGATATCGTGGGCACGAGCGGCAAGAACCCGATTGACGATTACCGCTTCGACGGCAGCAACAAGTTCAAGATTGCCAAGTTTGATCCTGCCGCCAAACCGTGCACCACGGGCAGCAAGGCTGGTGACCTAGCGCGGCTGGCCGAACTCTCTGCGCGCATTGAGGCGCTGCAGGATATCTTCTACGCCGAGCATCGCCGCAAGCTGCTGGTAGTGCTGCAGGGCATGGATACAGCAGGCAAGGATGGCACGGTACGCACCGTATTCCGCGCGCTCGACCCGCTCGGCCTGCGCGTGGTGGGCTTCAAAGTGCCCACGCCACTGGAGTTGGCGCATGACTTCCTGTGGCGGGTCCATGCGGAGGTTCCCGCCGCCGGGGAGATCGTCATCTTCAATCGCAGCCATTACGAAGATGTGCTCGTCACCCGCGTGCATGGGGACATCGACGCCGCTGAGTGCAAGCGTCGTTACGCTCACATCAATGCTTTCGAGCAGATGCTGACCGAGACCGGTACCACCATCGTCAAATGCTTTTTGCATATCTCCAAGGAGGAGCAGCGCGATCGGCTGCAGGTGCGCATCGACGATCCGCAGAAGCACTGGAAGCTCGGGATGGCGGACATTGAAGAACGCAAGCTCTGGGATGCCTACATGGCCGCCTACGAAGACGCGGTCAATGCCACAGCCACCCCGCACGCGCCATGGCACATCATTCCGGCGAACTCCAAGTCGCATCGCAGCCTGATGGTGGCGGAGATTCTGCTGCAGGTGATGGAGCGGCTGAAGCCGGAGTATCCGGCGGGGAATCCGGCGTTTAAGGGGTTGAAGATTGAGTAGTTTTTGGGCCTTGGTGGTCCATCCCGGCAGGGGATGAAACAAAGGCCCAACCCAAAAAACAAAACCCCGGCGAACCACATCCACCGGGGATTTCTCAATGCACCAAAGAATCAGATAGCGCTAACGCCGTACTTGTCGCGATATGCAGCCGCCTTTTCCCGATACCCAGCCAGCGCCGGATCACCTGCCCCATCCAGATACCCCAGCAAATCATCCAGGTTGGCAATCGACACAACCGGCATCCCATACTGAGCCTGCACATCCTGCACCGCAGAGCGCTCGCCGATATCCACAGCATTGCCGCTGCGCTCCATCCGATCCATCAGGATGAGCACGGCAGCCGGCGTCGCGCCAGCGGCGCGAATCAGCTCAACCGACTCGCGCACCGAAGTGCCAGCGGAAATCACGTCATCGACGATCACCACGCGCCCTTGCAGCTTCGCGCCGACCAGGCTGCCGCCTTCGCCGTGGTCCTTGGCTTCCTTGCGGTTGTACGCAAAGCCGACATTGCGACCCAGGCCTGCCAGGGCAACGGCGGTGGCCGATGCCAACGTGATGCCCTTGTAGGCCGGCCCGAACAGCATGTCGAACTCGACACCCGAGTCCAGCAGGGTTTTCGCATAGAATTGCGCGACTTGGCCCAGCAGGGCGCCGTCTGCAAACTTGCCGGCGTTGAAGAAATAGGGCGACGTCCGCCCCGCCTTGGTCACGAATTCCCCGAACGACAGCACGCCGGCTTCCACCGCAAAGCGGATGAAGGATTGGCGCAACTCGCTGTTTTGGCTCATCTTTTTTCTCTGGTCTGCAAAAAAGTCCCGCCATGTTACGCATCATTTCCGCCAACCTCAACGGCGTTCGCTCCGCTGCCAGCAAAGGCTTTTTCGATTGGATGGGCAAGCAGGACGCCGATTTCGTCTGCGTGCAGGAACTGAAATGCGCGCAAGACGACATGACGCCCGAATTCCTGGCGCCGCACGGCTACCACGGCGTGTTCCAGCACGCGGTGAAGAAAGGCTACAGCGGCGCAGGCCTGTACACGCGCCACAAGCCGGACGAAGTCATCGTCGGTTTCGATAACGGCGAGTTCGACGCCGAAGGCCGCTATGTCGAGGCCCGCTACGGCAAGCTGTCGATCATCTCAGTCTACGTGCCGTCGGGCTCCAGCGGCGAAGAGCGTCAGCAGGCCAAGTTCCGCTTCATGGACCTGTTCATGGATCACCTCAAAGACCTGCGCCACGAAAAAGGCCGCGAGGTGGTGCTGTGCGGCGACGTCAACATCGTCCACAAGGAAATCGACATCAAGAACTGGAAGGGCAACCAGAAGAACTCCGGCTGCCTGCCCGAAGAGCGCGCGTGGCTGACCAAGCTGTTTGACGAAGTCGGCTACGTGGACGTGTTCCGCACGCTGGACGACCGCCCCGAGCAATACACGTGGTGGAGCAACCGCGGCCAGGCTTACGCAAAGAACGTCGGGTGGCGTATCGATTACCAGATCGCCACGCCGGGCATTGCCGCCACGGCACGCCGCACGTCGATCTTCAAGGACATCAAGTTCAGCGACCACGCGCCGCTGACGATCGATTACGACACCAAGGTGCACTGGTAAGCACTTTATTGCGCTGCCGCAGAAATTTCTTCGTCAGCCGCTACAATGCAAAACTCACGCGCCGGCATGGGGCCGGCGTTGTGCTTTTTGCTCCTCTGTTTTTAGCGAGATCGCCATGGCATTCAAGGTTTTCGTCGACGGTCAGGAAGGCACCACCGGCCTTCGCTTGCTCGACTATCTGTCGCAACGTGACGATATCGAGCTGCTGCGCATCGCCGAAGACAAGCGCAAGGATTCCGCCGAGCGCGCCAAATTCCTGAATGCCGCCGATGTCGCATTCCTGTGCCTGCCGGATGTCGCCTCGCGCGAGGCCGTCTCGCTGGTCAACAATCCGAACACCTGCATCATCGACGCCAGCACCGCGTTCCGCACGTCGGACGACTGGGTCTACGGCCTGCCCGAGCTGAACAAGGGCCAGCGCGAGCGCCTGCGCAACACCAAGCGCATCGCCGTGCCGGGCTGCCACGCCAGCGCCTTCGTGCTGCTGATGCGCCCGCTGGTGGAGGCGGGCATCGTCCCGGCCGACTACCCGGTCACCGCGTTCTCGCTCACGGGCTACAGCGGCGGTGGCAAGCAGATGATTGCCGACTACCTCGCCGCCAATAATCCGAAGCTCGACAGCCCGCGCCCGTACGCGCTGGCACTGGCACACAAGCACCTGCCGGAGATGCGCGTGCAGAGCAAGCTGTCGCTCGCCCCGATCTTCACGCCGGTGGTCGGCAACTTCCTCAAGGGCCTGGCCGTGACGATCGGCCTGCACCCGCAGCACTTGGCGCGCAAGGTGAGCCCGGCAGACATCGCCAAGGTGTTTGCCGATTATTACCAGGGCGAGCAGTTCATCCGCGTGGCGCCGGCTGACAATGTTGCGACGCTCGACAACGGCTTCTTCGATGTGCAGGGCGCCAACGACACCAACCGCGCCGACCTGTTCGTGTTCGGCTCGGACGAGCGCATGGTTGTCACCGCGCGCCTGGATAACCTAGGCAAGGGCGCGGCCGGCGCGGCGGTGCAATGCATGAACGTGCATCTTGGTGTGGACGAAGCGACCAGCCTGCATGTGGAAGCGCCGATTCCCGCAGCGGGCGCCGAGCACGCCGTGCGCGAAGCCGCTCCAGGTTTTGCGAGCTGATTGCCGCCTGAGCTGAAACGAAAAACGCGCCTTCGGGCGCGTTTTTCTTTGCCGGCGCGACTTACTTGCTTTGCGCGCCTGCCGGAATGTTGAACAGCATGCCGCCGCCGTTGCCGCCCGCCATCACGCTCGGCGTCACGCCGTTCCATTTCTCGATGGCGGCACGTTCGAGCTTCAGGCGTTCCCACGCAAGCAGGCGGTCATCCAGCGATGAAGCGAGCGCATGGTTGGCCGCGGCTTCGCCTTCAGCAATCGCCACCCTCTTCTTGGCTTCGGCCTGAGCGGAACGCACTTCGTTCTCGGTGCGGATCGCATCCTGAATGGCTTTGGTCTTGGCGCTCACCGCATCAAGCAATGAGCGTGGCGGGCGCAGCGAGCCGACAATGCCGAACTGCTTGATCGACACGCCCAGCGGTGCAAGCCGCGCGTCCAGCTCGTTGGTCAGCCGCGCCACGAACTCTTCCTTCTTGCCGCCGTTCACGTCATCAAAGTTGTATTCGGAGCCGATGGCGACGATCACGTTGCGCGCCGTGTCGCGCAGGTAGCCGTGCGTGAAGGTCTCGATGCGATCGGCGCGGAAGTTGGTGTAGAACGCCGGCACCTTGTCGCGGTCGAGCTGGTACGAGACGGCCACGTCCACATTGACGGGCACGGCGTCCTTGGTGTTGAACGTCAGCTCTTCGTTGAGCGCGCGGCCTTCATTCACATCCTGCGTCCAAATCACGCGCTGCACGTAGGTCGGGTACTGGATGATCGCCGTCTGCACGGGGTTGTAGAAGACGAACCCGGTGACGACGTTTTCATGTGTGATGCCGCGATCGACCAGCCGGTTGATCTTGATGCCCGTGTAGCCGGGCGGAATGATCTGCCAGTTCAGCAGGAAAGTCCGCCCGATCACCAGCGCCGCAACGGCGCCAAAGACGAGCGCGAGCAGTTTGACCGGCAGCTTGCTTGCCGTGACTTGAGGCATGAGGGTTCCCCTTGTTTGTTGGTTTGCTTCTGAGGTGTGGCTGGCGGGGCGGGCGCGCTGCTTACGCAAAGGCCCACGTGCTGGCGCAGGAATCGTCAGCGATTCCCGTCAGGGATGGCCGCGCCCGGTGGGCGGGTGGTGGCAAGCAAGCTTGCCAATGGTGATGAGGCGGTGAGCTTCAATACGGCCGAGATGGCGCATTGCGATGCCCGGATGTTGCAATGCACAAAGTATAGGGCGGCCCCAGATTTTTGCTCCCCTCCGGAAGCACTAGAGCGCGGCTTCGAATGCGCGGGCGTTGTGGGTGCGAATCAGGCGTCGCCGGGGTTGATGCGTGCAGGGTTCCAGCCCAACGCGTTGTACACGTGATAGCGCGCGATCCCGATCCACTCATGCAGCGCGAAATCGGTCAGCGCAAAGTTGTACGCCATCGGCAGGGGCGATGCCGCGGCCTGCAGATCGTCGGCGCGCACGGGAACCGGCGCCATGCCGAAGTGCGTGAAATACAGCAGGCTGCGTCGTAGGTGGATGGCCGACGAGACGAGCACCGTGCGATCAGCCGCATATTGCGCAAGCACGGTGCGCGAGAACTGGGCGTTCTGCCACGTATTCATGCTCCGGGGCTCCATCAGCACGTCGGCCTTGTCGACGCCGAGGGCAACGAGTTCGCGGCCATACACCGTGGCTTCCGGCTCGCCGTGATGGCGGGCATCGCCACCGCTGACGAGGATCTTGCAATCGCCGTCGGCCTTGCGGCACGCCTGGTACAACTGCGCGGCTTCGACCAGGCGCGGATACGAGAACAGCCCCGGCTCGACCGCGTCGCCCACACGGAACGTGCCCGCGCCCAGCAGCACGATGGCGTTGCGCGCGCCCCATTGGACGTGCGGCTCGTTCTCGAAGGGCTTTTCCAGCGAATCCAGCAGCCATGCCGGCACTGGCCCGCAGCCGATCACAATCACCAGCACACCCGAGAACACCGCCAACCCGCGCGCAGCCCGACGTCGGCCGCGTGCTGCACACACCGCTGCCACGATCACCAGCACACACAGGATGGTCAGGCTCACAGGTTCCTCCAGGTTGGCGCTCACGCGCGTACGTGAGGCGCCATCGTAAAGAGGAATGGCGGGTTGCGCGACCCGTCTTCTTACGGGGTTGTTGCGGCAGGCTGGGGATTCGCTGAGGGCGCAAGCATGTTCGCGGCCATCACGCTGGCCCCACTAACCAAGGCGCGGCAAGATGGCGAACTTGTCGCTCGATGCAAAACCACAGGCCGTGCAGGGCAACGCCACGGCTCCAAAAAGGATCGGTGCCCGATGCAAATGAAGGTTGTTCCCCCGGTAAGGGTGCTTAGCGCGCCGCATCGCATCACGCTCGCAGAAGTCGGCAAGACGGCGTCTGCAGTTTGTGCGGAGGTTGAAGCCGATGCCGCTGCGCAGGGCATGACGGTCAACGGTCCGTGGATGTTCATCTACCGCAATCTGCCGCATGACCCGGATACACCGTTCGAGATCGAATTTTGCCTGCCCATGCAGGCGGGAGCGGTCTACCACGGTCGATATGTGCTGAAGACGCTGCCGGGCGCAACCTGCGCGGCGCACGTCCACGAAGGGCCGCTCGATCGACTTTTCGATAGCTACGCGACGCTGTTGCGGGCGGCGGCAGCGCGGGGTTGTCGTCTCTCAGGCGAGAGTCGCGAGATTTATCACTGCTGGCAGGGCCCGCAGGCAGCAGAGAACCGCGTGGAGATTCTGTTCGCGCTGGAGCCCGAGCCGGCATGATGGGACTGGACGGCGGCCCGACGCTTTTTCGTGTGGCGATGACCGACGATAACGGGCGCCCGTCGGCTGCCCCTTTCACTGCGCGGCGCCAATCTTTCCGAGCAACGCACGCAACATCGACCGCTCGGCAGGGTCAAGCGCCGCAAGCATGCGCTCCTCCGTCTCGACGTGGGAGGCAACGAGCCCGTCAATCAGCTCAAAGCCTGCATCGGTGAGCGCGATCTGCAGGCCGCGCCGGTCTTCGGGATCGGTTCTGCGGACGATGAGACCACGTGTTTCCAGCCGGTCGAGCCGGTTGGTCATGGCCGACGTAGACAGCATCATGTCCTTGGCCAGCGCTGATGGCGACAACGCCTGCTTGCGGCCACTGCGGCGCAGGGTGAGCAGCACGTCAAAGCCCGCCATGTCGAGTTCCGCCTCCGCCACGTTCGCGACGACCGCCTGCCGCAGACGCTCACCTGCGCGCCAGATTTCGCCGCAGACCGCCATCGGGCTCGGGTCGATGTCCGGGCGCTCCCGACGCCATTGCGCGAGAATGCCGTCCATCGGCCCGCCTTGCGCCGATGCCGAATTGCCTTGACCCATCGAACACCTCATTCTAGTATTTCGACGTCAAACTACTTGATGTCGAATTTCTAAAATCGTACCGGGTTTGTCTGCCCCCAGCAATTGGCTTGATAGGGGCGAGTTCGTGCGTCTTTTTACAGGCATTTATTTCGATATCAAATTACGTTACGTGGAGATTTCTCATGCCGTTTAATCGTCTGGCTGCGATGTTGGCCACCGCGTTGGCGCCCATGCTGTGGGGCACCACGTATCTCGTCTTTACGCAGACGCTTCCTGTCGGCCACCCGCTGCTGGTTGGCGCGTTGCGCGCGCTGCCGGCCGGTGTGCTGCTCATGCTGCTCGGTCCTGGCCTGCCGCCGCGAGACAAGCTGTTGCGCCTGCTGGCGCTTGGTTTGGCCAACATCGGCGTGTTTTTCGCGCTGTTGTTCGTGGCAGCGCAGCGTCTGCCGGGTGGCGTGGCGGCGACGATCATGTCTGCGCAGCCGCTGGTGGTCGCGCTGCTGGCGTGGCCGTTACTGGCTCGCAAGCCGCGCCCGGCGCAACTGGCGGCGGCGCTGGCCGGGTCGGTGGGGGTGGGTCTGCTGATTCTCGGCCCAGCGGCCAAGCTCGACGCAATTGGCGTGGCGGCAGCGCTGGCCGCCGCGTTGTCGATGGCGATGGGGACTGTGCTCATCGAACGCTGGGGCCGAATCGGCACGCCGTTGGCAGTGGCCGCCTGGCAACTCGCACTCGGCGGGCTGGTCCTGCTGCCGGTGGCGTTGTTCGTGGAAGGCCTGCCCCCCGCATTCACGGCGCGTAACGCGGTGGGCTTTGCGTACCTCATCGTCATCGGCACAGCGTTGGGCTACTGGCTGTGGGTACGCGGCATCGGCGTGCTCGGCGCGGACGTCACGTTCCTTTCGCTGCTCAGCCCGCTGACGGCAACGGTGCTCGGCGCGCTGGTCCTGGGCGAGTGGTTCAGCCCGATGCAGACAGGTGGCGCGGTGCTCATCCTGGGCGCAACGGTGGCGGGGATGGCGTTGTCGCGGCGGGCACGGCGAGAGCCCGCAGTGCAGCGTTCCCGCTCAAGCGAGCAGCCGCAACCGCATTGATTTGCACACTATCGCCGCACCATCGGCCGCATCGGTGCCTCGTCGCCATTATCAATAGGCGCGGCACCCAGATATTGCATGTTCGACCGATATTCCGGCAGTTTCGCCATTGTCATATGGCGGGCATCGGCAAACAGCGTGAGCGTTTCGGGTAAATGGCGCGACAGCACGGCCATGCGGGTGCGTCCAGACGGATGTGTCGACAGAAACTGCTTTTGCTCCGTCCCGCCGATCGAACCCATTTTTTGCCACAGCGTGAGCGCGGCGCGCGGGTCGTAGCCGGCGCGTGAGGCGATGTCCATGCCGACGAGGTCGGCCTCGGTTTCCTCCGCGCGCGAGAACGCCAGCAGGTGCATCTTGGCGCCTTCGCCCAGGTCCGTATCGCCCCGGTTGCCGAAGCCGAACAACTGCGAGATGACATTGGCGCCCAGGTTGGTGATCTCGCGCTGGCCGGCGCGGGCGCGGGCGTGTTCGCGCAACGCGTGGGCGATCTCGTGGCCGAGTGCCATGGCGAGTTCGTCGTCCGTGAGCTTGAACTGTTCGAGCAGCCCCGAGAACACGGCGATCTTTCCGCCGGGCATGCAGAACGCATTCACCTGCGACGAGCCGATCAGGTTGACCTCCCACTGCCAGTGCGCCGCGTCGGGGTTCCAGCGCGGCGCTTGCGGCGTGAGGCGCCTGACGATGCCGCGAATGCGGATCAGATCCGGCACGTTGTCGGGCGCAAGCGCGCCGTCGTGGGCCGCGTTGTCGATGATTCCCTGGTATTCGGCCAGTGCTCGCTTATCGATTTCCTCGGCGGGAATGACGAGCCGGATGTTGGGCGACGTGGTGGTCGCCGCTTCCAGCTTCACGCCGTCGGCGGGCACCGGCAGCGGGCCGTCCATGGCGGTAGCCCACGCTGATAGCGCGAGGCCGATGGCGATCAGCAGGGAGCGTGTGGCGCGGGGCATATGGGTGAGGGGCCGAATCCGTGCGACATAATATCGGCCAACGCACCGTGCCACGCTACGTGGCAACCCGCATTCGCATCGCACTCGCCTCCGGCCCGCCGCATGACCTTTCACGATTACCTCGATATTTTCCGCAACCGCCGCATCGGCGCGATGCTGTTGCTGGGCTTTGCCTCCGGCCTGCCGCTGGCGCTCACCTCGGGCACGCTGCAGGCCTGGATGACGGTGGAAGGGCTGGATATCCGCACCATCGGGCTGTTCTCGCTGGTGGGGCAGGCGTACATCTTCAAATTCCTCTGGGCGCCCCTGATGGACCGCTTCACGCCGCCGCTGATGGGCCGGCGGCGCGGCTGGCTGGTCCTGACGCAGGCGGGGCTGGTGGCGTCGATTGCCGCCATGGCCTTCACGCCGCCGCACGCCGCGCTCTGGGCACTGGCCGGGCTGGCGGTGCTGGTAGCGTTCTTGTCGGCGTCGCAGGACATCGTCTTCGATGCCTACAGCACCGATGTGCTGCATTCGAGCGAGCGCGGCGTCGGCGCGGCCGTGAAGGTGCTCGGCTACCGGCTGGCGATGCTGGTGTCGGGCGGCCTGGCTCTGTATCTGGCCGATCGCGTGATGGGCTGGAGCAACATGTATCTGCTGATGGCGGGGCTGATGGCGCTTGGCATCATCACGACGCTGTGGTCGCCGGAGCCGGAGGTGTCGGCACGACCGCCGCGCAGTCTGCAGGAAGCGGTGGTTGGCCCGCTGCGGGACTTTTTCTCGCGCCGTGGCGCCTGGGCGCTGCTGGCGCTGATCGTGCTCTACAAGCTGGGTGATGCGTTTGCAGGCAGCCTGTCGACCACGTTCCTGATTCGCGGCGTCGGCTTTTCCGCCGGCGAGGTCGGCATCGTCAACAAGACGCTCGGCTTGGCCGCCACGATCGTCGGCGCGCTGTATGGCGGCACGCTAATGGTGCGGCTGGGGCTGGTGCGCGCGCTGCTGCTTTTTGGCGTGCTGCAGGCGGTGTCGAACCTCGGCTACTGGGTGCTGGCCGTGACGCCGCAGCATCTGTGGACGATGGCGGTGGCCATCGGCATCGAGAACATCTGCGGTGGCATGGGCACGGCGGCCTTTGTGGCGCTGCTGATGGCGCTGTGCAACCGGTCGTTCTCGGCGACGCAGTATGCGTTGCTGTCGGCGCTGGCTTCCATCGGCCGCGTGTACGTCGGGCCCACTTCGGGCTACCTCGTTGAAGCCTACGGCTGGCCCGCGTTCTATCTGATGACTGTGGTGTTTGCCTTCCCGGGCCTGGCGCTGCTGTGGTGGATGCGCGGCACGATCGGCCGCTACGAAGCCGAGCAGAACGAACGCGCCCTGGAAGCCAAAGCGGCCAAGGCCGCGTCAGCCTGATCGACTAACCCAAGCGGTTCGAGCGGTCGGCATCGGCAAAGCCGGCCAGCGGAAGCGCCGCGTCGATGCCTTTGCCGAGCGCGATGGCCTTGAACAGCTCGCCCATTTCTGCCTCCGACAGCAGCTTCTGCACGGCATTGGCCGCCGGCAGAAACTGCATCGGGTCGGACGGATCAAGCGTCATCAGCAGTTCGCCCACCCCGGCACTCAACAGAAAGCGCGCCTGGCTCGTATAGCCGAGCAGGTCCAGCCCCGCCTCCTGCCCCGCCTGGGCAATCCCCGAAAAATCGACGTGCGCGGTGATGTCCTGCAGGCCCGGCAGCCAGAACGGATCGTCGTGCGCGTGCTGGCGGTAGTGGCACATGAGCGTGCCGTTGGTGCGGTGCGCGTGGTAATACTCGGCAGCCGGGAAACCGTAGTCGATCAGCAGCAGCAGGCCGCGCTCAAGCGCTGTGCCAACGCTGCGGATGAAGCCCTCGGCGGCTTCGTGCGATTCGGTGACGAGATCATCCGTGCCGGGCAGGGCGGCCAGCTTGGCTGGGACCTCTGACGGATCAGCGAGCCGATCTTCCCATTGCAAGCCGTTTTCCGCATCTAGCATCACGCCGCGCTGGTGCCACACGCCGCTGCGCCGCGCCCAAAGCGACACGGGCATCGCATCAAGCACTTCGTTGCCGATCATCACGCCAGTAAACGGCGCGGGCAACGTGTCATGCCACAGCGCGAGGGTGCCCAGCTCGGGGCCGAGCGCGGTCAGGCGCTCCTGCTGGCGCTGACGCAGCTCGCCGGAGAGTTCGACAATGCCGTAGCTGTCGGGCCGCGCGCCCAGCGCATCCAATTCGGTGAGGATGTCGGCGGCCAGCTTGCCGGTGCCGGCGCCAAACTCCAGCACGTGGCGCTGGCCCTCGGGCAATGCCTGCAGCACCTGCGCGATCTGGTGCGCCACGGTGCGGCCGAAGAACGGTGTCAATTCGGGCGCGGTGATGAAGTCGCCGCCGTCTTCCACGCGGCGGCCGAACTTGGCCGCGCCGCCGCTGTAGTAGCCCAGGCCGGGCGCGTAAAGCGCCAGTTCCATGTAGCGGTCGAACGGAAGCCAGCCGCCGGCAGCCGCAATGGCGTCGGCGATCACGGCGAACAGTTGCGCGGACTGCGCCTGCGCCGCCTCGTTGGGAAGCGGTAAACTCACGGTTTTGCTCATCGCCGGATTGTAAACAATGGCGCAGACGCCCATCCAGTCAACTGCGGAATCGACCGCAGAATCCGCTACACCGCGGCGCATCGCCCTCGTCACAGGCGCAGGCCGCCGCGTGGGCCGCGTCATTGCCCTGGCGCTGGCCCGGCACGGCTGGGATGTTGCCGTGCATTGCCACCGCTCGCGTGCCGAGGCCGACGCCGTGGCCGCCGAGATCACCGCCATGGGCCGCCGCGCCGCCGTGCTGCAGGCCGATCTGTCGGACGAAGCCGCTGCCGGCCGCCTGATAGCCGATTGCAGCGCTGCACTGGGTACGCCCACATGCCTGGTCAACAACGCGTCTTTGTTTCAGTACGACGTGGCGACCAGTTTCAGCTATGCGTCGCTCGATACGCACATGCGCACCAATGTGGCGGCGCCGCTGCTGCTCTCGCGCGAGCTGCATCGTGCGCTGACTGCCGATGGCGCCGAGGGCCGCGGTGTCGTCGTCAATCTGCTCGACCAGAAGCTCGACAACCTGAACCCGGATTTCCTCTCTTACACGTTGTCGAAGGCGGCGCTGTCGACGGCCACCATGCAGCTTGCGCAGGCCCTGGCGCCCGCGCTGCGCGTGGTGGGCGTGGCGCCGGGCATCACGATGGTGTCGGGCGACCAGTCGCAAGGCGGGTTTGCACGCGCGCACCAGATGACGCCGCTGGGCCAGTCGTCCACGCCGGAAGACATCGCCGATGCCGTGTGCTACCTGGCCACCGCGCGTGCCGTGACCGGCACCACGCTGTTCGTCGACGGAGGCCAGCACCTGATGCCGCTGGCTCGCGACGTGATGTTCCTCACTGAATAAACAACTCCCCCGGACGCTCCCATGCTTTCCCTGCTATCCCACCCGCGCCTGTCGCACTGCCGCCGCATGTTCCTGCGCAACTATGAAGTGCAGATCAATATCGGTGTGCATGAATTCGAGAAGAAGGGCGAGCAGCGCGTCCTGATCAACATCGAGCTGTACGTGCCGCTGGAGCATTCGTCGCCCACGGAAGACAAGCTGCATGAAGTGGTGGATTACGACTTCATGCGCGACACCGTGGCGCGGCGTATGGCGCAAGGTCATATTCACCTGCAGGAAACGCTGTGCGATGACGTGCTGACGGCCATGCTCAAGCACCCGCATGTGCTGGCTGCGCGGGTGTCGACGGAGAAGCCGGATGTGTATCCGGATTGCGAATCCGTGGGCGTTGAGGTGTTTCGCATTAAGGACCAGGCCTGAGCGGCTGTTTTTGTTGTTGGTGGTGGGTTCTCTGTTTCATCCCCTGCCGGGGCTGAGTCACTTTCTTTGTCTTGCCAAAGAAAGTAACCAAAGAAAGGCGCGCCCGATGCGGCGAACCACTCCTTGAATTTATGTCGCAAGGAGGGGAAGGGAAAAACTCGCTGCGCTCAGACAGTTTCCCTTCCTTTTTCCTCCTTGCAACAGAAATTCAAGGCGCCGCATAGGGCAGGGTGCGGCCACACCGTCTGTGCGCGGGCGTTGGTGGTGCGCTTTTTTCTTGATGGCGGTTCAAGCCGCCGTCGCGTATTCGCGGCGCTGGGCGTGCAACGCGCCTGCTACGCTGGCCAGCAGGTCCAGGGCCAGGTGCGCTGTGATCCCGCCCTTGTCGTGGCGCGGGTTGTATTCCACTAGTTCGAATGCGGCGAAACGTGCATCGCGGGCGCACGCGGCGAGTGCCTGGGCCATGCCGTGAGCGGTGAGGCCATCTGTTTCGGGCGTGCCGACGCCGGGTGCGACCGCGGGGTCGAAGGCGTCCAGATCGAGGGTCACGCCAAAGGCCGCGGTGCCCGATTTGACCTGACGGATGGCGTCGGCCATGACGGCGCGCAGGCCGGCGCGTGCCACTTCGGCTGCGTCGATCACGCGCACACCTAGCAGGTCGAGCAACGCGCGTTCAGCGGGCTCATAACTGCGCGCGCCGATGACCACGACGTGTTCGGGCGATACCTTCGGCGCGGCATCCCGAACTTGTGTGAGGGCCGCGGCGCCGTGGCCGAGCAGCGCCGCCAGCGGCATCCCGTGGATGGCGCCGGAATCGCTCGTCTGAGGGGTGTGGCTGTCGAGGTGGGCGTCGATCCAGATCAGCCCAAGCGGACCCTTCTGCCGCAAGGCGTTTGCCACGCCAGACCACGTGCCGATGGCGGACGAGTGGTCTCCACCGATGACGACCGGCACATGCCCCTGGCGCACGCCGTGCGCCGTCGCGTCGGCAAGCGCGCGCGAGAAACCGGCCACGCCCGGCAGCGCCGCCAGGCGTGCTGAACGGCTGTGCCCCGCCGACATCGCCAATTCGATGTCGTGCACGAGCGCGGCGTGCGTGTCCCGCGTCTGCAATCGCGCCAGCGCGCCGGCTTCCAGCAGCGCACGCGGGCCGTCCTTGCAGCCGTCGTCTTGCGCGCCGCAGCCGATGGCCGCGCCGATCAGATCAATGATGGTCATGTCACTCCCCTTGCGAGTTCTTCCTCAAGCCACTTTGCGGCGCGGCCAGCCCGCCAGCGTCTGACGGATGGCTTCCAACGCCAGCGCCAGTTCGGCCTCGCCAATCACCAGCGGCGGTGTCAGACGGACCACGTTACCGTACGTGTCCTTGGTCAGCACGCCGCGCTCGGCCACCGCGAACGCGAAGTCGTGCGCATCGATGTCGGCGTCAAGTTGCAGGCCGATCATCAAGCCGCGTCCGCGCACCTGCCGCACGCCGTGGCCGACGAGCGCTTTCAGTTCGTTGATGAACGCTGCGCCCACGCGTGCGGCACGCTGTGGCAGTTGTTCTTCGATCAGCAAGGCGAGTGCCGCGCGTCCGATGTGCGCTGCGAGCGGGTTGCCGCCAAACGTGGAGCCGTGGTCGCCCGGCTGAAACACGCCCATGACCGCCTCGCGCCCCGCGATGGCCGACACCGGCATCATGCCGCCCCCGAGCGCCTTGCCCAGCACCACCAGATCGGCGTCAACGCCTTCATGCCAGCTCGCCAGCACATCGCCGGTTCGGCCCAGGCCTGTTTGAACCTCGTCGCAGACGAGCA